>TARA_R110002012_G_scaffold146008_1_pt1 | contig 14630 bp, 6 predicted proteins | sample TARA_R110002012 | Tara Oceans TARA_R110002012 (sample SAMEA4396515) | marine metagenome | biome: Westerlies Biome; feature: [DCM] deep chlorophyll maximum layer (ENVO:01000326); material: water (ENVO:00002006), including particulate matter (ENVO:01000060) such as... | depth 40 m
CCAATAACTTTTTTTGTTTTTTTACCGGTTTTTTCATCTATTTCAACTCTTTCTTTTTTTACATATTTACCTTTTTCTAACTGATTATCTACAAACTTATTTAAACCTTTATACCTATTATTAGTGTATTTAAAAAATTGATCTACCAAAGCAAATGCTTTAGGGTTGTCTTGTAAAAAACCTACGTCTAAAGTGTTGTGGCCAAGCTCGTGAGAGTGAACAGAAGCATTACCAATTTCATCACCAGTAAAATTACCTGAAAGCTGAAACTGCATAGGCAAACCAACTTCTGCGCCAATTGCCGCACCGTGAACAGCATCTTTTGCTAGTATAAAAAACTTAGCTAAATCAGTAGTAAGTTGTTTTTTCTGCTCAGCACTTAAATCAGAATTTTTTACATACTCATATGCAGCTTGTTCAACACCTTGGCCAGGCTTTTCTGTAATAGTTTTTATTGTTAAACCTTTTTCTGCAGCTAATTTTACTGTTGCTTTTGTTAATTTATCTGCATCTTTAGAATACATAGAGTTATTAAGTATTTGGCGTTTTTTACCTTCCATGTTATTTATGATCTGCATTTTATCTTGAATTGCACTAGCCTTCTGCTTATCACTTAAAAGATTGTTACCATTGATGCCATCAATAATTTTTTGAATCCTAGTTCTTCTTGACGCTAAATTTAACAGTATTTTTTTATCTTTATTGCTCAACTCGTCTACTCTTTTACCAGCAAACCTTTGATCCATAAAATTAGCTTTTAAATTACCATCTATTTCAGCTTGAAGAACAGCAACTGCTTCGCCAAGATTAGGATCGCTAATATCACCAGTCTTAAGCATTGTGTTTAACTCTCCTTGAAGATCAACTATTTTTTGAGATCTTCTGTTTATTTTGTCAAAATCAACTTTTGTTGTAGCAGCTTTATATGCCGACGCCGCTAAGCCTGGCGCTCTAAATCCAAGCCCTGACATAAACACACCAGACCAAAAAGCCTCGTTAGTACCATCCATTAGATTAACATCATCGTTACCTAACATATATTTATCCAAAGCATTTTGTAAAACGCTAGCTGTTAATTCTGATGTACCCTCACTAAATGTACCAAAAGAATAAGAGGCTAGTTCATCACCAAACGTAGCTGATTTTAAACTATATTTACTACCTAGGCCAAATGCTTTTTTATAATTTTTTATACCGTATTTTAAGTTTTCTAATGCTACTTTTTCTGTAATAAATTCAGCTAAACCATAACCTATTCCAGTAGTATAATATTGTAAAGGACTTATTTTTATATCTTCAGGTTGACCATCAGAGTTAAAACCACCATTTTCAACTGTAATGTCCATATCTGTAAACTTATTACCAGCAGCTCCAGCCGAGATAATAGCCAAGCCTAATCCTCCAGTACTGTAAGTTACAACAGAGTTCACAGCCTGTTCGCTCATTAAGTCTAGCATAAACATGCCGAAGTCACCAATGTTTTCTACTTTACCAAACTCTTGTCTTTTTGCTGTAAGTAAATTTATTTTTTCTGCTTCATTATAAAGTTTTCTTGAGTTTACTTCTAAAAGATCTAAGCCTTTTCCATAATTACTAACAATAGGTCTTATGTATTCAGGCATTGTAGCAAGAAACTCTGGGCTATTATAATCTACACCTTCTATTCTTTCTCCTGCTCCAGCAATTTCTTTAGCAAATTTTAAAGCGCCACTACCTAGCCTTATGGTTGTAGATCCAAGTCTATTTTCTAATATATCAAAATTATTGTAAGTTCTTTTTGTTAAGTCGCCTATAGCTGCGAGATCTCCAGCTTCTACTTCTAGTTCATTTAAAGTGTTTAGCTTTGCATTATAAGCAACAATTAAAGACTTTCTTGTTTCTATAAAAGAATTATAATTATCAACATCTGATTGGCTAAGGTTGTCTTTGTAAAGCTCAAAGATATTTTCAATATCACCCATGTCAAGATCAATTTCTTTAACAGCATCTGCTAGTAGTTGCAAATCATTTGACGTTTTTACAATAACACCTTCTTTTTCTTTATATCTTCTATTAAACTCTGCAGTTAAAATATTTCTTGCTTGTTGATATTTTTTAGTTTTACCGCCTAAATCAGCTTCTTCTCCATAACCAGCTTTAATTAAAACATTTCCAATATCAGCCCAAAGAGGTTTTATATCATCTTCAAGTTGATTTAATATTTCCTCAGCTTTATCATTAATTAAATTATTTCTTTGTTCTCTTATCCATTTTTGCCTAGCTTCCTCGTGATTGTTTTGTTCAGCGTTTAAAAACTTTTGATATGGCCAAGTTGTTTTTGTAGTATTTGAAAAACTCCCATCACCTTTAATAAATGATTCGTTTTCCCATCTATCAAAAGCTTCAATAGGAGCACTGATAAAATCAGTTTGTACTTGTAGCGCGTCTTCTTGGTACAAGCCTATAGATGGAGAAATGTTGGATGTTGTTGATTGAAAATTAATTTCATCAATCTCCTCAGCGTTTAAGTTTATTTCTTCAAGTTGTCTTAAATAATTTTGTAACAAAACTGGATTAATATCAGTTTCTGGTTTTTTTACTTCTTTAGGTTTGAAATCAAGCTTTGGATAATACTTTGATTCAAACTGACTAAAAACACCTTGATACTCACCAGTAGCCGCTACTTCTTTATATACTTTTTGTCTATACAAAGGGTTTTCAAATTGTGTTTGAAACTCTTCGTAAGACTTAGTGTACCTATTGTCACTATATAAAGTATTATATAAGTTTTCTAATTCTAGCATATTAAAGTTTATAATGTATCTAGTTTACCTGATCCTATTAAATTTAATCTAACTTTTTCTATTGATATTTGATTTGGAATTGTTGTCCCGCTTTCTAACTCAATATTAAACGCAACAGTTTTATTGTTTTCATCTTTAATAGGAATATACAAATGATTAAACCAATCTCTAAACATTTCTCCAGAATTAATAGATTGAGCCATTTTGTCTATATCATCTGGTGTTTTAGTACCAACCCACTCTTGTCTAGGGTCAAATTCACCTGTGCTGGAATCATCTTCTGACAAAGCGTAGTTTCTAACATAACCATTAGCCCCTACTTTTCTCTGTTTACCTTTACCTTTGCCTTTACCACCTACAACCCTTGTTTCACTTACGTTATACATGTGGTCTATAGACATTTTAACAAACTCATTCCATTTTTCTTTAATAATTATTTCTTCGCCTTTATCCCACATACCCTTTTTTAAAATGTTCCTACGAGCAAGTACTCTTGATTCATCATTAGCATCACTACCTTCATAATCTAAAAACTCTCCTGATTGGTCGGCGTCTCGCATTGATTCAACATATATTTTATCTTGACTAGCATAGTAATCCATAAAAGTCATTGAACCATTTGAAGTCATTAGTGGTGTGTTAAACAATATGTTGGTTTTATCGCTACCTGTTCTCCACATTGACTCCGTGTATTCAGTTACTTTTTGCTTAATATCATCTTCAGCATATACTACACCATTTATTTTGGCGTTAGCACCATTAGTTTCAATTAAAGTATGAAGCACATCAATATTGCTTTGTGAGTCTGACACTAAATCTACTTTTTCATCCACCCAGTCTTTGACTAATATTTCTCCAGTTTTTACACCATTTGCATCTCTAAAAACATATTTAGGCCCATCATCAGTCATTTCTGTAGTATGTCTGTTTTGCATTATATCTGAATTTAACACAATTGACTCAGCAGATTCATATATCGATATATCAGAAATATTACCTTGAGTTTCTTTTGGAGAGTCTTGATCAACACCAGCCAGCTTTAATTTTTTCTTAGCAGCTAAACTTAATATACTTTTAGTGCCTTCAAAATTACTCATTATTTCATTATATCTATTTACAGCTTTTTTATATTTAGGCATAAAAGCTGGCACGTTCTTCATTGTTTTTAACAAGCCATCAACCTCTGCTTTATAGTCACCTAATTTACCAACATCAGGTATGTCTTGTGTTACAGAATTAACATTTTTAGTTGCTTCATTAAATTGTTGTTTTTTAACAGCTACATAATCACCTATAGCGGTTAAAGCCGAAATCCAACCAGAATCGTCTCTAAGACGACTTGGACCTAAACGTTTTACGGAATTTATTAAATTTTGATCTGCACCCATGTTATTCTGCTCCTTTATTTATTGTTAAAAAATTACCTGAACCAAATTTACCTATCATACCCAACGCGCCACCTATTACTTGACCCCACATAGCTTTGTTAGCAGCTATAGCATCTTGCGCATTACCAACCATTTGCATTGACATACCAAGCTCTGTTGCTTTTCTATCAGCTTCCATTTGTTGTAAATTAGCAGCTCCTTTTTGAACTTGTAATTGACCTTGAGCTTTTAGCTGTTGGTTTCTTGCTGCTTGTTGTGCAGACATTCTTTGGTTTGCAGATTCTTGTTGGCCTATTGAAGCCGCGGCTTGCCTTGCCCCGGTTTGAGCTTGATTTGCTAAAGCCTGTATGTTACTAGCGTTAAAACCACCTCCACCTTGCAAAGTGTTTAAAATATTAGCTTGGCTTTTTTGAATTTGATCTGCTTGAAATTGAGCTGTTTGTTGATTAACAGTAAGGTCTTCAGCTGTATTTTCTAAATTAGCATAAACGTTTTCAGCATAAGGATTTACAAAATTTTGCCCCCTATATTCTTTAAGTCGCCTTTTAAACTTTCTTTCAGCCCTATCAAGTCTCTCCACATTGTTAGAGCCAGCAAACACTCTTAAAGGAGAGCTTTCACTCTTACTAGTATGTATTATTTGTTTTTTTATTAAACCTACCGCCATATTATATTGTTTATTTATTTATAATTACACTTTTTACGTGTTATTTACTACTTTCGTTTATTTCAGATCCTACTGCAAAAAGCTCTGCTTTTTCTGTTGATTCGTTTGTAAATTTTATATCTGCATAGTAACCTTTTAAACTAGCTGAATTAACATTGTTACTTTTACTAAACATAATAAAGCTATTTACAGTTAATTGATTAGTTATTGGATTTAAGAAATTACTATCATCTACTTTAATATATCTTAATATTTCAAGTTGAATTTCATCTTGAGCATTTAAAGGTGTTACAAAAGTTATTCTACGCCTAGTCAATAAAGGAGCAACTGTGTCCCATGCATAATCATCAGGGTTTAAAGTAACTCCATTTATTATAACAGAAATTTGTTCTTTAGGTATATCATAAGGATTTAAACTTTCATTGTTAAACCTAAGTGGCGCTGCAAAAAAACTTACATCAGCATCAACAGTCGCACTTACTACTTCAACTTTGTGTTTGTTTGTGACAAAACTACCCATGTTGTTATAGTTTTCTATTTCTAAAACAGGGCCTATAATAACAATATCACTAATGCTAGAAGTATTGTAACCACCTAAAGCAACAGGGTTGCTATAATAAGCTATGTCATTAACTTGTAAAGAAGTATTTATTTTATTGTTAAAAGTAAGTGTTGTTGCCATTTATATATGTTTTATGAAACTCCTATACCAACAAAATCATCAAGCTGAAGTGTTGTTGTAAAATTAGTATCACCCATTTGTTTTAGTATAACGTCGCCAGTTAAGGTTATAGCGCTACTACTACCTTCAATGTTTAATTTTTGCCCAGCCTCTAAACTTCTAGCAGAAGACAAAACAATGTTGTTAGAATTAAAAGTAAGTGTTTGTCCAGTTTTATTTCCGCCAGTAGTGGCAACAGATAATTCAAAATGCGTAGTGTCTGTAATTGATTCTATTGTAGCGCCAGCAGGTATTCCTGTACCTGAAACAGCTAGGCCCGCTACTATTCTAGCGTCTGCGGTGTGAGTTATTGTAGGGTCGTTATTATAAGCACCACCACCCTCTGTAAACTCTAAATCACCACTAGGCCTACTAGCTACATTAACACTTGTTTCGTCAACATTAATTCCTACACCACTTATTATTGTAGAGCTACCTTCTGAAATAAAAGAAGCATCTTCAAGAGCTAGAGCTGTGCTACTAGAGCTTGCGCTGGCAACAGTTACAGTTAAGGGCGTTAGTGTGCTTTTTAAATTTATAAAACTAAGTTGCGTACCATACGCGCTAGGTCCTTCACTACCTTCAGCTGTAAAAGTTATAGTCACACCATCACTAATACTTCTAGCATTGTTTAAGGTTATTTTTTTATTTACAACATCAATGTCCATTACTTTATCAGCCGCAGCCGACAAGCCACTACCTGTTGCTTTCATACCAATGTTTATATTATCTACACTATCCATAACAACTGTTCTACTTGAGGAAACAGCTCCGTTTACAGTTTGTGTTTCTACAGTCTCAAAGTATTTAGCTTCAAAATCTTTAGACTTTACTATAGCGCTAGTAGAAGTAGTTGTAAAAGTCCATGTAAAAGAAGTTTTAAAAGTACCATCAAAATTTCTAGGTTTAACTATTGTAAAAGCATTAGCACTATAATCAACACTTAAATCTGTCAAAGCTGCTGACGAAGAGTTGATGGTTATAGTTGTATCAACATATTGGTTTATAACTATTGATTTAAAAAGTTTATTTCTAAAACCACTTGTAAGCTCATCTCCATCGCTGTTTATTTCAAAAGGTAATGATTCTAACTCAGTATTATCAAAAGCAGAAGCCTCAAACAAAACCGTGTATATATCGTTAGCGCTAACAGTTGGAAATATAATTTTGTTTTTGTAAAAACCGCCATTATTTAGCTCTTGCCTGTTCAAACCAGCCTCTGCGGTAAAGGTTAAAGTTGTTCCAGCGGTTATTTGCTGTGAAGAACTTAACACTATCGATTGTTCGTTTACACTAGAAACAAAAGTTTTAGTTGCAACACCATTTCCAGTAACAACCATACCGATTTTTATACTTGTATTTATTGCGTTTATAATAACAGACTTACCATCAACATCTACACTAGTAACAGATGTGGTTGTAACTATTTCATTTGTTTCAAAATCTTGCGTTATAAAATTATAAAACTTACCACCTTCATTTGTAATTTTTAAATTAAAAACAGCGTTAGAATCACCAGAAACATTAAAACGTCTTACTGTCTGTGTTTTTGATAAATCACTTGTTAATATGTCAAAGCTATTTATTAATTTCATATTTTAATTATTTGCCGATAGTTGTAGTGTAACTTCATTAGAATATTCTATTGGATCTCCAGGTTGTTGACATTCAAACTTTAATCTAAAACCAAAATATCTATCTCCATCAGCGCTACTTACAGAAATTAAATTTGCAGTAATAACATTGTTACCATAAATAGAGTTTATTGGGCCAGAAAAACCGTTAGTTACTGGACTTGTAAAATCGGAGTTAGTATTCATAATATTGTTTATCACGCCTGGATTAGAAAATTGTGCTGTAAGGCTTGAAGGAGGTGAAGTAGACCAACCACCAGCGTTCCAATCATTAGCTAATGTTTCATCTGTAGTGCCAGAATCATTAGCCCATTCTAAACTATATTCATAAGGCTCGTGTGATGCGTCTAACGCCCAAGCACTAAAAGTATTTAAACCTTCTAAATAAATATTATATTGATTAATAAATACGTTTCCTGTAGGGCTAAAAGAACTAATAAACTGAGAGCCCATTGCTAACTGCGGAAGTACATGAGCATTATAACTACACGATCCATCATTCATGTTTGCGCCTGGTAAAGTGTTTAAAGCTAATGGATCTGCACAGCCTATTACTATTGTAAGAGTTTCAGTAACTGTCTCTTGATATAAAATTTGCCCTTGACTGTCTCTCCAATAAAAAGTAGCTGTTAAAGATGTGTTACCATTAGCGTAAGGATCTGAAGGTGTAGGTGTAATAACATCAGCAACTCCGTTGGAATCAAAAACTAAATCAGCAAAATTTGACAAAGGATAAGCACTACCAAAAGTACCAGTTGTTAACGGTACTTCTAAATCCAACTCATAATCATCTGGAGGAAAAGGATATGAAGTAGGTATAATAAAACGCCAAGTTAATGGGTTTTCATCTGGATATGTGTCAGGTTCGATATGTGCTTGAAGTGTTGGCGCCGAAAGACTTGACGTGTTAAGTGGTGGTGTTGACAAATTAACAGTACTACCTATTCCTTGAAAATTAAATCTATTAGTAGATATTGTTGTTTCGCTAGCTCCTTTTATATTATTAAACCACTTACCTTCTTTTTTTATAAACTCATTTACACTACCGCTCTCTAAATCAGTTATTACCGACTCTGCATACCAACCAAGTTTATCCTGTAAATTGTAATAGTTTTTATCGTCTGTATTTTCAACTACACGAGCTTGCGTACCTTCATAGTTTAACGTTTTAAAGTTTTTTACAACTTCAGGCGCATCGTTTAATAAAAAAGTAATAGAAGATTCGTAATTGTCGCCATAAAAATTATTATAAGGATTTGTAATTGAAGCCGTGTCATGTAAGTACACTTCTCCGTTTTTAAAAGAATAATATCTATTAGCGCAGGTTAAAGAAAACTCTGGCACAAAAGATTTAAAACTAACCCAACCATTTGTTTTTTCGTCAAAAGAAACAGTTGTGTTGTTAAAAGTAACATTGTATTCTTTATTGTAATGGTCGTAGCCACCTAGTATAGTATTTGAGTTTAAATTATCTTTAAAATAATCTGACATACCATACCCAGATATAGGCGTTAAACCGTCCATTGATAATCTAAGCACAACACCTCTTTGTTTGTCTGTAAAATAAGCTCTATAACCTTCTTTAGCAAATGACTCTGGGTTTGTTGAAATACCATATTCACCAGCAAAAGGTATTGTTTGGCCTAACACGTTTTGATTAGCAATTAATTGAGGGTTACCATCAGCGTTAAATACAGCGTCTTTGTTTGCTAAAACTCTTAAAATTTTATCTTCACAAAGAACAACTAAATCACTGTTTCTTGTATACAGCTTTTGCACGCTACCATACGAAGGGTTTAAATCTTTAGTTATCTTTTCTCCTAATATAAACTCGTTTGTTCTATTAACACTGTTTTTAGAATTATATATTCCAGAAAATATTAATCTATTAGCAACGCGCTCATTTTTATACTCACCTTCAAACGTCGAAGATACTTTAGGCCCATTATCTATAAAAGGTGCGTTAAAATCGTCTTGTATTCTATTAGACTCAACGCCATTACCAAAAATATAACAGTTGAACCACTCTAAATCTATAGGCTGCCCATGTCTAGTTCTATCATAAGATTCGCTAGCCTCATGGTATATTTCTAAGTTATCATTATTTTTTGGTTTTGTTTCAAATACAGCTGGGTTTTTAGAAGTTGTAGTTGAGCCTAGTTTTCTTGATCTGTTTTCTACAAAATTAAGCGTTACAGTTTGTGATAATGCTTGTGACAAACTAGTACCACCAGCTATACCTACGTTTGTACCTGCATTAGTATCATCTAAAAATATTCTATACCTTATTCTTCTATTATACGGTTGCATCCAAAGTCTTGAGTCTGCAGTTGAAATGTTACCACCAGCGTAAGGTATTTTACTAGGATCAAGGCCTGAGCTTTGATTACCGTCGGCAAAGTTAAACAATTTTGTAACTTCAACACTTGTTATAGTAAATATTTTTTTATCAGGATCTGAAGAATAATAAAACTTAGAACCAGCTACTAGTCTTTGCACAAAATCTCTTTCTTTTGAGTGTAAGGGATTTCCTTCTTGACCAACATTCCAGTGGTAATCCCAAGGGTCTGTTTGGTTATAGTTTAAAGGTCCTGGACTTAATATACCACTAAAAGATATATCAATAGAATCTTGATTATCTCCAAAACTTCTTCCAGGAATAGAAGGGGATAATCCAGGAGGAAAAGGGTTGTCATTTATTTGAAGAAAGTTTGACGAATCAAACTCAGGTTCACCTTCGTGATTTAACCCGTCAATAAACCATTTAGGACCTGTAGCATCTAAAGTGTCATCACTTGTGCCATCTCCAAATAAAGTTGCAGCTCTGTTGGCAGAGCTTATATAATTTGCATTACCACTAGGTCCTCCACCACCCCCACCTGGAAGCATACCTTGAATATCAAAATCATTACCACCGTCTGCAGAGAAATGATCGTTTGTTGCGGCCAAAACATCTTGATCATAATAACGTAGTGGTTCTTGGTGAACAATCGTCATGTCATCAATGCTGTTTGACTCTCTTAAAACGTGTGTTGTAAAGTTAAAATCTTTATTTATTTTTACAAAAAATTTACCATCAAACTCTGGTTTGTTTTCTGGACCTCCATCAGTTATTTTAATAAAAACTCCATCATCTATAACGGGCAAAGTTGCAGTTGAAGTAGAGCTTTCTATAAAATCAACATCATCTCCAAAAGTACCATCTATTGTTACGATATATACACTAGGATTTGTTGGATCTAAAGCAGCTGTAGATATTCTATAAACCTCTGATTGATTAGCTTCATCAGGCTGAGTTAAAAGCATTTCTAAGTTTTCTTTTTCACTTATACTAGCAAAACCAGTGCTATCAACAGTTGTAGCACTAAGTTTAAAAGAATTTCTATTTTTTATAGGAAAAAAAGTGTAATCAGGAAAAATAGGATCACTAGAGTTTGCGTCGTAAAGTATGTTGTCAAGAATTTTATTTGATTTTTTTATATAATCAGGAGCTTCGTTTTCTATAGCTAAAACTTTATACTTGCTTGGATTCCATATTGCAGTGTCTCCACCGTGCGATTTTTTAAGATATAGATAAGACTCTTCATCAACTTTATTTCTATCTGCAGAGTTAAACGAACACCATATATTTCCATCAGAAGCATCATACCATCTACTTAGTGCTAAGTTATAATACTCTGTAGATGTTTCTTTTATAAAAAACTTAAAAGTTTCTGCTTTTATTGGCATAGTAGAATCAACTTTAGCTGAAAATTTAATTTGACTAGTAGATTCTGTTATAGGAACGTTTAAAGAAAGACTTTTGTTTGTTAAAACTGGGGTTTGTCTACCGTATTTATCTTCATAAACAATACCTAGTTGATAATTTCTTAATGTTTTTATAGATGGAATAGCAACTTCATCTACTATGTTAACACCAGTGTTTTTGTAAGAAAAAGCAATATCAAGTGGATCGCTGTTAATATCTATGTTTTGAGTATAGTTACCATAAACTAATCTATTACCAATTATTTCTTGAGAAATTGAGCTTAAAGGTACAGAGTCAAAAGATCTTAAAAGCTGATTAGATGGTAGTAATTTTAATATAGTGTCTGAGGTTATACTGTACTCTCCTTGAGCTGCGCCACCAGAAGTTAGTATATTCCACTCGGCATCTTTTGGCTCTAAAGAATCAACAACATAAACCTCTGGTGAGTTAGATTCTTTATATAACAAGTCAACACCAACCACGTCATGTGATATTTTTTTAGTTATAATTTGTCCAAATATATCATAATCTTTTGTAATAAAATCTTTTAATGTTACTTTGCTTAAATAATTTCTCATACCTAAGTTGTAACCTGCTATAGAATCAAAAGAGTATACAAATGGAGAAAAAGCCGTGTTTGTAAAAGGGCTAAAAGGAGAGTACTCGCCGTCAAGATATTTATATCTATAAGCAAATCTAGGAAATTTATTTTCAAACAATGGATCTGCAGCTTGCTCAAAGTTTACCGCCCAAGCAGAAGAATCTATTGTAGTGTTAGGAGCTATACTTAATATTTCTGCATGAACATCTTTATACCCACTAAGTTGATTAAAACCGTCTGGCGCTTGACTTTGACTTATGCTAACACTTGTAATTTTTAATCTAATATCGTAATCAGGTGAATACGCATAGTCTTGATTAAAGCTTGCTTTTAAACTATCAATAAGATCATCACCATCTGCATCAAAACCTATTTCATTGTTTTTTACAGATTTTAAGTGAATTATAGTTTGATTAGGTATTAAATCATACTCTTGCGATGCGGAAGAGTTGAATATAACAAAATTTATATCTAATGGAGACGTGGGGTTTAAACTTAAAGGGCCATCAATAGTAGACTGACTACCAGGATAATTACCAGGACCCCATAAAACACCGCTGCTATCTGCAAATTTAAATTTTTTAATTACACCCGGCTGGTTTAAATTATCTAGCTGTGTAAGTTCTAAACTAGGCGCTCTTCTTGGCGCTCGCTTAACTACAGTAACATGTTCTTCTATAATATCTACTGTAGAGTCTGTGAAAGGAGGATCGTTTAAGTTTGTGTCTATTGCAGGGTTGTGAAGCTTTGTGTGTGAAACAAAATTACTTGTACCTATAACGCAATTTTTTATATTTATTTTTTTGGGTTCATAAACACCATCTGTCCAAAACAACAAATCATCAATTATATTAATACCAGTTATTAATCTACTAGGATTAAACTTTAATACATTTTTATTTTTATCAACAAGCACAGGCGTTACAGCCAAAGTGTTTGTTTGAATTTTTAAAATAATATCTGACTCATTACCATTCCAAATGAACCAATAAAAAGTATTGTATTTTTCATCGCTAATAGCACCAACACATTTAGCATTGCTTTTTAATGTAAAATTTCTATCTATAGTTATCTTTCTATTACTTAATATATTGTTAACAGCGCCAACATCAGAAGCATCTGAAGTCGAAACCCTTATGTTAAGAGCATCTCTATATTCACCATTAGGTACTATTCTCTCATCCAGGTCTTTGTTCATTTTACCTGAAGAGAAATTGTGCTTTATCTCCGGCATATATTAGTGTTTTATTTGTTTAGATTTACCTCTAAGTATTTGAGTTAATTCTTCTATCTTTAAATTTGACAACCTTAGTTTTGCTTTTCTAGTAGCGGCAAACTTGTCTTTTTGAAATCTACGAACTACATATTCTTGCACGTTAGCTTTTGTAGACATTATTGCGTATGCTATACACTTGTACATTGCTTCTTCAGCAAACTTATGTACTACCATTTCTTGAGTAGTACTTAAGCCGTCACTCAAATAATCTAGTATTATAGTTTTATCAATAAGATTTGATGCAAAATAAATTCTACCCTGTAATTCATCTATAAAATAAGAGCCGTTGTCTTGAGCGTATTGAGGATCAATACCATATCTTCGCCCTTCTGCATACCATCTAGTATCATCTTCATAATCATCTTGGTTTGTTGCGCTTGACGTGTGGCTTTTAAATTTTCTAAAATTGTCAGAAGTTTCAACAAGATCATTAGAAAAATAAAAATCTGGAGCATTTACAACTAAATCATTAATACTAGCGGTATCTAAAGTAACTGTACCACCGTTTGTGAAAGATGTACCAGCTGTTAACGCTGTTATTTTAGTACCGCGTGGAAAATGTTCGCTAAAAATAAACATACCAACCTCTAAATCAGTAGTAGCATCGTGTTCTGATACCGAACCACTTGGGTTGTAAATATATTGCAAATCAATTGTAGTTGTAGTTTGCAAAAGAAATGATGCTTTTTTATATTTTGTATTTTGGTGTTGAAGATCCTTTTTTTCGCTAATACCATCGTTATCTACATCAAAATTATAAGAACCATCACTTTTTTGTAATATAGGAAACGGATTAGAAGTTTTACTTTGAGGATATAATATTTTTTTAATTCCTGACGGATCACTAGAAGAAAGCTTTACATAATTAATGTAATCGTGCGGTAAAGGTATTGTTAACGTGTTTGGAACTTCTACCTCTATAGATTTTATTGATTTTAAAGTATCAAAACTTAATTCTTGCAAAGCTCTTTGAGCGTGAAACTCAACAGCTGTTTTTTTCACTTTAGGTATTATATTACCGTCACCTACATAAGAAATAATAAATTGATTTACTATTTGCTTCAACGAAATGAATTGATAACCACCAAAAGAGTGACTAGGCTCTTGTACTCCTGTACCACTAAGTTTTTCATAATATGCTTTTGCGGTTTTATTTATTCCTTTCATTTATTATTGTTTTTCTTGTTGTATTTTTTTAGTTTCTGTTGCTTCACCTACTTGGTATAAAGTTGCGTCTTTCAAAGTTATACCAGCGTATGATAAAATTTTCATAACTAAACTACTTTCTTCTGATTCGTGTAATTGAAAGTCTTTAGAATTAAGCCCGTTATCATATAACGCTTGCTCTCCTACGACGTTGTAATTCCAGTTAACTGTGTCAGGCTTTTTAATAAAAGTTAAAGTGATAGGTCCTAAAGTTCCAGTATCACCGTAATATAAAGTTAAAGTTTTATTTTTGTCTATGTAAACAGGTCTTTCTACGTTTGGCTTTAGTATCAATGAATTATTCATTAATATAAGTTGTTCAAGATTAACTTTAGTAATAATGCCATAACCATCCTTGTATAGGTTACCTATTCTGTAAACATTGTCAGGGTAATCAATTGTGTCGCCTGTTGTTAGTGAGGGTATTTCTTTTGTTCTTTTAAATATATTTATTTTTTCTTCTAACAAGTCAATCATATCTGAATATTCTGTATTGTTACCAGGTATTTTACCAAATTGATTTATGTCATAAAAGTATTGCTCAAATATTTCCATTTGAGCTTGATTAGCAAATAAATTAAACTCTTGTGGAGTTATATAACCTCT
>TARA_R110002012_G_scaffold27666_5_pt1 | contig 14630 bp, 15 predicted proteins | sample TARA_R110002012 | Tara Oceans TARA_R110002012 (sample SAMEA4396515) | marine metagenome | biome: Westerlies Biome; feature: [DCM] deep chlorophyll maximum layer (ENVO:01000326); material: water (ENVO:00002006), including particulate matter (ENVO:01000060) such as... | depth 40 m
ATCAGTATAAATAATATTACCTCTTTCGTTTACCAAATAAAACCTTTCATTCATAAATTCATTCATTTTCATCTTTCGCATATAAGTTATTAAATGTTGTTTCCCAATCCATATAACTATCATCACTTTCAGCACAATGCTTCCATTGACTAGGTATAAAATCAGGTGCTCCCTTTCCTGTAACCCACATAGCTGGTGAGGTGACTCTTACTCTATTGTTAGGTAAAGCAACTATGCAACCTTTCCAAGGGCCATCTGTAAGTTCAAGTATGTGCGATTGTTTGTGTTGAGCGGGGTCATCAGCTATTTCTGAGCCTGTATAATCTATTGTCATATAGTATTTACCAGAATAAAATTCACCATCTATTTTACATAACCAAGGACTTGATGAAGTCCTGTCAAAGACTATTACTTCGTGATTTCTAGAAGAACAATCCCATGGCTGTGCCAGGTGAGTTGGGATGGGAGGAGGAAACTCATCCAAAGGTTCATCTGCCACAAGAGCAGTTATAGGCATTCTTGCCCACATTGCTCCGCCATGAGGATTTTCCAGTCTATTATCTTCGTCTTCACATCCTGTAAAGATAACTTGGAAACTTAAACATCTATCAGGGACACAATTAACAGCACAAACAAGAGCGTGAATATATTCTCCGTGATATTTTCTGTGGTTGTGTGTAAATTCTTTTCTGACCCAAACTTTGAAATAGGGTATGTTACTTATTAGATAAGCCATACCCTATAATAATTATAAAATAATATTAAACAAGTAAATTATATTTTGACTGCTTTCATATTATTCATCTTTAAAACTTTTTTGGCTTGTGCCAAAGTCATAGTTTTTGTTTTTACACCTTTTTTGGTTGATCCTTTAGCATAGCCTTTAGCCATCATACGACCGCCCATAGCTTTCATCATTTTAGCTCCACCTTTGGCATAGCCTTTTGATTTCATACCTTTTTTCATTTTTTTTCTCCTATAGGTTCATTAAGTTAACTTAGTGTATTTTAGTGTATTTTAGGTAGGTAGTAAACCATTAAGAGCATTTAAAAAAGCTCTCAGTGAGCTTTAAATCGCTTTGTTATTTGCCTAATTTTCAAGCAAATTACTGTTTAGAAGTAAAAGTGAAATTAAACCAATCAAAGCAATAGCAAGTGCTCCATAAGCACAAATCATTATGAAATCTTCTCTTTCTTTTTTCTTTTTTGCTATAGCTGCTTGTCTTTTCTTTTTAATATCTGTTCGAATAGCAATAAATTCACTCCAAGCATTTGGTGCACCATATAGCATAAACATTTCTCTTAATTGGTTTTCCATATCATGCACTTGTTTTAATTTAAAGTACGAGTCTAGGGCCTCTTCATTAGTTGTTGTAAACCATTTAGATTTTTCTTTTTTATGCTCTTCTTCTACAACATTCATTTGTTTAACAAATTTAATTATTTGTCCAGACAAACTGTGCAATTCTTTTCCTACTGAAACTCCAGATTTTATTGCGGCAAATGCTGAAGTGGCTATAGTTATTGGGTCCATACGATAAGTCCTACAATGGTGACAATTATGCTTAGCATACCACTCATCATCCAAAATAACAACTTGTCTACTTTAGCACCAATTTTATCAATGTCCTGATGCATATGTGTCAAATGGTTTTCTTTTATGTTTTTGACTTCTTTTTTAACACCTTCCATATGACCGTATAGTGAAATGATGTGTTCTTTTGTTGTTCTAGGCTCCGGCATCTTGTGTTCCTCTTTGTGCTATCATTTGTCCCGAGGGATCGTTTGGAAATAATCCTGCATACGTTTGACCTCTATCTTGTGGCAGTGAAGCTATACCTGCGGGTTGTGGTTGTTGTACAGGAGGTGGTGCAATTGGAGCGGGTTCCGTGGGTCGTGGCGCTTGTTCCATAGCGAACATATCTACTGATGGTGATACATTTTGACTTATTGGTTGTTGCTCCTCCTCTATTTCTTCTGGTGGGGGATTTAAAATATCATTTAATTCGTCTTGATTAATGTCCCTTTCATACTTTTCTTCAACTAATTCATTTAGTAAAGGATTGTAAACATCTGTATCTTCATCAACTTTTAATGAAATATTAAATACAGTTTTAAACATTTTTTCAAAAGTTTCACCTTTAGCACTTTTAAGTTTGTTAAATTGTTTAAGTTTATCTGGATCCAATACAATCTGTGCCATTTGTTCATCCATAGAATCTCCATAGACACGAGAGAACAATTGAAACAGACGTCCTTCTTTTGTGAATTGACCAAAAGCTGTACCTCTTACAAAATCTTTAATTTTTTGCGGGAAAGAAGTCTTTGTTGTTAAATTTGCTTTTCTAGATACAATCTCAAGATTTTTACCAAACAATTCAAGATCTTTTACATATTCAGGTTCATTAGCAAAGATTTTTTTAATTTTTTTATCATTTTTTTTCATATAATTAATATAATTTTTAAAAACAAATTGTCCTCGTTCATCAGTAATATTTTTGTAAATATCGTCAGTAACTTGTTTTTGATAACCTTTTAAAATTTCAGGTTCTTTTTTCATAACATTTAAAACTCTGTTTAGTGTTACAGGTTTATCTTCAATGTAACTTTTGGTAAAAATTTCTTCTGGAGCAATAGTATCTATTTGACCAAATGAAGAGTCTTTTAGTTTTTTTTGAATACGATCTAGTTTAATTTGATTTTTTTCAACAACTTCAGTCAAACCATTCAACTTATTTATTTTTGCATATTCGTTAGGTTTAAAAAATATTTTCAAGTTTTCACCATAATCATTCATAAATTTTTTGTGAAGTTTTGGAATAGGTGTTCCATCTGGAGCAACTTTTTGTCTGTAAAAACTCATTATAGAGTCTGCATATAATTGTCTTTTTTCAGGATGATCTGCAAAAACCTCGTTCAATTCTCGCATATTACGTTGCGCATTTAAATTTTTTGAGGGTTTAAATGTTTGTTCAAAAACATTTTCATTACCTATCATTAAACGTCCGTTTTTTGCGCTAAGAATTGTATTTATTATACCACCAAAATCTTGTTTATATTTTTTATATGCGTTATCAACACTTGTAAATTCGCTATAAACTTCTGGCCATTTTTTCTTGAGTTGTGTGTTAATTATGGTATCCATCTCTTTTATTAAATTCATTGGAAAACCCTTTGGACCTATTGAAGCACCTCTACTTATTTCTCTTTGTATCTCAAGCAAGTCAGAACGAGTATTTAAAAGGTCTTCAAAATTCATAGTCTCTGGTGGTTTTTTCATAATTTGAGATATTGTTGTTTTTTTCTTAACAAGAGATTTCTTCTCTTTATCAGACATTTTGTTGAATTGTTTTGCTAATTCTTTTGTATCAAAAGTTACAGGTTTACCTGCTTTGCCTAATGAAGCATATTTACCCCTAAAACTATCAAAAACAGATTTGTCTATTTCATCAAATATAGTTCTAATTTTTTGTCCTTCATCTTTGTAAACACCAGGTGCTATTTCAACAACTTCGTTTGTAAGATCTGCTTGTGAGTTTTCAAATCTTCTTATTGCAGCTTGTCTAACAGGATCTTGTCTTTCTTTTATAATATTTCTTAATGAACTCTCTAAAGCTGCTTCTTGATCACTAGATGCTCGTGCTAATTGGCCGTTGTTAAATTTACCTTTTGATAAACCAAAAAAAGTGTTAAGAGCATCAAATTGCTCTTTCTCCATCTTAGCTACTTTACCAACTTGCCCATAATTTTCGTTTTTTGCGATTTTATTATATATAGAAAGTAATATTGGATCACCGCTTGCTTGACCAAGATTGTATTTCATTTTTTTGTCAGATCCAAGCTGAGCTAATCTAGCATTAGTCTGATCTAGAATTTCCATTGATGGTTTACTATCTTGAACAGGATCCTTAAATCTATTAACATCTATTTTTCCTGTTTTCACTAACGAAGAAGCCATCTTCACAAATTGAGGAAGTGTTATCCCTGCCGCAGTAATTAATGCATTTGTTTCATCAAACTTACCTTTTTCTTCTAAATATCTTTTAAAGCTTTGCCCTAGAGTTTCATCATTATCAAATCGTGCATTCATATCAAAATATCTGTGACCTATTGCTAATCTTAAAGCATCAGCATAGGCAGTGCCTAATCCAGAGCCGGCTGTAGCTCCAGCAAACCCCAAAGTAGGGTTTACAATTCCACCTAATGCCCCTCCCGCTAAAATACCCAAACCATCTCCAGCTAAAACTAAAGCATCTCCACCTAAAGAAGAAATGTCTGATGCATCTAAACCTGGTTTATTTAAAAGTTGCTTCTTACCTGATTTTGGATTATCAAATACAATTTCACCTGTAAAATCATCAATTTCTGTATTAACAGGACCATATTCTTTAAATTCTTCGCTTAACGCAGTTTTTGCTTTCATTAAACGATCAGCAGGAGTATCGCCAAAACCCATTTGAAAACGAATTTTATTACGTGATACATCTGTTTGTGTGTCAAAACCTGCCTCTGTTTCTCTTTCTTTTAAAGACCTAGTTGGATTACCAGTTATTGGTCTAAAATCGGCATTATCCAAAGGCACTCTTGTAAAGCCTATAGAAATATTTCTTTTTGCTGGATTAAATTGATCAAAAAAATCTGCAAATTCAACTAAAGAACCTCTTTTTTTTAATTCTTCATGTGCCACACGCCCTACTTCATAAGGAGTTTTTTCATCTAAATCACCATACATTTTTTTAAAATTATTTTTAAAATTATCAATTGAACTGTAAGCATTAGTAGGTGACATTCTTTGATTATAAGTATAAAAATCTATCTTTTGACTATCTAAAAGATCACCTCTGTCAAAAGGCTCTTGGACTTCTTTTTTATAAAGATGATCAATTAAAGATTGGTCTGAATTGTTTTTATATTTTTCACCGGTATTTTTTCTAAATTCATTTAAATTATCAAAAGCCATTAATCTGTTCCTCCATACGGATCAGGCACAGGTGTTAAATCATCAGTCTCTCCGCCGCCTTGTTCTGTTTCTTTCTTTTTTTGATCTCTAGCTTTTTGCTCTTGTCTACCATAATATTTATATTCTTCTACCCTATCTCTTAACTTAAATAATCTTTTATTGTTTTTATATCTTTCAAATTTGCCTTTTGGATTTAACTCTTCATCCATCATCGTTATTGAATCCTCAAAATCTTTAACCGCAGGAGACAATATAGTAAATCCTGTTCTTGCTAATTTTGTTAACAATATATTGGTATTTGAACTACCACCAATTGAACGTAAAGCTAATTCAATGTCACTAACGGAGAAACGACCTCCCTCTTCTCTCGCTTTTGCTACTGCATAAGCAAGATTAATCAACGATGAGTCAAGAGCAGCATCAGATTGTGCAAACTCAGATTTAAAACTGCCTGCAAGAGTTCTTAAAGATCGCCCTTGTCTTGAGTTTTTATCTATCTTGTACTTATTTAAATAAGCATCTGGGTTCCTCATAACTAATTCTAAATCATTATAATTTTCCGCATAAACAGAACGGTTTGATTTTGGATTAATAATCGCTTTGTCTCTTTCAATTTTTAATCCAAGAAACTCAGCATATGCTTTACCAGAAGCTATGGCCTGAGATACTTTTCCAATACCACCAGACACAGCACCTCTCTCCTTAACATCACTTTCTATTAATTGTATTACATCGTCTAGATGAGCACCAGATTGTAGTTTTTTGAAAGAATCATTATATCTATTCAGTTGAGCTTGCAGTTCAGGTTTTTTTACATATTTGGTCATTGAATCTAAAAACTCGCTTTTTTTCTTTTTATATGCATTAGGATTTGTCAAAATTTCTGCTTGTGTAACACTAATTTCATCTCCTTTAGAACCCACATTTGGAACATCTTCAAGCAGTTCTACTTCAATTGGGGAATTTAATCCTGAAATAAATCGTTCTTGCTTTGGATTTTCATTTAAAAATGACACAACGTCACTTTCAAAAATAGTACGTGGTCTTTTTTCAACTGTATCGTAAACTGTAATTAGTTTTTGTTTTTCTCCTTCTTTACCTTTTGGGGTAAAACGAGGAGAGCCATCAGGATTTTGAGCAGTTTGAATTTGTTGTTCAGTAACAAACACAGGCAAATTCGTGGTTGAATCAATAGCTTCTTTAGTTTTAGAAAATTTTACTTTTTGTGCATCAAACTCTGCTTCAGTTGCTTTTAAATCAGCAAGACTCATAGCACCCATACCTAAACCACCTGCTAAATTAGCAAAAGGATCTCCTGGTTGTGCTAAAGACATAGCTAGTTGTGCCGCAAATATTCCTTTTTTCTCTGAATCAGTAAACAAAGAATCTTGTTTTGCTTTTTCTTTACCTTTTTGTATAGCCTCAACTGTTTCTGTTTTTACAGTTGGGTCTAGCACCTCTATTGCTGTTTTAACATTTACATCTTCATCCATACCAGATACAGGATTATTAATAACATCTAATTCCATAATACCTTTATCATTTTGCTTACTTTGATTACCCATAGCAATTTGTTGAAAATTCATAGCAGGACCACCAGCAACAAAACCTTGAGGTTTGTGTAACTCCATAAATCTTTTTTGAAATAAAGGTCTGAGTAAAGTCTTATCCATACTTTACCCCATTGGCTTTAGAAGTTGATAGGCAGCATAAGCACCTAATCCTGTTGATGCGGCTTTAGCTAAAGGATCAACACCAGGACCTGTTGTTTGAGTAACAGTTGATGCAGCTGTAGGTAAGGCTGTCATAATACCCTTTTGAAATTCTATTCTTTGATAAGGCTCATAGGCTCTAGCGACTTCTGTTTGTCTTTGGGCAGTTAATGCTTGTTGAGCTAATTGTTGCTGCACAGCTCCTGCTCTTGCCATTTCTTGAGCGGCACCAATACCTGCTTGAGCTTGAGCCCCACCTAAAGTCCCTAATAATCGAGCACCTTCTAAACCTGCTGAAATCTCTTGTCCTTGTTGCGCTTGAGCGGCCTTTAATGCATCTTGGTAACCAGCACGTTGTGCTTCACCAATAGAACGTATTCTTCCTGTTTCTAATTCACCAAGAGCCACACCTTCTCTACCCCCTCCAAAGGCATTCATTTGAATAGCTTGACTTGCTAATTGATTTCTAGAAATTTCTGCTTGTCTGTTTATCTCATCAGTAACAAACGATTGATAAGGGTTCATAAATCTCATAATGTCTGGCATACCTTGAGCTGTTGCCTGAGCTTGTTGAACAGATCCAATACCTTGTGTAAATGCGGGCTGACCTAATGATGCTAAGCCTGTAGCTTGTGCAAACTGTTGTTGTTGTAAAGGTGAGGGAGGAGCTACCTGTATACTTGGTACAGGAATAGGCATCGTACCTAATTCTATCGCTTCATCAAATAAGGCAAGCTTACGAGCTTCAATCTCTGGTGCTTCTCTTGTTATCTGTGTGGTTTTTTCAGGTTGCGAGGGAGCTGGAGCGGGGGAACCACCACCAGAACCACCACCACCCATATAAGCAGGTAAACCAGTGTTTGGGTTGTTAATACCTTTACCACCTATACTTTTCAATAAGGCCTGTTCAAACTTATTTATATGCGCTAGTTCAGTATCATCTTCCTGACCTTTGCTAGCAATGTCTTTGTATAAAAGTTTATATAACCAAATCTTTAATTGAGTTGGTAAGAGTTTAAGTAGCCACTTCATAAAAATATCCTGTTTGTTTAAATTCTAAACCATTTTTCTTTATTGCTCTACCCCATCCTTTTCTTCCTATAATCTCAAGACCAGAGCATTCTTGTTTTTTTGCATAAGACATAAAAAAGTTTTCTATCTTTTTTATATTTCTTATAACTTTGCTACCACCACAAAACAAAATACATAATACTGTCTTTGCAGGGTAGAATACTTTTTGTACAACATAAACTGCACAGATCGTTTTTTTAACAACAATAAGAAACATTTTCATAGTACCTGATTTGAGTAAACTATAAGTCGTATCTAAATTGTGTCTACCGTTTGATTGTTTGGTTGCACGTTCAATCCAATATTTAACCTTATCCCAAAACACATCTACACACTCTATATCAACTTGCTTTATTTCCATCATTTATTAAATCATAAACTCTTTTTAGAGAATCTTGTTGTTTATAAAAAAATTGAGCACCTTTCCTTCTCATATCTTTAAAATCATCAGGGTTTGCTCCTGACATAATACCTGCACCTAAAATAGCATCTGCTCTTGATACAAATTCACCATCAGCTAATTGTGCTAACATAGTATCTTCATCTTTGTCCCCATTACCAGTACCATCTTCTACATAACCCATAGCTCTTACATAATTGTTTGCATCTTTTTCATCGTGATCTGATTTTGAAGGTAAATAATTTATACCCCCTTCCTTTAATTGAAGAGTAGCTAAACCGCCCTCTCTTGCTGCAAACATTTCTTCTTGTCGTTCATATACATTTGCTGGGGTTAAGGCATCTGCTGTCATCATAGGTGCTGGTGCTCTATCACCAAGACCTTGCATAGCTGCTCTTTGACGATCATAAGCTTGTTGATATTCTTCTTCTGTATAGGGTTGTGCTGTTGAGTCATCATAAATTGGTTGTTGTGCAGTTAGATCACTAAGCATTTGACCACCTGTCAAAACAGCTCCCGCAGTTGTAAATGGATTTTCTTTTGCAAAATTTAAAATTTTATCAGTGGTTGATGTTGGTGCAACAGTCAAATCAGGTCTGGATACAGATCCTGTCAAACCAACTTGATCTGGCGCAACTCCATATGCTTCTGGTCCTAAAGCAATAGGTCCTGCGACATTACCCTGCGCTGCCATAAAAGCATCTTTACCCGCTTCTAAACCCGTTGTCATAAAGCTAGGTGCAGTAGCAGCAGTAGTGCCTAAAGGAATTGTTGAACCAGCACCCAAAGCACCTCCAAAAGCTGTTGGAGTTCCACCAGCACCCAAAATAGCACTTTGTCCTCCACCCATTGATGCTTGTAAAGCAGCGGCATTTGTAGCTGCTGCAGTGGAACCTGTTCCTGCAACAGATCCTAAACCTTGTGTAACAGCACCCACTTTTGTTGCTGTTGGTGCAGCCATTAAGGCTTTGATACCACCTGCTCCTAATCCAGATAATACACCTGCCATTAATGCTGTTCTTGTTGATGCACCTGCTAGTTTCGCTATACCAAAACCTGCCGCACCAACCATTAGTCCTACTGCTAATGGTCCAAAATATTGTTTTAATTTAGTATCAGGATTTAAAGTATCTGCACCACCAATGCTTTTTAAAAAATATCTTTGTTGGCTTGTTAAGAATACAAGCTCTGTATCTCCATTAATACCTTTTGATGCTAAATCAGTGTAAAGTAAATTTGTTAGCCAAGTTTTTATAAACTTGGGGATTATACGCATAACCCAGTTAAACATTTATGCTCCTTTAGTAATTACTAATGTCTAGTTTACTCTGATTTGGTGGGAGTTTCAACTCCCTCTCCATGCATCTCATCATATAAACGACCTGTATATTGATATTCACCAACGTGAGTTATATAAGACATTATGTAACAATACATTTTGCCACCAATTAATGACCATAATCTACAAAAAGCAAAGTCCTCTCCTAAATACTTTTTTGTTTCAGGATCATAATAAGTGTCAAAAAAATTATAAAAATGAGGCCTATCCATATGCTTACCATCAATAGTAGTTTTTTGGATTATCTGTCTATCTGGGTACTCTTGAATTAATTTACTAAATACATCTCGTTTAATTAACATACAACCAGTAGGACAATGTGTCGCTTCAATCAAACCTTTTTCTATTTTTATATTTGTATTATCATCTTTAATCAACAATGGATATTTAAGAATGTGATGTTCACATTTATTAGGATCAGTAATATATCCTTTTTGTATCTTTTCCATAAGCACATCCCATTGTGCAGTTTTCATAGGATAAGGTACTGAAATTATATCTTTATCAAATTCTAATAATCGTAATACAGATACAGGATCAAAAGCAATATCAGAATCTACGAATAACATATGTGTAAAATCTGTATTTAAAAAATAGCTAACACATAAATTTCTACCTTGTGTAATAAGCGATGACTTCATCATTTGAAACATAACTCTGATGTTTCTCTTCATACATTCTTTTTGTAGTTCAAGCATTGTTTGTGCATAATGCATTGATACATCACTGTGTACAGGAGTAGCAACAAACAGACTTATGGGTTGTTCTTTTTTTAACCAAATAGGTTTATTGTTTTGCATCCAGAACACCCTGCAAAAAAGTTGACCATTCTAAAGCTTTTTTATCCCAAGAATAAAAACGTTTAATATAATTTTGTTGTAAATCTAAATGCTGTTGGATCACTGGTTCGTGGAGCGTGTCCCGACATATCTTAATACCTTCTGCAAACTGGTGAGCCAAGTTTACTAAATTAGTTTCATAGTTGACATAAACAGGGAACTCGGCTCCTGTTTCATATAAAGCACCATAGTTAGTGACAATACAATACAGACCTGCGGCCATTGACTCAAGTAAAGATATACACGATGTTTCTTCCCAGATACTAGGATAAGCAAACATATGGTAATGTGGTAATTTACTTAAAATAAATTCATTAGGCCTATAACCAAGATAATTTACATTTTTAAGGTTACGAGCCTGGTCATACAAATCAACATAACTATCATCGTTATCTTGTTGAAACTCTTTACCATAAATCTCACAACTACTATATACATCTAATTCAATGTTTTCATTTTCTAATAATTGCATTGTTGCCAACAAAACATTTAAACCACGCCAAGGTGTAGGATGAAATAATAATCTTAATCTGTCCCCTTGTTTATATGGAATTCTATTTGGAAAATTAGTCACACCATTTTTTATTACATGACATCTATCAGTAGGTATGTCGTAAAGATCTCTATACTTTTCATAGTTCCAACTTGAATTAAATACATACCAATCATATTTAATGTGATTGGATTTATCTTTAAACCAAGGCGCTATATTAGGTTGGTTAGGGGCATTCTTTTGCCACAGTATATTTAACTTGTTTTCATCTAAAGGTATTTTTTCAGGAACTGAGGTACAAATTGAAAAGTTACTAAGTAGATCATTATCAACATATTTACTCAAGAAGTTATGTTGAAGTTCAGTTCCACCTAATGGTGTCAATTTGTTTCTCCATCCATTGGTAACTCAGGGACGATAATGTTAACGTCCCGCTGTATGTCGCTCTCGTCTGTATCAGTGGAGCTGTCTTGGATGTCTTTCTTTGCTTCATCTTCATCTTTATAAACTTTACCAGTTTTTTTATTTTTGATGATAACTTCTGATTTACAATGTATTACGTCCATAGTCTTAAATACCAATATTTTTTAATAATTGCAAATAAAATTATCCATTTTCTTGTGAGCGATCTAATAAGGCATAAGAAATAATTCCTTGTATTTCATTACCAGTACCTGCTGTCATTTTTATAATATCACCTTCTTCTAATACAAGTGTCTGTGATATAATTTGTCGTGTTGTATTTGCGGCAATAGAAGCATTATCAATTCTAAATGTTGCTGATGCACTTGTGTCTGTAACTTGTGTAGCTAAATTTACCGCACCTGTTGAACCATTGTGCGCTTGTATTTGTTTTACTAAACAACGACCATTTGCTGGCGCTGTCAGTACACTTGTTGTGCCTGTAGTTGTTAGTGAAAAGCCTTGATTTTTATATTGTATTGTCATTAGCTCATAAAGAAGTTAAAGGCATCTTGTTCATTTTTTAAATCATTTTGATAAGAAAAGTTTAATTGATTTACTAATGTTTCAATACCATAAGTTATTTGTCTTTGGTTCTGTACCACATAATCTTCATTAAGTTCAGGAACAAGTATATTTATTTTTGCCATTATCTTCTTCCATCAGGTTGGACATCAGCTCTGAATGCACCAAATCGCCAAGACTCATCAGTTGATGTATTTTCTATTTTTAATGATGCTAATCTACCTCGTGCTCGTGTGTCAACCTTTTTTGTTGTTGATGTGACAGTAAATGGCCCAAGAGGTGAAGACGCTTCTGTTTCTGATGGGAAATCTTTCAGATTTATTGTAACACGGGCATTTCCGTCAAGCTTACCAAAGTCAGGAATAAATCTTCTTATCTTTACAAAGAACTCACCTGCACTACCTTCCATAGGCATTTCAAAATCACCTGATTCAATGAAAGCATTTATTGACGTTTTGTTCCCAACTGTGTCAAGTTGATTGTTACCTGTTTCATGTCTATACAAAGTTGCTGCTCCAAACTCATTTGTGATACCATTTATAGACACAGATGGTAAACCTGTTGAACTATACTCTGTTGCATATGGATTATCTAATACATATTTATCACTGTAAGCAGTTCTAGCTAAAGAACTTGTTGTCCATAAACCTTCTCTATAATTTAAAGTAACACATCTGTCTATAGTTGTAGAACCGTCTTTACAATAAAACCAATTTATTTCAGTAAATAAAGTATTATAGCCTGCAAACACTTGTTCACTTTGACCAAAATTAAAACCTAAGTCATCTGAGGTTTGAGTTGTAAATACAAAATCCTCAACAGAACAGGTTAGTTTTTTTACTGAACCACCATCGTAAGCATAAAAACCACCAGACTTACCCATCCAATACATAATACCATCAACATGCACTAAGGAATGTTGTGACATAGCTCCACAGTTTGAACCCACTTGTCTAATTGAGAAAGTAAAGGGAGGGCCTACAAACTGCATAATATAAGCAGAGGTATCTGTAACAACAAAAATATAATCTTTACCTCTTGCACCACTAACTATTTTTGACCCACTATCTAATTGAAATGTTCCGGCTGTATTAGTTGAAACAGGTACATAATCTGTTCTATCTTCTTGATCTGAAAAACGTATAAACATTTTATCTTGAGTATTAATAGAACCAATAGTTGTTTCTGTTCCTAAATGAATTAAATGTCTGTCTGTATCAGATACGATTGTCATAACACTAGCTGTGGGATTTGTGGTAACAGCAGTGGCTCTTGTAGTTACACCACTTGTTGGATTCCATTCAAATGTGCCACCATTTTTAATCGTAGCTATTAATATTGTTCCATAGTTATCTAATGACCAATTTGCTGGTTCAAGACTTGTGGCAGAAGCGGCTGTAGCAGATCCCCAACCATTAGACCCACTCCATGTACCTGTACCCCAACCAAAACCAAGTGTCTGTGTAGCTGAACCAACAGGAAAATAAGATTGCACTGTTCCTGAACCGGCTGCAGTAATTCCGGCACCTGATTCATTAGAGGGCATAGTTATTGTGAAACTGTTTGTAGCTACTGTAATAATTTGAAAAGGGTTATCTGTAAAGTTAGCAGCTGTAAATCCTGTACCACTTCCAGGCATTGTAACAGATGAAAATACAACATATTCACCTACTGTTAAGTTGTGGGAGGTTTTATTAACTGTTACTGTTGCTGATCCATTTGTAGAAGTAAATGTCAGACCTGTGATAGCAGTTTCAAGTGGACTAATATCATATATGCCACCACCATAAAATAAAAACAAACCTTTACTTGTACCAATTGCAATATACTCTGTTCCATCTTTGTCAGTCCAAATATGCGTAGCTCTTGCCACACCTGGTAAAGTTGTTGATACTGCTTGTTGCCAGCCACCAATTTTTTCAGGTTCGCCATAACGAAAACGAACAAAATCACCATCTGTCCATTGATTAGATGCCTCACTCTTTGTTATTTGTTTGTTAAAACCACCTTTAAATGGTATGCGTATTAGAGGCATATCACCTCGCAGTCACAGGGTTTGTTCCGTCCCCAACAAATGGATTTTCAGCAAAGCACATATAATAAATTTCTTCTCCAGTATAATTATATCCAAGACCTGTTGCTTGTCTTATTTTGAACCCATTACTAACAAAGTCCAGTCCATTACCAACATATACTCCTCCATTATATTCAACAGCAGAACTGTTTAAATCAATGCCTATTGTTACTGGATTTGCTGGATTTCTAGCTGAGTCATGGTGATACCAATTTGTCACTCGGTTAGCTTTAAAAACAATCCAAGACGGCTTAAATCCTGTGTAAATAAATGGGCCGTCAGTATCAGTACCATTGCCTACAAATTTTCCAAATTTGCTAAAGCCATCTACACTATGCCAACAGTAGGCAATCATATTATCACTATCACCATTTATTGAATTAGCACTAGAACTTCCTTGAGCCAATGTCATTACTGATGAGGTTATACCACTATGGTCATATTTTCCACTTGCAAAAGTACCCTCAGCACTGGTTGTATTTAATTTTAAATTTTTATCTGCTGTTAAACTTTTATGATACACCCACCAATCCGTTCCATCAGACATATTTTTAATTAATATCCACTCTGGTGCTGACGATAATCCGTGTCCAACTGTGGTAGAAGAAGCGTTATCACCTGTCCATCTTACGATTGAAAATCCAGCAGTTGTATTAGCTTGGACAGTTGAGCTAATTGAACCATCATTGTTGGTGCTAGAAACACCTTTATTTGCTACCCAATTCCAGCTTACAAAAGATTCACCAGCTGTATTAA
>TARA_R110002012_G_scaffold59247_1_pt1 | contig 14623 bp, 5 predicted proteins | sample TARA_R110002012 | Tara Oceans TARA_R110002012 (sample SAMEA4396515) | marine metagenome | biome: Westerlies Biome; feature: [DCM] deep chlorophyll maximum layer (ENVO:01000326); material: water (ENVO:00002006), including particulate matter (ENVO:01000060) such as... | depth 40 m
GTTGACACCGTTTCTAAAGTAACAGGTAAAGATTGTGGATGTGAAGATAGAAAAAATACTTTAAATAATTTATTTCCATATCACTATAATAAATATTAAATATGATAAATATAAATACTATATACCAAAGAGTTTTAGCTTTAGCTAATAAAGAACAAAGAGGTTATATAACGCCTCAAGAGTTTAATTTATTAGCCAATCAAGCTCAAATGGAAATATTTGAACAATATTTTTACGATATAGAGCAGTGGGGAAGAAGGCCGGGTAATGAGTACGAGTATTCTGATATGGTTAGTAATATACAGGAAAAAATAGCTAAATTTCAAGTTATTGATTCAAATTTTTTACCGGGCAGTGGTGTTGACCTTGATCTTTCACAAAACGATATTTATAAACTAGGAGCAATTAAAGTAAGTTATGGTCATGCTGTAAATCATTTAGAGTATAGTACAGCCGAAAGAGTAACAGCAAGTGAAATTAATCTTTACGAGCAGTCTGAACTAACAAAAGGTACGTTTAAAAAACCTTACTATGTACTACAAACCGGAAGTTTTACAAATAATCAATTAGCGGCTAATTTTTATCCTGATGCCGGGCCTAATACTCAATTTTTAGTATCTTATGTTAGACCACCAAGTTCTGTCCAGTGGGGTTATGTTGTTGTATTAAAAAAAGCTTTATTTGATCCTGATACAACAAAAACTACTCATTTTGAGCTTCATCAATCGGAATCAAACGAGTTAGTATATAAAATATTAAAGTTAGCTGGCGTTGTAATACAAAAAAATGATATAGTGCAAGTAGCACAAGGACTTGAAGCAGCTAAAATTCAACAAGAAAAACAATAAATAAATGAATTATTACGATATTAATACGCATAAAGATTATTACGAAGGAAATAATCTAGGTCATTATCAGTTTACGTCTTTGAATAATATTATAAATCAATTTGAAATAGCTTACGTAGGAGAAAACAAGATAATACCAAAAGTAAAAAGAGCGGATATATCTTTTTATGCACAAAGAGCTTTGCAGGAATTATCTTTTGATGTATTTAAATCCTGTAAGTCACAACAGATTACTGTACCAAACAGTTTAAAAATGCCATTACCTCATGATTATGTTAATTATACTAAATTAACAACAGTCGACAGCTCTGGTATAGAACACGTATTGTATCCAACAAGCAAAACTTCTAATCCTTTTCAAATAAAACAAGAAGACAATGGTGATTATTCATTTAATCCATTAGTAGAAACGGTTACAGATGGAGGTTTTGATAATGGTCTTACTAGTTGGTATCAACCAGGTGGCGTTAACGCTGAGGTAAACGCAGCAGCAACTTTGACTTTTACTCATAATATACACAATGGTTTTGGTGGTACAAATTGGGGTTATGCACACGCGGTTTCACAACAAATAGATGTTACCGATTTAAATTATATAAATTTATCAGCAACTGGAATTTCTGGTAAGTTTGATGCAACTTATGACGCGGGCGTACTAAGAGTTGGTATATCTTTAGGCCCAGGTCACAGTGCAACTAGAAATTTTTACGAAATCACTGGAAATCCTATTAACTCTAATAACGATCTAATAGGTGCGCACTACGCAGCTATACAAAACTTAAATGGTGATAATGCTTATTTAGAGTGGAACGATGGTGACGATGTTGCTTACTCTAAAGAAATGTTAAATATAGATGTAACTAATCATAACACCGTGTACGTATTAGTTACATCATTTGTTCCATATGGAGAAGGTGGTACGGCGATTCTAACCGGAGACACTGTAAATAAAATAGATAACATATCTGTTGTAAACACTTCAGCAAGCGCGAAACTAACAAGTCCAAGTGGAAATGAAGAAAACTCTTCAACTTGGGATAAATACAAGTCAATCACACCGTCAGAAAACAATAATGATGACTACGAGGATGACACTTACTGGCCAATGCAGGGAAATAGATATGGATTAGATCCTCAACACGCTCAAGTCAATGGGTCTTTTTATATAGACTGTAGGTTAGGAAAAATACATTTTAGTTCTAATATAAGTGGTAAAGACATAATACTACATTACATTAGTGATAGTAGAGGTACAGAAGATGAAATGCAAGTACATAAATTTGCAGAAGAAGCTGTGTATAAATGGATAATTTATGGTATTTTGTCAACTCGATTAAATATTCCGGAAAATATAATTAGAAGATTCAAGAAAGAAAAATTTGCTGAAACTAGAAAAGCAAAGTTAAGACTATCAAACATAAAATTAGAAGAAATTACTCAAATTTTAAGAGGTAAGTCTAAACAAATTAAACATTAATTAAATGCCAGAAATTAAAAATAATTTTATCAGAGGTAAAATGAACAAGGATCTTGACGAAAGACTTGTTCCTAAAGGCGAGTATGTACATGCTGAAAATATACAAGTATCTTCCAGTGATGGTAGCGAGGATACACAAGACGCTGGTACTATTCAAAACATAATGGGTAATTTAGACGCAACCAAGTACTTGTCTGGTGGTACCTACTCTTCTTTTACCCTTCCGTCAGGCTCAAAATGTATTGGCGCTATTTCTGATGAAAAAGATAATACTTTATATTGGTTTATTACTTCTCCAACTTGTGATGGTATTATTAGACGTAAAATTTCCGAAACAAATCCAACAGTTTTTCCTTATGGTGATTGCCAATGGGTTTTTGTAGATTCAAACAAAGACACATTAAAATTCACAGATAAAATTATAACAGGTGTAAATATTATAGATGATTTACTTTTTTGGACAGACGGTATAAATGAGCCAAGAAAAATAAATATTACTAGATGTTTAGAGCAAACGGTTCAGTCTTTTCAAAATCAAACGCAAATTGCTACAGAATCTGGAAATGTAGATATAAGAGAAGAGCACATTACTGTTATTAAAAAATCACCTTCAAATCCACTCGCCTTAGATTTAAAAACATTTCGTATAGAAAATCAGATAGCAGAAGATTCAGGCGTGCAACTTTCTTATACAGCTGTAACAATAGTTGCTGACCCTGGATCTCAATTACCAAACAATATTGTTGAAATTATCCCCGCTAATGATCCAGCTAGTCCACTCGTTAATGTAAATGATTTTTCTTCTATAAGTATTGGTGATAAAATAAAAATAGAATTATTACAAGATATACATGGCAATGATGATTATGAATTAGAGTGGGTAAAAGGCGTTGTTGGTGGTGGTGGATCTAATACTGTAGGTGCACAATGGGTTGGTCAAAAAATTGTTTTAAAAGAGTTTTCTTTGTCCGGAAACGCACCATCTTTACCCATAACAGATCATAGAATTAAAGGTGTTTTAACAAATTACTTTAACCCAGACAATCCAAGTTTAATTTCTAATTCAAGTTTACAAAATGGAAATGATGATGCTGGAAAAATAATTGTAGAATTTGAGGTTACACATATAAATGGATCTCCTGCATTAGCAGAGCAAGATAGTACACTTAGATACGCTGTAGATTTATTTGACGAATCAGAAAAACTATTTGAATTTAAATTTCCTAGATTTTCTTATAGATATAGATATGATGATAATGAGTATTCCGCGTTTGGGCCTTGGACCGAAGTAGCTTTTGCTCCAGGATCTTTTGATTACCACCCTAAAAAAGGATATAACATAGGTATGACAAACAGGTTGTCTTCATGTGTAATTAAAAACTTTATAACTGACGATATACCTTTAGACGTTAAAGAAATTGAAATTTTATACAAAGAAGAGGGTAGCGCCACTGTATACGCTGTTGATGCTATCAAAAAAGATGGTAAAAAATATATTAATATAGATGGCACTGATTATAATCATTGGGATTTAAATTATTATGAAGTAAAAGACGAGACTATAAACAAGATTTTACCTGAAAATCAATTTATAAGACCTTGGGATAACGTGCCTATCAATGCTTTAGCCCAAGAGGTTACTGGTAATAGAATTGTTTATGGTAATTACACACAAGGTCACGATGTAAAGGTAAACACGTGGAAAGATGGCCCTTTTGTAGCGTCATACAAACCGGTAATAGAAACTTCTATTGTAAGCTTGTCAGCGTCGGAATCTACCACTGGTTTAAACGCTGTTAAATCTATAAAGTCATTAAGAGAATACCAGCTTGGAGTTTTATTTGTAGATAAATATGGTAGAGAAACTCCTATATTAACAAGTCCAGTTTCTACGTTTAAATTAGAAAAAGACAAGGCTGCTACAGCAAACCGTTTAAAAGTTTCTTTAGAAAACGCAAGCGAACCTTTTACGGATAACAGCTTGTTGTATTATAAATTTTTTATTAAGGAAACATCTGGAGAATATTACAATTTAGCTATGGATAGGTTTTACGACGCTGGTGATGGTAATAAATGGCTATCTTTTCCCTCTTCAGATAGAAATAAAATTGATATAGACACGTTTTTAATACTAAAAAAAGCACAAGAATCAAACTTTTTGATTACAGATCCTGCTAGGTACAAAATATTAGCTGTAGAAAACGAAGCCCCTGATTTTATAAAAATAGATAGAAGGCTTATTGCAAGCGCTATTCATATTGAAGGTTCTGATGAAATTTTTTACAGTGGAATAAATAGCAATCCTATATTTGGTGAACAATCGTTAACTTTAAAATACCAAGTGTTTGCTAACAGTAGTGGATCTTTGTTACATGACATTGAAGATGGTGAACTATGGTTAGAGTTTGGACTTGTTGCATCATCTCAAAAATCTAAAAGATATAGAGTTTCAGAAATAACTAAAACTGGAGCAGGTGGTTCTGAAAACTTCAATATAACATTAAGTGATCCTCTTGGTCACGACGTAGATTTTATCGCAAACGATCCTACGCTTCAAAATGTAACTGGTATAGCTACAAACACTACTATTAGATTTTTTCATTATAAAGTTGAAAACAAAGCTAAATTTGATGGTAGGTTTTTTGTTAAAATATTTGGCGATGATGTTTTTAAGAAAAGTTTTGAATCTGAATCAGTTTCTACTACCACGTTGTATAGAGTTGTAGACGAAAGAAAGCAATATTCTATATTTCCTAATCATAATGATTTACACGATAGTGATCAAACAGGGCAAAACTATGGAACAGATGGTTATGTAGCGGGTCTTGGTAAATGGGCACCTTATTATAGGAATTACAATAAAAAAGATAGTGATTATTGTTGGTTTGACGTAAGTCAAGGTGGTACTGCCGGAGCAGCGTGTGATGATCCTAATTCTCCTCGTGTTGGCCGTTTTGCTTTTGAACACGCTTCTTGGCCTCAAGGACTTAGTGATTACGCGGGAGGTTGTGGTCCAGACGGTTTTGATCCAAACGCTGAAATGGAATTATATCCACAAATGAAATACCCAGGTTGGTGGCAAGAGGCGCTTAGACAAACATTACATGAAGATAGTAGTAATGTTAATAGCACAAACCAACCAGAATGGTTTATATACCAGCACAAAGGAACTAATTTGGCTTTAGGTGCCACTGGTTCTGGTGGGAGTACAAACCCTGGTGAGTGGGATTATCATCGTCATATTCCAAATGAAGTTTGGGCTATAGATGGCGGTCCATTTGATGGAAAAAAAAGTGGAAATAATTTAGCTTGGCCTATAGATTCTACTACCGCAGGTGTTAATTCTGGTATTACAACTTGGGGTAACGAGTGGAGAATGCAAATTGCTTTTGGACCTGTAGCTCCTTCTAATCACTTACCTTATTCTGCTACTGGAAATTCAACAAATAACTATTGGGGCAGGGACGATCAATTAGATTTTTGGAATATTGGTACAGAGATAGATTCAAACACACAGTATACCGATCAATCAACAAGAAATTGGGTTCAAAATTACAACGTTGGAAGGCAGTTTAGATGGGAAGATGACCCTGATCAAACAATTTACACTATTAAATCAAAAAGTGAATGGGGAACCGCTAATTACGATAGAACAAGAGACACCGGTTACGATCCTATTTTTTCTTTATCTATAAACAAACGAAAAAACTGGGAAATGCACATGGAGCCAGCTCCAAATTGGATTCCTTACGATGGTACATTTGGGCCTATAGATAATGGTCATCAAATAGATATAAACGCAGAGCTAGGCCCAAACTCTACGACGTCAGACAATAGCACTGTAGGAGTTTTAGAAGATTATTGTATTTATTTAGAAACAAATTTTGCTACTTGTAATAACACTGGTCAACAAGCTACAATTATAAAACCAGGCATGATTGTTACACAATACAACAATGGCGGTAGCGCGTTGACACATGTGTCTATAAATGATGCAACGCCTGCTCTTCAAGTAAAAGAAGTAGACGTACAGTCTAATTATACTAAAGTAATACTATGTGGTTATGTTAACGCTCTTAATGCAAGTCACTGCATAACGCCTACTGATGGTCAATTAGTAAGATTTGAACAAGCAAAATGTAATGGTTATAGTACTAATTCAGCTAATAGAATTAGTTTAAATAAATCAAACGATGAATCTCCTGATTTATTAAGAGCGGTTGGTTATAACATGCAGTTTGTAGAAACAACAGAATTTGAAAGCACTTTACCAGACAACCCAGCTATATGGGAAACTGAACCAAAAGAGGAAACAGGTTTAGATATTTATTATGAAATAAGCGGTTATAATCCGTGGGTTTTAGATGCACAAACAGCTATAACAGCAATACCAATAGGTTCTACTGTTGAACTAGTAAACACAACTGGATCGTTAACACCTTGTCAAATAGTTAGTATAGACTACACGTATTTTAACAGTAGTAACCAACAAGAGTATTTAGTTGTAGAATTATCTGAACAAACTAGTGGTTTAAATGGTTTTCCAAGTGCTAATTCTAAATTAAAAATAACTAGACCAGATGGAGTAAGTTTTGAAGTGTACGTGGCGTTTGATGTAAGTTCAACTTGGGGTGATACTACTTCTGATGGTGATGGTAATTTTGGAAGTTCAGCTAACTGGGAGTATTTAGTTGCGTTAAGCAGAAGTACACCTAAAAACTACACATTAAACTTTCACAATTGCTATTCTTTCTTAAATGGCGTTGAATCAAATAGAATTAGAGACAACTTTAATCTACCATTTATAACAAACGGAGTTAAAGTTTCTACAATTTTTGAAGATGAAATATTGCAAGAAAAACGTAGTAGTGGTTTAATATATTCTGGTATATACAACTCTATAACAGGTATAAATAATTTAAATCAATTTATACAAGCTGAAAAAATAACTAAAGATATAAACCCTATATATGGGAGCATACAAAAGTTACACTCAAGAGATACTGATTTAGTAACTTTTTGTGAAGATAAGGTTTTAAAAATATTAGCAAATAAAGATGCCGTGTTTAATGCTGATGGCAAACCTCAGTTAACAGCTAATATAAATGTATTAGGTCAAGCAATTCCATTTATTGGTGAGTATGGTATATCTAAAAATCCAGAATCATTTGCTTCGGAGTCATATAGAGCTTACTTTTCAGACAAAACTAGAGGCGCTGTAATTAGGCTGTCTAAAGATGGACTAACACCAATATCTAATCATGGTATGACAAAGTTTTTTAGAGACAATCTAAAATTATCGCATGCTATAATAGGTAGTTATGATGATTATAAAGACGAATACAATATTACATTAAAAAAAGAATCTGATTCTAAAGTTGTTACGTTTAGAGAAGATGTTAAGGGTTGGGTTAGCTTTAAATCTTTTGCGGATATGGAGTATGGTATAAGTAATAATAATTATTACTATACTTTTAAAGATGGCAAACTATGGAAGCACCACGGTGGCGATGGTTCGTATAACGCTAACAATTTTTACGGTTTAGGAAGCAAAGAGTCTAAAGTAGAATTTATATTTAATGATTTTCCAGAAGTTGTTAAATCATTTAATTCAATAAATTACCAAGGATCTGAATCTAAAATAGATCAAATAGGAGCGGGAGTGCCAAGTGTTTTGGATTTATTTGGCATACCAATACTACCTCCAAGTGGTAATGGTTGGATTGACTCTGAGTATTACAACGAAGCAGCTAGGGACGGTTGGTACGTTGATGTTTTAACAACAGATTTAGAAGAAGGTTCTGTAAATGAATTTATCAAAAAAGAAGGTAAATATTTTAACCATATAAAAGGTAAAAAACCCGATATAAATGAGAGTAATGTGGCTGTTGGTTTTGACCCTAGTAGTATTAATATTCAAGGTTTAGGTAGGATTACTAGTAGTTCAGAGGCACAATTCATACTTGGCTGTACGGATTTTACTGCGTTTAACTACGACTCAACAGCGGTATTAGATGACGGTTCGTGTGTTCCAGTTGTTACTGGGTGTGTAGATAGCAATGCTTATAACCATATTCCTGGCTCTAATACAGATGATGGTTCTTGTTTATATGCTGGATGTACAGATGATGGTGTAGTTTCGTTAGAAATTTTAACTTATGGATATGTAATGTGGGATACACCAAACGACAATAGTCCATTTCCAGGAATTCCGGCAAACAACCAAGATTTCAATGCTAATGTTGCTTGTGGTTCTGATCCTAGTACTCCTCACGCAAACAATAGTGAGTATAATGCTTGTTGTACTTACACACTTATTGGCTGTACAGATCCTACAGCATTTAATTATGATTCAATTGCCAATACTCAATGTAATGCCGATGCTAGCGCGGCAGGAAATAACGAGTGCTGTATTCAAGTTATTACTGGTTGTATGGATCCAAATGCAAGTAACCACGACGCAACCGCAAATACAGAAAATGGCAGCTGTGAGTATCCAGGCTGTATAGATTCAAATGCTAGCACTTATATTGTTCCAAATCCTAATCAAATATCCGAAGGTGATGGGTGGCATGATCTAACTACTTATACTGGCTCACCACATGGGGATATTTTAGCTTTAGCTGGTCTACCTAGTTACATTGGTAATAATTACGGTATTTTAGACAATCCGTTTATCGGTACAAATTATGGTTGTCCTGACTGGAGCTTTGCACCAAATATATTTGGAAACACAGGTCAAAACCCACCGCCAGCTGGAGTTGGAGTTTTAATACCTAGAATGGCAGAAAATGGATATTGTAGTTCAGTGCCTTATGTAACTGGTGATTGGCAACAGTACGTAGGTAATAGTAACCCAGCAAATAATATAGGTTGTGATCCTACGATACCATATCAATCTGTCATATATGTTGGAACAAATGTAAATGTTGGTGGATCAGCTTTTGATCCAGGTCCATTTGGTAACAACCCGCCTAACACTCCAGACACTTTTGGAGGTGTTTTACCGACTTGGCCTGATATATCTTATGCTTTAGATGTAAATGGTAATCAAATACCATTTACGCACCAATGGTGGAATGCTTTTGGAGATTATATACCTCTTCAACACATGGTAAATCCATTTCCGCCTTGTGCTACTGTAGACGATGGTTCTTGTGATTACTTAGGTTGTGACGATCCTTCAGCAGCTAACTACGATTCATTGACTACGATTGCAGATAATAGCACTTGTTTATATTGTGGTGATGACGTGAGTAGTGGTGTTATGAATTACGACGGCGCTTTAGACGCTGCAAGTCAACTATATTATGAAGGTTGTATATATTGTCCCGGAGACACTAACATTAATAACGTTGTTACCAACACAACGTACAGTGCGGGTAGTTTTGATTCTTGGGATTTTAATCCTACGGGTTCTCAAATTGACATTAGTTTTGATTTATCACTATCACCCCCAGGCGGTGGTGGTAGTTATTTTAACCCATTAAATTATCCTACGGAAATAACTTCTGGTTCAGATAATTTTATAGGTATATGGTATAGAATTACTGGAAATTCTGGTTGGACTTTCCATGGATATGCTCCTAACACTTCAAGCTCAAATTCATACAGTGCTAGCGATTTGCTAACTGGTTTAACGCCAGATACAGCATATGACATTAAAATAGTTATATACTGCCCGCAAGTTGCTAACGCCGGATTAATAAACCAGACGATGGATATTATACATTATAATCTTCAAAGTATTACAACTGCACCAGGACCCGTTACTGGGTGTGGCGATCCGGTTGCAATAAATTATTGCTCAACTTGTACGGTTCTTGATAGTTCGCTTTGTAATTACACTGGTTGCACAATATCATCTGATGATAACGGAGACGAAGACATGAACTACCAAGGCGCAACAATACCTTGCCAGGACATTAACGCTTATAATTATTTAGGGCAAAGTACAACTTGGGATACTAATATTCAAGAAATAGCACAAACACATCCTAATTACCCAAACAATTGGTCTGCGCCTATTAATATGTGGATAATGGAAGATGGACCATTTTATAATTTACCAAATAATTGCTGCGCATTTACTAGCGATTCAGCCGAGCTTGTGTTTGGCGGTTTAAACGGTGAGGCAGGATATTATGGATGTATGGATTCGGAAGCTTCTAACTACTGCCCAAGTTGTGTTTACGATATACAAGCTGAAACTGGCGTTGTTTTTTGCGAGTATAGCGGTTGTAATGCTTTAAATGCTGGAGTATATTCCGATGTAAATGGTTATTGTTCTGATGCTGTATATGATCATGTTGCACAAACATACACTTCTAGCGGAACGGTAACCACGACGGTAACTGATCCTGAGGATGCATCATTAACAATTAATGGGTGTGTTGATGGTTTTGGTGCAGACATTGGTTTTTTAGCTCAAAACCACGATCCAAGAGTAAACAACCATAATACATCTACAATTAACTGCGTGTTCGCTGGTTGTGGCGCACCGGGATGTCAAATAGGTTACAACTGGGGTCCTGAACAACCAACAGGTGTTAACGCTTGTGAGTTTAATGCTTACGATCCAAATTTTAGCTCTTCACAAGATTTTGGATATCCTACAGACATGGGTGGTACAGCCGCACCTGGTAATTTAGCGGAAAACATAACCGTTGATGGCGTTGCACATGGATTAGGACCTGGTTATTTAATGGGGTTAAACAACTTTAATCATGATCCTGAGGGTTTAGCGCATAATAACAATGAAACAGGTTCAAACGCTGGTTTTTGGGTAGGGGGCCTCAATTTGTATTGGGGTCAGTACAATCACGCTGTAATGTGTTATTCTTCAACCGCATGTCTTACTTACAGAGAAGCGTGTAATTTTCACCTTAATACAGAAGGAGACTCTTGTATTGATGCTTGTTATAGGTCTAGTGGGTATCCTGAGACTGATGGCTCGAGAGGTTGGCAAAACAACGGTGGTAATGCTAACGCGTATCACGTGCAGTTTAACTACGAGCCAGTTGGATGCACTTCTGGTACAGGTCCACAAAAAAGCGCTAAAACTGGACTTGATTTTATGGGGCCTTACTACAAGTTTGAATACACTCTTGGCGAGAAATGGTGTACAGATCAGATTTATGAAAATGTGTCTACGTCATCAGATTATTGTAACGCTGGTCACAATCCTATGCCAACTTCGTTTACACATACAGATGTAATCCCTTTATCAGAAATGCAAGCAGGTTTAGGAACTCTGGATACTTATCACTCCGCACTTTGGCTATCAATAACAAAAATGAATGGCTCAGGTAACTTTCACTTCGATGGAAATGGAGTTTCACTGCCGGATATTGACGGTTTATCGGGAATTCCTCGTTGGTGGGCCAGATCCTATCCTCCAGCTAATACGGCTGCATTTGGCACAACGGTTAAAGTGGGCATATATAAAATGTGCCAAAATGGAACTGAAATTAGAATTGATCGAGGATGGCAACAGATAAATGCAGATACAATAGATCATAACGGGCTAACATGGTAATAATAAAAATATATAAATAATATGGCATTAAAAATTGAACAATTTAGTTTTCCTTCAGGGTATAATGATTCTATACAAATAGGTGATTTGGTGTATTATGCCTTAATAACTACAAGCGGTGGTTTTGATATAAGTAGTACAGATCAAGTTACTTTATTTGGACAGGTATATGGTATTGGAAGTAACTACGTGCAAGTAATGTATGATGATGCGGTGTTTTCGCCTAGTTCTATTCCAAATAATAGCCACTACATGATGTTTAGTAAAGATCCTGAAGTTAACGTTTCAAGATTAACAGGTGGATATATGAAAGTTGGATTTAAAAACAACTCAGAAGAATCTGCAGAACTATTTTCTGTTGGAGCTGAGGTAAATGAAAGCAGTAAATAATATATTATGGCATACACTCCTCCAGTAAAAGATAAATTTAAAAAAAGTCCGGTTGACAACTCTTTTAGGACAACCTATAACATTGTAGAAAATGAAAATATACTTCACGGGATAGATTTAAGTATTTTTAAACAATCAACAAGCTCATTAAAATGTAGCGCTAGAGATATGGTTAATATTTCTAACGCAACAATACATCAAGTTTATAATGAAAATAAAACACAAGTCCAATTAAATTCATTTTTAAAAAGGATGTGGAATAAGTATACAAGTGAAGGATGCTCTTGGTGGAAACAAAGTGTAAACGTATTTACCAATAGACTTGGCACGTTAAATCCAAATACAACTAACTACAAAACTCTTAACGCGGAAATAAACTTTGCAAAAACAATGCAAAATACTTGTGGATGCAGCGAAATAATAAAACCTGGTTTAGAAGAATACTCATACACTGATACGGGCGCGTTGTTAAAAAACGAAACTATTGATTTTTTAGAAAAACAAAAAGAAAAAAAAGACGTGTCTTTAAACAGAATAATCAAAAGCTTTGAAATAAATGTTGATGATATACCTCCCGGTGGAGAAATAAGACCATTTAGAATAGTTGGAGATAATGGGTCTATGTTTAACATGGAGATTTATGATGCTGACGGTAATTATTATAATTTTACTACTCGTGTTTGGTCTTCTACTAAGTCTAGACTAGGATTAAGTGTTATACAGAATGGTATGTATAGCAATGAAATTGATTTTTCAAACATAGCGTCAAAAACTCATGTGTACACAATATTGTTGTTTGCAGAAGATAGTAAAAACGTAATAACTAAGCATACTAATTATAGTGAACGTCGAAAACGTGACAACTCAATAGATGAAAACAGCTCTGTTGGTTCTAACTCTAAGTTGATTAAAAAAACGATTACACAACAACAGGCTGTTACCCTAACATTAAGTGCTATAGCTCCAAAAAGAGGTGATAGCATAACAGATACTGTAGATGGAGCTGTTGGGTCTGGTACTAATATAGTTATGGATACTAGTTATTTAACAAAAAAAATAATTATAGGAGATAAAGTTAGTGGTACAAATATAGCTGCCGGCACAACAATATCAGCTGTAAATGTAAGTAGTACGGCTGATAGATATACATTGTCAACTGCTGTTTCTGGAACTGTTTCTGATGGGGCAGAGTTAGTTTTTGCCGGTCCATTTAATACTATGACTCCGGACCACGACACAACAACTGGCTCTGCTACTATATCAAACCTTTCAACAGGGGCTGGTAATATTAAAAAATCTTTTAGTATAACACTAACGGCTCCTAGCGGTAGAGCCTTCACAATTCTTAGACAACCAAAAGAAGAGGATTTAACACATGTATCATTAGTTACCTTTGGATCAGCGGCTTTAGCTATAGAAGGTGAAAACACTAGTAGTGACGCTTTGTTTTACAGATGGCCAGTAAATAATATTGCTGGCTTAGCTAACAATATGATTTTAGATCCTTCTAAAACAAAGGCAAACACAACTATAGCGTCTTTTATATCCGACTATAAAGATACTATATCATTTACAACTGAAAGTTTTGAAGAAGTCGAACCTACAAAAGGAATTAGTAGCTCAGGACCTTCGCCAATTTCAGAAAAATTAACAACAACAACAACAACGAAAACTCAAGTTTTTGTCAAAGGCGTTACGCCAACTGCCTCAGCTACTTCTATAAACAGAAAAAATGTACCAACTGCTCAAGCAGGTAATATTATATTTAATAATCAACAAGTAGACGCTTTAAAAGATGACTCTAGTGTTAAAATATTTGGCTATGGTTTAAGCAATATAAACACAATGACATTTGGTGCTGATCTTAAGTTTACTAATTTAAAGGCTGAATTAACAGAAATAACAACCACTGTAGATGGTGCTGTTAGTGGTAGCACAAGTATTACTATAGACGAAAGAGCTGGTATAATAAATGGTACTTCTACGGTAAAAGGTATTGGAATAGTTACACCTCCAACAGTCGCGTCTGGAGCGTCAGGAAACACTGGTGCTGGGACTATAGTGGTTTCAGCTGCTCAAACTATAGAGGACAATACAATACTAACATTTTCAGGCGCTAGTAATATTGTTACAATAACAGGTGAGGTGGAAATACTTAATATGCCAGAATCTAATGTTACCATTTACTTTGATGTTGAAAAGTTCTTAACTTGTTTCTAATAGTAAAAAAAGTGCAAAAAGTGTAACTATAATACTTATAATTAAATAAAATATTATGAGTGAAGATTTAGTAGTTCGTAATCTAAAAAAAGATGATTACGATTTTATAGCTAAATGGTGGCGGTGGTGGAGATGGAAAGTTATACCAAG
>TARA_R110002012_G_scaffold123202_1_pt1 | contig 14609 bp, 5 predicted proteins | sample TARA_R110002012 | Tara Oceans TARA_R110002012 (sample SAMEA4396515) | marine metagenome | biome: Westerlies Biome; feature: [DCM] deep chlorophyll maximum layer (ENVO:01000326); material: water (ENVO:00002006), including particulate matter (ENVO:01000060) such as... | depth 40 m
ACTTTACCTACATTAGCACCGTCTGACCACGACTCTTCTGTACCATCATAAAACGTTTGTGCTCTGTTTTCATAACCAAACCTAGCAATTTTACGTATACCAAGAGCTAAGTTATAATCGTATGGCGTTTCTACTGTAACAGTTTCTAAACCATTAGCAACAGAAAACACATCTACGTCTGATATAGAGTTACCACCGTTTGCCGCGGCATAAAACGTAGCAAATTTAAAATACTTTTTAAAGTCTTGCGAACAACATTTTTTTGGTGTTGAACAAGCAGCTAATATTACACATAATATTATTGTTATTTTCTTCATGTTTTTATAATTTACTTAATGAACTAGTACCACCTGAAAGTCTAGATTTTCTCTTTTTTTGTTTTGATTTTTTCTTTTTCTTTTTTAACTCTTCTCTAAGTATGTTTAAGTCTTCGTTTTCAACACCAAGATCCCAAGTATTCCAACCTAACATTAAAGCAACTCTCTGCCAAGTTTCATTTTTAGAGTCTAAAGCTTCCTTAACATTATTCATTTTCTGTATAACTCTACCAACAGGCACGTTTGTACCAGCATCTATAACATTACCTATACCATTCCAAACAGGGTTGTCTAAACTTAAACCTCTTTCTTTTATAACGTCTTTGTTATACCTCCAAGTTTGTATACCGCTATAAAGTTTTCTAGCTTTAGAACCAATTGGTGGTGATAAGTTTATTGCTTGTAATATTGTATAGGTGTGATCAGCCATAAAACCTTTCTTTTCTTGTTCCATAAAAGTAAGAATTATATTTTTAATTGTAGACAATGCAGCACCAACTAAACCAGAACCTCTAAGTATAGAGTCTATCATAGTATTACCTATTCTCATTTTCTTTTTATCTAAAGCTTCTTCATCATCTTCTTCAGCTCCAAATATTGTAGCAAACAACGCTGATTGTAAAGAGGAAAATATAAAGTTTTGTACAGCGCCGTAGTATACTATTTTGCTAATGTTTGTTTTATAATCTCCTCTACCGTTTATTAAATCTTGAGTTGATCTTTTAATCAACCTTGTGTACTGCATAGGTGTATTTTGAAAAGCTAATATAAGTCTACCTAGTGGTGAAGCTTGTACTTGTGAAATCATATCAGGTCTAGAAGACTGCTGAGTTTTTTCTGCAATAACTTGAAAATCTATCCACGCTTGGTTTTCGGCAGCTTTTTTATCCATGCCTTTTTTCATCAAAGACTTTACTCTATTCCTGTAAAAAGTAGCACCACCAGAAGCAATTGCAAAACTATCCGCAATTTGTGTAGGAGTAAAACCTATTTTTAATAAATAGTTTAATGCCGCTTTTGCTTTGTTAGTTTGACCAGCTAAAGCTTGAGCAAGTTCCGCCTGGTTAACATCTGTTTTTAAACCAGACCTTCTCTGCTTTAACATGTCTGAATTAAAAATATAAGAAAAATCTTTCCAAAACTGTGGTTGATTTGCAAATGCAGCAGCAGCTTTAAGTGGGTTGTTATCACTCCAGTTTATAAAGTTAACTGTTGATAAAGTTTGTAGCACTGCAGATCTACCGTTAAAGAACATGATAGCACCAACAGAGTTATTTACCCAGTTAGAATATTGATTAACTATTCTACTACCAGTTCCAAAGTTTCTGTTAGTACCGTTTTCCATTCTATAAAGAATATCCTCAACAGCTTCTCTCCATTTGCTACCAAGAATAGCCTCCATTTTGTTTAGGTTTTCTTTAGAAAATATTTCATTTTTATTTTTAATCCACTCAGCTAAATATTCTTTTCTACCTACTCTTTGCGTTATGTTGTTTAAATCACTAGCCACAGTCTCTACAACCCAGTTTTGACTTGGTTCAGTATAACCTTTTTCTTGTTGTGATATAACACTTAGTTGATCTGCAAAAGATTTTAAATCAGGATTAGCTTCTATAGCAGCTAACAAAACATCAAGATCTTTTTTAGATAGTCCAGGTATTTCAAAACCTGATTTATTCCATAAATAAACTCTAACTGCCTGGTCGTATGTAAAACTGCTACCAGGTATTCTTTTGCTTAGTTTTTTACGCGCAGACTTGTTTTGTTTTTTAAGAGCCCTATACTCATTAGCAATTCTTTGTTTAGCTGCGTTTATATCTCTGTTTGCTCTTGCAAAAGGTTCAAACAAATGTTTGTTAAACCATTCTTTTTGTGCGTCACCTTTTTTACCTTTACCTAATAATGGGTATATTAAACCCTCAAAATCCTCTGCTGATGGAGGTAAGAAAAACTGCATGTTACCTATATTTTTACCTCTAGTTCTAGCGGCAGCGTTTGAATATCTAGCTTCGTTTTTAATACCCCTATTATCCTCGATCATTTGGTTAATCTCAAAATCAAGTGTTGATCTACCGCTAAACTTAGTTTGAACAACTTTAGACTTAATATCTAGCTGACCTAAAACATCTTTAACAGCTTTAACATTTGGTAGCGCATCATCAACAAAGTACATGTCATTATATCCTTCTGCAAATTTATCTAGCATCCACATAGCTTTTGCTTCACCAGTGCTATTACCTAGGCCAGTTATATTTTTTAAAGGCAAGTTAACACCTTCACTTTCTAAGTAAGCTTTTATAGCAGGAGCACTTTCAGCTGCTCTAGCTGTTAGTATAAATACATTTTCATTACCATACTTTGCTATTTGATTTTTTAGCTTTTGCATTAATGGTCCTGGTCTACCATTTGTTACTTTGTTAAAATCTGAAAAGTCCATTTTCCAACCTTGCTTAACTAAATTGTCACCTACAACAGGCCACTGGTCTGATGATATTCTTTTAGTTTCACCATCTTTAGTAGCTATAACAAAATTATCACTAAACCCAGCTGTTTCGTCAAAATCAAAAGCACTCATACCTCTAGGGTTTACATCACTTCTTCTTGATAATTTTACAGCTTTGTCAAGAGTCTTTAACTTATCTACTTTTTCAACCTCTGTTAACCCTTTTAATTCTGATTTGTTAGATAAGCCATAGTCTAATAAAACTCTATTGTTAGCTCTTTTAACATTAAGGTAATCTTCCTTGTACTCTATTCTTTGTGACAACATAAACACATCAGACTTAGGATCAACACCAAGAACAGATTTTGTTATAATACTATTCCATAAGCTTGAGTTAGTAGCATCGTTAAATATTACAGACTTGTTTTGTTTAACTCTAGAGCTATACATAGACTCACCCATTTTTTCATTAATGTCAGCGGAAAGTCCATCTAAATAATCTAATGATTTATTAGCGTTTATTTTATTATATATAACTTGATCCATAGTAAGTCCAGTACGCAAGTCTAAAGTTCTATTAGCATTACCTAAAGCAACTACAAACATAGCTTCACTGTCCATACCTATAATAAAGTTTGGCGCACCAGATGTTTTACCTATATATTCTGCTAAGTTTCTTTCGCCATACTTGTTTATAAACTCTTTGCTTAACTCACCAGTCTTGCTATCTAACACACTTTGAGCGTCTGCGTCTAACAATGTTTGTGTATATTTTTTTGATATTATAGGATATGCTTTTGCAAAGCTTCTATTAAAAATTGACTTTAAAACATTACCGTTAAAGTTTAACAGCTGTATATTATGCTCTGACTGATAAGGTCTTGGCTTACCTGTCTTTGCTCGCAATTGAGTTTTACTGTAATCTAGCGTTACAGACCCTAGCACAGCTCCTTGTCTTGCTAAACCACCACTAGCGCTTGACTGAGTTTGTAATAGAGTAGATACATAAGCTAACCTTGCAACTCTTTCAGTAGCACTTATACCGTCTTCGTTAACATAATCATTTAACTTATTGTAAAAATAATCTCTAGCTTGTTCTATAGCTTTTCTTTGAGAGTCAGGCAACATTTCATTAAGTTTGTTTGCTAACGCTTTTACTTCTGCTGGCGTAGGATTTTCAGGTAACTTTTTAATCTCTACTAACATTTTTTCTTCTAACGCTGTGTCAATTTTTTTAACCTTTTTTAAATCACCTTTAAACTCTCCTTTTCTATCACTGTTAGGCTTGTAAGATGGTTTTACATCATTTGCTTTAAAACCATCAGCTTTAGTTACACCCTTGTCATTTGTTCTTAGTCTAGGTGTTTTTAAACTAGCAGCACCTGTAAAAGTAGTGGTTAACATGCTTAGCTTTAAAAAGTCAGGATCAAGAAAACTACTAAACTCACCTGTTCTTCTTTGGTACTCTTCAAAACCATCTGTTGTAGAGGTGTCTAATCTTTTTACCTTACCTTCAGTTACTTTTTCTAGCATTTTATCAAAGCCTTCAAAAAACTCAAACCCTAGTTTTTTACCTAGCATCTCTGCTTCTTTACCTATAGACTCTCTAAGCTCTTCCATAGTAATGCTTTTACCTTGGTCTTTGTAAAGTTCTTTAACTTTATTTATAGTGGGTAGCATCTCTTGTTGTTCTATAGGGCTTAGTGATTCTAAATACTTGTCTAGTACTGGAACTATATCTACACCTTCTAAAATCCTGTTGCTAGGGTCTCTTAAAAAACTTTGTAAACTATCTATGTTTTGCTTACGCCTTGAGCTAAACTTGCTACCAGGTTCTCTATCTATAGTTTTACCTAACACAGATAAGAAGTTGTCAGATACTTCAAAGCCTCTTAGCTCAGCTAAATCCTTAACCATTTTCATAGTAGCAGGATCTTCTAACACTTCCATTGCAGCATCAAAACCAAGCTCGATAGATATTGCTTCGGCAAGGCTTGTTCTTCTTGAGTCTGATCTACCAATGCCAGGTGTTACTGACTGTGGGTTTATAAAGTAGTTTACCCAGTCTTCTAGTATTTGTTTTGTAGCGGCTTTCTTTTTAAACTCAGCGTTACCTGCAGTTTTGCTTTTAACCTTTAAGTCCATGTCAGACTTTTCAACGTTCTTACGTTTTTGCTTACCGGTTACTTCGTCTACAATAGCCTCTGTAAAATACTGAAACCTTTGATTAAGAGTTTCAAGCGACATTTTGCTATACACAGCTGGCCCGTCATTTTGTAAAAAAGTTTTAAACTTAGCGCTTTTAGGTGTACCAATTAATTTTTTAACATCATTAACTAAAGCATCTGCAAGCGCGTCTTGTAGCCTTTTCTTAAACCCATCACTGTTTATATCGCCTGCAGCTACAGTTGCTGTTACAACAGTGTCTAAAACTTTATTATAAAGAGGATCGCCTTTTCTTATATTTAGCTTTCTTCTAATAGATATTATTTTCTTTTCTTCAGAGTTAGGTCCTTCGTCTCCAAAAACACCTGTTGGTTGATAGTTGTCAATAACATTAGCAGCTTTGTCAATACCAACTTTAAAGCCTAGTCCACCAAAATCCACGCTAGACTCTATACCCATGTCTTGAGCTACTGCACCAGCCCTTGCGTTTAGTCTGTTACTTGCAAAACTATCTAAAGTGTTTCTAGTTTTTACTCCTTTTTTATTTACAGTAACTTCTGAGTACTCTTTTTCAATCATAGTTGCAAGATCCATTAGCAACCTGTCTTTGTATTCTTTTCTTGTAATACCATTTAACTCACTTTCCGGTATATTATCATATAGTCTTCTAGTAATACTCTCTATTATACCACCAGCTTCTTCACCTAATATAGATTTTTGTAGATCTATTTCCCCTCCTTGCAACATCTCTTTTACAAGTTTTTTACTGTCACTACTACCTTTTACAATATCACCTTCAATGTTATTTCTAGACTTAAAACTATCTAAATTACCTTGCAAGTTACTACCTGATGTTGACCTTGAAGATTTTTTAGATACAACTCCTGTTGCGTTGTTAGCAAGTTGTGAGCTTGTTACTTTAGTATTACTACTTGGTGAAAAAGATACTAACGAGTCTTTTCTTTGCTTTATTCTTCTTTTAGCACTTTCAGAAAGTTTACCTTCATTAAACTTATTTATAAAGTCAGCTATATAGTACGTAGCGTCTTGCGGTGTATTAAACTTAAAATCACCATCAAACATACCTCTAACTTTATTCCCAAGACCTTGTCTTTCTTTTTTTAATTTTATAGAGTCGTTAATAAAAATCTCTTGCTCAAATATTTCTTGAACAGCTTTTGTATATTCATCTTTAGCGTTAGCATCTTGCTCTGCAAAAGATAAGTCTGGGTTGTACCAACCTTCACTATAACCTCTTTCTTTAGCTTTTTGATCTACAGCTTCGTACCTAGTGCTTATGTCACTTTCTAACTTTTCAGCAAAATCAACTTGCTCTTCATTTGTCATTGCTAACGCATCGACAGCATGTGAAACCTCATGCATAATAACCGTACCTTGATTTATAACATCATCTAAAGTTAAAGTACCATCTGTTTTTAAAGCTTTGTTTACATCAACCTTACTAAGAGTTATGTACTGACCATTTGATATTAAACCGTTTATTTTACCTTGCTTAAACAAGGCTAGGTTTTTATCTCTTTGAGCGTCAGTCATGTTTGGATCGTTAAGTATTGCTCTTTCAAGTTCTTTACGATCTTTAGCTTCAACAATTTTTATGTTCTTAACTTCTTCTTCTGTTAAAAATGTTTCGCTTAATTTAGTTTGTTTATCGTAAAGTGTCTGTGCTTTATCTTGTGCTGCCAAAGCATTACCAGCCATATCAGACCATATTAGATTTTCTTTTTTTACATCTCTTTTGCCATTATAGTTAGGGTCACCATACACAGCTTGGTTAACAACTTGTTGTAATCCACCACCTCTTTTTTTATCAACTCTTTTTATTTGTCTAAGCTTGTTATCTCTTGCTTGTTTTTGTAAAGCTTGATGTAATTTTACTAGCTGTGCTTTTTTACCTTTAGGAAAACCTTTTTTACCTTTAAGTTTTTCCATCATCATAACACCTTGCTCGCCGTAAAGATCTTCAACACTAACATTTTCAAAATCAAATTCAATTAATTGATCTCTTACTTCTTTAGCATCAGCATATCTTGTTTCGTAAGAATCAGCTTCGGACTTTTTTAATGATTTAACATGCTCATCTCTTGTTTCTTGAGCTTGTTGCTCTGTCATTCCAGGACGCACACCAGCTTCAGCATTTAAAGATCTTAAATCTAAAGCGTTTGCAGCTAGTTGTTTTGTTTTTTTAGCCCCACCTTCCATCATTGCAATTTCAATCTCCGTGTTTATATCACCAAAAGTTGCAAATTGTTGCTTTATTCTTTCTTTTATACCAGCTCTTTGTTTGTCAAATTTTTTACCCGCTGGGATCGCAGCAAGTCTATCATGTAAATCTTCTATTTTGTTTAACGCATTTTGAGCTAGTTCAACCTGTGGCTTAGAAGCGTAGTGCTGTGACACTTGGCTATAAACATTACCACCACTCATCATACCACCAGTAGCTAATGTACTAACAGCAACATCATCTAGACCGCTGTAATCAGCTTCAACACCTGTCCACCACTGATTGCTAAGACTTGTTAAACCTTCAATACCTACTTCTTCAAAAAGCTCTCCAACTTGATCTCTTGCCCAACCTTTACCAAGAGCACCTGCGTGTCCCCAGAAACCACGAGGGTTTACTATTTGATTACCTACACTTTTGCTACTGCCACCAACAAATTTCCTAGCCCAACCAGAAGTACCTAATCCACCAAGTACAGATAATCCATACTGCACACCAAATTCAATAGCACCTGCGGAAAAAGCTTGTCCATACCTTTGTTCTATAGATAAATCACCCATCATGATTTGTTTTTCTAAAGCTACTTTAGCGTCTCTATAGTCGTTGTAGTTCATGTTGTCTCTATTCTTTTCAAGAGCTGCTAATCTTATTTTAGCCTCTGCAGCTCCTTTTGTTGCAACGTCACTATCAACCCAAGTACTAGCGGCAGAATCTAAACCAAAAAATATAGGAGATGCAAGAGCACTACCACCAGTTGCTACGGTTAAACCTATAGCAGCTAACATATTTGGTGCTTGATCCCCAGCATTTGCAAGCATGTACTCCCACTTTTGTCCTGTAGCTACAGCCATCTTGTAATCTGGAACTAGTCTTAAAGTTTCTTGTTGTCTTTTACCTATTTCAGCTTTTTTCTCTACAGCCCAAGTGCTACCAGCTAAAGCAGGTATACTGAGAGCCATTTGCGAAACTCTATCTTCAAACTTTGTTGTTAACAAGTTTAGGTTACCATACTTTCTATTTACCAAGTCAGAAGCTTGTATAGTGCCTTCTCTATCAAAAACATGTTTAGCGTGCTCGGCTAATAAACTACTTTTAACTTTTTCATACTCTTTTGTAGCGTCAAGCTGTTTGTTGTTTAGTATGCTAAGTCTATCTAGTATAGGTTTTCTTTCAAGCTCAGAGCCACCAACTGCAACATACATGTCATTAACATAGTCTAGTGATATTCCATCTTCAGCGCCTTGTCTAGCTATAGAATTAACCATTGATCTTATTTCACGAGTTGTTTCTTCCGCGCCCTTCTCTAAATTGTTTATATCTATTTCTAACTTTTCAGCTGTTTTTTCAACTTGTAACTCTCCAAACCCAGCAACAACCTTTACGGGCTTTCCATCTGGACCAATAGTTTCTACCATTTTTAAACTACCATCGTCGTTATACTCTACCTGTCCTTCAATACCAGCAGCGTAAACACCTCTCATATTGGCTGCAACTTCGTCGTCTAAATATTGAGTCATAGAACTAGCAACAAAACTATCCATCATGCCTTGCTTGTAGTTTTTTCTACCAGCTGCATACGCTTTTTCGTAACTTCTTTTTGCTAAAAGTTTTTTTATTTGAATTGAATCTTCTGGAGAAAACAAAGTAGCCATTTCGTCTGTAAATTCAAACTCCTTACCTTGAGATGATCCAATGTTACTGGCTTCTCCTGCAACCAATGGCATAAGTTTTTTTATTCCAGCCTCTGAAATATTAAAAGTTGCAGCATCACTTTGAAATCTATCTGCATACTCTCTACTTTCCCTGTAAGACTTGTCAACTTGTGCAGCCGAATAATAAGTGCCAGATTCTTTTATAACTTTATTTCTTCTGTTTCTAAATATTTGAGCAGCTTCTCCATTCATAGCTTCTAAATCTTCTAGCTCTGAATCTTCTAAATTGTCGTATATATATTTTTGTACAAGAGAACTATCTATATTGAAGTAGTTTGGTGCGTTTGGATTTGTTGATTGCAAGTCGCTAGGCATTGCGCCGTCTTCAAAATTTTGCTGAAGCTCAGGTATATAATAAGCAAACTCATTCATGTTAATCAGCTTACCATCTTTACTCAGCCTTTGACTTCCATTAGCACCACCCGTTATATTATAACCAAGCTTTATCATTCTAGGGTCATTATTAAATGAACCATATTTTATTTCAGCTCGATCTTCGTCTTTTAAAAAAGCTTGATTTGCATTTATAACTCCTTCTTTTATATCTAAATTACCTAAAGCAATATCTTTTCTTACAGCATTGTTATCTTTACTTCTTTCAGCCATGTAAGACTCAAACTTTAGTACATCATCAATGTTTTTAGCATTAAACTTTTTACCATTACTTAGTTTAATCATACCTGTTTTGTCTACAATAGCACCTTTAAACAGTGGGTTGTCTTGAATAGCATCTTTAATTAAATCAACATCAATACTTTTAGTTTCTTTACGGTTAAGTTCTTCTTTCTTCGTTCCTATTTTTCTAATACCTGGTGTTAAAAACTTTTTATCATCTGGATCGTGATAATAACCACCTTTTTTATTTTTAACAAATATTTTTTGAATAAGTGGGCTCATTTCACTTTTAGGAACAGCTTTTACAGGAGTGTATGGAACAAAGCCTTTAGAATAGTTTATTCCAGACTCACCAGCCAACTGGCTTGGTGTTAGACTGGCTAGCCTTTTCTTTTCAGTAGTTTCCATTATAGAACCAACATGCTTTTTGATATGCAACTCTGGCACACCATCCGCACGCATGTTCTTCATTATCTCTTGTATTTCACTCATATTTATTATTTAGCTAAAACGTAGACCAACTACTTTTCTTTTTGTTATATCTAGGATTATTTTCATAATCTACCTCTTGAACTTTTAAGTGTTGTCCAGGTATACCATACATGTTAAACAGTTTCTGTGCCATTGCGTTTGGATCTGTTGGTAGTTCTGTGTATTCTTGATTTTCAGTATCACTATCAGGATCTCCTTCATACACCACAAAACCTTCTCCGTTAGGGTTTTTTCTAACGTACATACCTAAAGAACCAGCTTTTGAATTAGCGCCTTTTAAACCATCAAGCCCGGCAAAGTCACTTTCTTTTAGGTCTTGATTTATAGATAAAGAAGCTATGTCGTTTATTGCTCCACCAGTAGTTTTAAGTCCTAACTCTTCCTCAGTTAGTTTGTTCATTTTGTCATACTTGTAACCGTACTCTAAGTTAAGCTCTTGAACTCTAATTCTTTCTTTTTCTTCTGCTTCTGCTATTCTGGCTTTGTCAGCAGCATCTTTTTGTGCTTTACCTTCAGCGTGGTTTTTAGCAGACATTCTTTGATAATAATCAACAACAGTTTTTTTGTGGAGGTCAGCATCATAAAGGCTTACCTCTTCACCTGTAACAGGATCTATCCCTTTTCTATCTCTGTTTGTCAACGCATCAAATATCATTTTCCTATCGTTGTCATCAATATTATCATACCAATTACCCTCATCACCAGGGCCAGGTTCTAGTCCAAAGTTACTGTTTGGATCGTTTGCAGCCGCCATTATAGCCTCGTCTATTGGACCTCCTTCAGTCATTATATCGTTTTTTAAAGAACCAAAACCCATATCATCGTGTGTAAAAGAGTGTATGTTTTCTGTGGTTATCATATCATTATATTTCTGCGTAGTCTTGTTAGCGTTGTACTCTTTTCCGTTTAACCCGTCCTCCATCATAGTGACACCATAAGCACTGCTAGCCTCTTTACCTTTAACATCAATTTGTTTGTCAAACATTTTAGTAATATCACCCTCTGTGTATTCTATTGTTTTTTTGTTAGTATCACTTTCAGGTAAGTCTGGGTTGTACTTACTGTTTGCTATCTCGTATATAGCTTGACCTCCGTCCATAGGATCTTTATCGTATTTTAATGTATACTCACTAGCGTTTGGATCCATGTATATAGCCATGATGTTTTTTTCTTCATCACTTAACGAACCACTAAGTAGACCATTGTTGTAAGCTTCTTTGTTACCATCTCTTAATTCTTTTTGCTGGTTCATACGTTGAGTTTGAGCGTTCATCTTAGCCATAACTTCTCTTTTACAACCTTCATCAGAAAAACCACAAGCGTCGTAATCCATTTTTAAACCTTCAACAGCATTTTTAACTTCATTATAATGTTGCTCGCTTAAGTTTTGGCTTGAAGCGTTTACTAACTCCATAGTATCATATAGCTTGCCGTCCATATCAAGATTACGATCTTTCTGAGCCGCAGTCTCTGCTTTTGTTTCAGCTAATTGATTTTGCTGCATCTTTGCTGCCGCACCAGATAAGGCATCTAAACCACTACCTTGTTGCTTAATTGCATTAGCAGCTCCATAAGCTACTTGACCTGCCCCTTTTATTAAATTTGCATCACTTGCCATATTATGGTTTTATTTCTTTAGTTCCTAAAAAGTTTTTACCTGCATCCATGTTTGCAGCCCCTTGAGATGCTGCTCCCATTGCTGCGGTACCTATTTGACCAACACCTTCCATCATTTGCTGCTTGGCTGCTGCTCTAGCTGCATCAGCACCAGCTTTTCTTTGTTGTGACATACCTAACAGTGTACCTGTTTTATCCATTGTCATTTGCTGAGATGCTTGTTCACCTGCAGCTGTCAACTGTTGGTTTTTACTTGCTTCACCAGCTATTAGTTTTTGATTTTGTGCTTCTTGCATACCTATACTAGCTGAAGCTTTTTGAGATGCCATTTGACCTTGATTAGCCATAGCTTGTGCTAAGCTAGCAATACCAGATCCACCAGCAGCGCCTTGCATGTTTTGCATTATGTTAGCTTGGTTTTGTTGATTCTGTTGTGCTTCAAACTGCGCTTGCTGTTGGTTAACAGTTATGTCTTCAAATTTATTTTCAAGGTTTGCATAAGCATTGCTAGTGTCTAAGTTTTCATATGCAGCTTTGTTCTGCTCTAGCTCTTGTTTAGCTGCAGCTTGCTCGGCTATTCTTTCTTTTCTACCTTGATTAGCCATTATTATTTTACCAACACCAGATGCTACGCCTACCGCAGCTGCTGCTATTAAAAACGACATATTCTATTTTTTTTGATTAGTATATTCTTCATATTCTTTGTAATTTTTTGAAACTATTATAGCTTCTAATTGATCTATATCTTTTATGTTATCAGGATTTTTATGTATATTAACAAATATACTATCCTCGTGAGCGTATATAACTCTTTTAGCACCAGGTTTAGATATTACATAACAAGGAGCTATAAAATCTTCGTTAGATGTTTCTGTTACTATAGTTAAAGAACCAGTTAAAAGAAACCATACGTGTAAGTGATTGTGTATTGCACCAACTACTAATGTGTCTTTTTTCATGTTCATTTGTCTTACGTATATTTGATCTGCAAATGAATGTTTTAATGGAAACTCTTCGCAACGTACAACGTTACCTTTGTCGCTGATTATGTTTTCACCATCTGTATTTTCTATTAGTAGTTTTTCAAACTCTAATATCTTGCTTCTTTCTATTAAGCTGTTAGACATATAATATAATTTAAGTATATATTATAGTTACACTTTTTATGATTTATTTACTACTTTCATGTACATCGGCACCAACACCAAACAGCTCTGACGGTACTGTAGCGTTGTTTCTAAAAGTTGTTTTAGCAAAATACCCTTTTAAACTAGACACGTTTGCCGCAGCATCTTTACTAAACAATATAAAATCACTAGTGCCTGGGTTTTGTACTGTAGCAATTATATCAATACTAACAACGTATGTAACTCTATTGATAGCTGTCACAGGTCCCATTTCAACTATACTTGCCTGTGTACACTCGTTAGCTGTTACAGGGCAATAGTAAGCAGTATCACCTACTTGTACAGATGTGTTTAATGGGTCTGGAAATGTTAATAATAATGTTGGCATATTACTTTGTGTTAATTAATTCCTACTAATACTGTTACTGTTGATGTGTTACTAGCTGCTAAACCAGATTTAGTTAGTTTGTATGTAAATGTATCTTGTGCTGCAAAGTCAAGAGCCGTGTAAGTTACTGTTTGACCACTAACAGCTAAGCTACCAACTTCAGGATCTGACTCAATAACAACAGTACAACCACCACCATGCGTTGTATCATTTGCTGTTATGTCAATAACTGTTGCTCTACCAGAGTATACGGATATTGTATCGTTAACTGTTTCAAGCGTTTGTTGAGTTGCAGTAACGTTTATTGTACCAGCAACGTTGCTACCGTCTGTTGCCGTTGCAGTTACAGTTCTTGTACCAACAGTTGATTCACTTTTTACAAGGCATGACTGAGTATCCGCCGCTGGTGTTAAAGTAAAACCGCTTCCACTAACAGTCCAAGCTAAAGTTGGAGTTGTTGGATTTGAAGGCGTTAATACGGCGTTTACATTTATATCATCTCCAATGTTAAATGATGAGGTAGCTACTGGAGATGTGTTTAAAGATATACCAGTTACAGGGGTATTTGACGCTGTTGTGTTTATAAAGTTGTTTAACGCTAAACTCATGACAGTGTTAGAAGTACCTATTCTAGACCTTGAACCTGTACCAGATAAAGTTAAAGTTGATGTTCCACTACCAGTAACTGTTAAATTACTTAAGTTAATATCTGTGCCTCCATTCGTATTTGGGTCTGAGTTACTCCAATCACCTGGCCATACTGGTTGTCTGGTTATAGATAAGTTACCACCACCAACCTTAGTTATTGTCATAGATACTGGAAAAGTATTGTTAGTTCTACCAAACCTGTAGTTAGGTGCAAAGGTTGTAGACACAGATTGTGTTGTTGATGTTGCAAAAGAATTAGAAGAACTACCGTTTAAAGATATGTTTGGAATAGTACCTATTTGGCTATAAACAAAAGTTGAAGAAGGAGATCTTGCAGTAAACAAAGTTGATAAAGATGTTTGTGTACCAGCTGAAACAACCAAAGTATATGTTGTTGTTCCTGATCCTAACGATGGAAAAACCTGTGTCCAATCATACCTACCTCCACTAGGCATTACAACGTTTGTAATAGGACTTGCAAGTATAGTGGCGTTAGATGCGTTAACAAATGTAACTGAAAATGTAGCCCCTGGAGTTCCAGTAACTGTTAAATCTCTACTTTCCCCAAGATCAGAAATAGGAATATCCCAGCCATCATCAGTTAGCGTTGTTGCTGAATCTTCAAACTTATCAATAGTAAATTGAGTAGGCCAAACAGCGGTGTTTGACACGCCATAAGTCACAACCCCGTTAGCAAGCAAATCTGAAGAAGCATAGTTTACCGCGTTTAATTCAGCTTGAGTGTAACCTTCAAAATCAATTTTCCAGTCAAATTTGTTTACATATCCATCCGCATTATAATATAAAGTTTCTATATATCCATTAAAGTTGTTAGGCAAACT
>TARA_R110002012_G_scaffold4641_1_pt1 | contig 14582 bp, 7 predicted proteins | sample TARA_R110002012 | Tara Oceans TARA_R110002012 (sample SAMEA4396515) | marine metagenome | biome: Westerlies Biome; feature: [DCM] deep chlorophyll maximum layer (ENVO:01000326); material: water (ENVO:00002006), including particulate matter (ENVO:01000060) such as... | depth 40 m
GATATAACGTTTGGGGAGGATGCTATGATAGTGATCGCCGATGAGATAAACTCTATTTTCTTTCATGACGATATAACCGCCGTAACAAACGCAATAACAGTATAATATGGCGCTCTCTGCAGACGAAAAGTTTATATACATAAACCCAGACACCACGGCTGGCGAGTTTAATACAGCTCAATTTTTTCCAGTTAAGTATTTACGAGGAATAGAGTGTGCTACAACAGCTACGATAGCCCTTTATTTTAGAGGCCCCCAAGACGCTTTTAGCACAAAAGTTACAGTGTCTATAACTGATGGATTTGTTAAACAATGTTTTATTGATATTACAGATGAATTAAACTTTGGGGAAAATGCTGTTATAACATTAGTAGATAGATCTACAGCGTCATCTGCATCAACAGGAGGTACTGATTTTCAATACGTTAATGCATATGTTGTTCCTGTAATAGTTAGTGATGCAAACACAGCTTCTTTTGCTGATTTACAGGTTTCGGATGATTTAGATATAGGTGGGGATACAGTGATGTCTGGTTCACTTACTTTAGATAGCGTTGCTTTGTCTGCGGTTCAAACTTCCGCAGAGTCCTTTGCTGATAACGATACAAGCGTAATGACATCGGCTGCCATTGATGATAGAATAAACGCAGCTAGCGCTGCTGGGTGGCATGGGTCAACAACCAGAATTAAAATACTAGCAAGTGATTTTATACCAGACGATGGTGGTCGTCCAGCATTTGTAGATGATACTGGTGCTGGTTCAGAAAACTTTTTTCTTGAATCATTTTCTTCAAATATACTATATGCCACCGTAGCAATACCTACTGGCTTTACTGCTACACACATTATGATTCATGGATCAGCAACTGATGCTATTGAAGTTTGGGAGATGCAAATAAACTCTAAAACAGGTGTGAGTAAAGGAACAGGTAATGTAGATACAGAAATTGACATAACAGATGTAGAAAGCTCTGCAACTAATTATTTATTAATACAAGTAGCAAATGCTTCGGGAAACGAAGTTCATGGTGGATATGTTACAATAGCGGCGTCATAATAATGTCTACAAAAGCACTAATATTATATTAGTATATTTGCAGTATGACTAAAAAGTTTTTTCTGTTCCGTAGATCAGAACCCGTTGGTTCAACAAAAAGGTTTTCTGAGAATGGGGTAGATATACCTATTCTTGGTGTACCCGCAGATCAGATAGCCTTTATGACGGCAGGTAGAGGAGAAGTTAATATTACGTTTAACGGGGCGGGGATGTATGAAGAAAATGAATTGTTTGTTGGCGATTCTATAGAAAAAACTAATGTAACTATAGCATGCAAGGAAGGAGAGGAGCTTAACTTAATTGAAAAAATTATGATCTTTGTTTCTAAGCCTGAAGGGAGGTCTATAATGAAGTTTGACGCTTTGGATAAAAAAACTGTGTTTGACAACGTAAACGTTTCTTCTGTTTCAGATATTACAGCAAAAATTAAATCTCAACCTACAGAAAGGGTTTCTCAAAAAATAAGTCAAGGAGATCCAGGCAACAGGTTTAGAAATATAGTAGGGGGGATAAATTTTGGTACAAGAGAAAATAAACCTTTTTTAGACTACAACCATGAGTTGCTTACAGGTAGTGACGAGAGCAACATAACGCTTTGGAGAAATTCAGGTACAGGATTGTCTGCATACAACCTTGCTGCTCATACAGGCAACGTAACGGTTGAGACTGACACAACAGCAGCCACCACAGGGCTAAGCAAAACCTGCGCTCAATTTGCTGTAGGTACATTCCTTAATATCCCCGATATAACTATAGAAGACGATTACACTATATATTTTGCTATAGGAGATCCTGGTGTAGGTACATCTGGGTTTGGGGCTTTATTTGGAGATGACGACGGTGAGACTTTAGGTTTTTCTAGCGAAGGATATAACAGCTTGTTTACTATGAGGCATGATGGTTTAGATGGAAAACCATTTGAGCAAATAACAAGTACCTCAGAGGGGGGAAGTATTAAGTATGCGTTTCCAGATAAATCTAGATCTACAGACATTGGAGCAAGACAATTTTGCTACGTGTTTGTCATAAGACGCGATAAGGATTTTAACGTATATTTACACAATCACGAAGGTGAGTTAATTGCTTTTATCCCAGCCTTTACGGAGAAGAGCACAAGTAAAATTAAATCTATTAGCAAAGGGAACGACATATATGAGAAAGTATCAAAAAGCATTAGCACAAAAATAACAACAGGAACATCTGGTAGGACCGATGGAAATCTTTTTTTACAAAGACTTGGCACTGCTGGAGCTAACACTACAAGTAGTTTTTCTGGAACTTTAGCCAGATTTGGGGTTATAAAAAGAGATATAGGGGACAGCAATGCTTCACAACTAGCAAAAGATTTGTACGAATTGTACAAGCCAATTTCATAATTTAATTTAATATATAATGACACAAAAAGTAAAAGAGGCACCTGAGCGCCCTAAAGCTCAGACTAAGGTGGTTACACCTCCAGTTCAAAAGGCACCGCCTATTAAAAAAAGGACTCTTAAGCGTAAAGAGCAGATTCTGCAGCATGCGGAATACGAAATTCCGAAGAACGCAGGTATTGTATATATGCTGCCTCAGAAGGGTATTACCGTGTATGACGAAGATAAAGACACTGTACGTGAGATGCGTTACTGCCCTAATGAGCCATCTATATGGGCTGACGAACAGGGTGATAAAGCGCGTAAAGAAACCGTAGCATTCAGAGAGGGTAAACTCTTTGTGGCTAAGGATAAGCCAAATCTGCGTCAGTTTATGGATTTACACCCTATGAATATGGCTAACGGTGGTAAGGTCTTTAAAGAAGTTAATAAGAAGAGAGACGCTGAAATAGAGCTTAAGAAAGAGTTTGCTCTTTCAGAGGCGGTTACTATGGTTAGGGACAAGGATATTAACGAACTGCTTCCTATTGCATTATACTTTGGTATAAATATTAACACACCTGTAAGCGAAATTAGATATAACCTACTGAATATTGCAAAGAAGAAGACGCAGGAATTTATCCAATCGTTTGATTCTCCGCAGGTTCAGGTTAGGTCTAGTATACAGCAGGCTAAAGATTATCAAATAATTAACCTTAAGTCAGACGGGTGTTATTGGTTTGACACAAACAAACTCATAGTTTCTGTACCCGTAGGTCAAGACTCTATGGATGTAATGGTGAGGTTCTGCCTTACAGAAAAGGGATCCCCTGTACTATCTACTATCGAGGATAGACTGGACAGACTGGGATAAACTCATGATGATGTAATGGAGAGCCGCCTATTATGGCGGCTTTTCTTTTTCGTATATTTGCTATATGGCTAGCACATCACTTGTTTACGCGACATTAAAAAGACTCGCTAATAAAGAGCAGAAAGGTTTTATAACACCAGAGGTGTTTAATGTTTTTGCTTCTACAGCTCAAATGAATGTCTATAATGAGCTTTTTTCTGATCTTGTTGACGCTAAAAGGCTTTCAAGACAAGGTTTTGAAATGGGGAGGGACAAGTCTGTGCGAAAGCAAAAATTAGAAGATTTAGCTTTTTTTGTTAAAAGGCAGGTTATATCTTTAACTGACACGGCTGAGGAAAGAGGGCTTTATGCCGCTGCTGCTCCAGGAGTAAACGGTTTTTTAAAACCTTCAGATTTAGGAAAAATAATATCTATAAGGGCTTATGATACTGATTACAAGACAGCTCAGTTTACAGTAAATCAAGGAACAAAAATGAATCCTTGTGAGCTTTTATATGATATTGAAAAAGCTAACTATATTTTGGGGAGTAACTTATCAACGCCTACCCATGAATATCCTGTTGCTATTATATCCAAAACCATAGAGATATTCCCTTCAACTGTTCAGGAGATAGAGTTGACTTATTACAAGTTGCCAGAAAACGCTTTTTATGCTGAAATACCAAATTCTGTCTCTCCTGATGGAGGGATTCCAGACGGATTAAAAATAAAAAACTTTACGATGCCTGATCACTACGTTCCAGAATTAGTAGCGGAATTAGCAAAGCTTATAGGTATTCGCTTAAGGGATCCTGACACTTATGCATATGGAACAAAAGAAGAAGCAGCGAACTAATGAGTATGAATAAAGTAAAACTTAGTCAGATTATACGTGATTTTATAATTACATTAGATCATGACGACTATGTGTCTAATGCGTCAGACATAGCTATAAGAAATACAGCTCTTAGAGGCATTCGTGAAATAGGTTTTGATATAGGTAAAAAAATAAAATCTATTAAGCTTGACGTTGAATCAAATGATACTATTACTCTACCTGATGATTATGTAGATGTTAGCAAACTAGGCATAGTTGGGGAGGACGGAATTATTAGAGCTTTAAATTACAATGGTAATTTAAATTACTCACGCAAATATGAAGTAGATTCTAATGGAACTGCAACTAACGAAAATGATGATAGTGATGCAGGACCTTTAAATATACATGACAACTTAATCCTTGACAGACAGGATGATAAAACTTCCACGTCTACTTCAGACGCGGATGATTTTAATGCTTTTATTTTTGAAAATTATATATTCCAGGGAGGTACTGGGCGTTTATATGGTGTTGGAGGCGGTTCTTCTCCTGGTGAGTTTAGAATCAATCTAGATCAAAATAGAATAGAAATAGCATCTAACAGTAACTTTACACAGTTGGTTATGGAATATGTAGCCGATGAAGCAAGATCTGCAGACCCTGAAGTTCATGTTTACGCTGAAGAAGCGTTGCGTTGCTATATATATTATAAGCTGTGTGAGCGCAAAGCAAGCGTCCCAGCAAATGAAAAAGCACGAGCTCGTTCTGAGTATTATAACGAAAGAAGAAAAGCAAATGCAAGATTAAGTACATTTACTAAAGCTGAAGCTCTTAAAACTATACGTAAGAACTTTATGCAGGCACCTAAGTTTTAATGAAAGAGAAAATTACACCTAGATCTCTGGATAAAAGTTCAGATAAAAAACTTGTATCAAATACCAGCATGATTGATGCTCTTAATTTGTACATATCTGACGATCTTAGCGGGCCTGAAGGAAATAGAGGATCTTTAAAGAACGTAAAAGGTAATACAAATGTAGACTATGCATATAGAGATGATGAGCCTATAAATCCAGGTGTTTTTTTTAAAGCTATAGGTAGCGTTACAGATCCTATAACAAACGTATGCTATGTGTTTATGTGGAGTGAAGACCCTCGCGATCATGGAATATGGGCGTATGATACGGACGGCATATTGCCTCACGTCGAATTTGGTTATGAATTAGAGGCGAGTGGATTGTCTTTTCCGACGTTAAAACCAAACTTAAGAAAAATCTTTACGTCGTCTGACTTTAACTTTCCAGAACATGGGTTTGTTAAAGGAAATGTAGTTCATATAAATAAAAGCGAACTTCAAAGAAAAACTCTCAGACAAAATATAGATGAAGATGGAGCACCAACAGATGATTATGTTGAAGAATTTAAGTACCCACATATTTTAAAAGAGCTTGAGGATAATCATCATCCTGCAAAAAATCTTTTAAACAAGGATTGTATATTGTACTTTACAGACAATGAAAACGAACCAAGAAAAATAAACGTATACAGAGCTCTCCTAAATAAAGATGAGCTCCAACTTGTAGATCCTTTTACTCGGTCCGACTTTATATGCGCCTGCCCTAAAGCCCCTCTTGAAAGAATATCTTTTTCGTTTTCACCAGATTCATCTAAACTGGTTAACAACTTTGCCACCTCTCCAGGTTTTCAATTTGCTTATCAGAACATATATAAAGATGGTGTTGAAAGTTCTATATCTGTGTATTCAGATGTGGCTTTTCCTCCTTCTGTATTAAATAGAGGAGCAGCACAGAGTTCAAATCTTCTTGATCATAACTTATGTACTTTAAAGATACCACATCAAGGCCAAGAAATAGAAAAAATAAGAATTTTAGCAAGGTATGGGAACTCCGCTAATTTTTTTGAAATTGATGAGGTTAATAATATGTATTCTTCTGTTGCTACAGGCGAAGAAACAGAAGGTTTTGTAAATAATTGGAATCTCAGCACGAGGGAATATAAGTTTTATAATGACAGGGTTGGAAGCGGGGTGTCACCACAAGAAGTTGATAAAACGTTTGATAATGTACCTCGTAAAGCACAAGCACAAACTGTTATAAACAACCGCCTCATATATGGAAACTATTTAGAGGATTATGACAATGTAAAAACATTGTGTGAGTCAGAAGTTATCTATAACACAAGACCTATAGATTATATTGATCTGACACTAAAAGCTCACCCGTCTATAGAGCCAACAGCGTTTGGCGGGAATAAATCGGTAGGTTTACAAATTGATACAACTGGGATACCAAATATTATATCAGCGGGAACTGTTATAGACATAGTTTTAACATATACGCCAGACAGGAACTTTCATTTATATCAAGCTAGAAAAACAACTGCTGGAACGGGTCAATCTTATCATCAATCTAGAGCATCGGGAAACCAAAGTTCTAATGCAAACGGTTACAGACATTGGCCTTTAACGATTGAAAACAATTTATATCATCAAAACGGGGAAGCATATAATTCAGTAGGTGTTGAAGGCGCTAATTTTACACACACGGACTCACCTGCAGATCTTCAAGAACAAGGTATACCTGAAGCGGGGTTAGATTTTAACATAGATTTCTGGAATCAAGCTATAGGTAGTGGACAAGACTATTTAGAGGAAACGGCTGAGATGTTTTTTGGTCAAAACTACGGGGTGGGGTGTTTAGGAAACGAAGCTAATGTAGAGGGGTCAACCAACCAAAACGACCTTCCTTTATGGAGATCTACAAATTTTCAGGGCGTTAATGCACAGGCGTTTGTCGATGGCAATAATGGACACAAAGCAAGGTATGGTACAAGCGCAGGTAACCCTCTAATTTTAGCACAACAAACTTTAAATTTTGAGGTAAAGTTTACGGTAATTAATGATATAACCTCTAACGGGAAACAAGTTGTTTCAGACACCGTTGCCGAAGCTCTTGCTGGGGCTGATGGAAATCCAACTATGGGGGGTCTTTTTACACATGCAACTGTTGACCCAAATTCTACAGGTGCGTTAGTGTATATAAATTTAGACGATGTAAAAAATGTAGTAAAAATAACTAAAGACGAATACGACCTTGGGTTAGGGTATCTTGACGAGAATGGTGATCCCCCTTTTACTTTTGAAGACAATGGTATTAGCGATCCAAATTTTTATTTTCCGTCTTTCCCTCAAAATCATGAGTTAAGCTTACTTGTATGTGGGGTTGGGGCTTTGGATCATAATGATGATGTTATAGATAATATGGCTTACAGCTGGGGAAAAACCGCGCAACAATCTATGCCTTTTGGATATTTTATAATAAATAGAGCAGAGGTACACTTTTATTTAGAAAGAGTTGGTGGAAATCATGATGGAGGAAAACATCTAAGGTTAGGTATATCTAAGATAGATGTTGGCCCAGAAGATGTTATGACTTGTATTAGAAGGTTAGATCCTAGATCTCCATGGTGGGCTGTACATCCTTCTACTGTGATGAGTGGTTATTTTGGTCTTTCTTTATCTTCAAGCAATAGTCCAGCACTTCAAGGCTCACCCTTTAATGCAGTCTATAATACTGTAGCGGAAGAGGGTTCTGATGAGTATATACGATGGAACAAGAGTGTAGCTAAAAGATTTACAATAGCGGATCCACTACTTTACGAAGGGGAGCCAGAAGCCGTTAACCCGTATACATGGTTTATAGCTAGATTTGAAACGGACCACACTATTAATGGGTTTGAAGTAACTAGCGGAGTAGCCGATAATAACAAATGGTGTAATTTAGGTTTTTGCGGATGTATAGACTTACTTAATGGGGGTCAAACCTACACTGGGATATATAAACCTCACAACCTTGACGGAACTGATTTTATACCTAGGCTAGGTTTAAGTGTATTTAAATTTTCCCTTATGGATGGGGAGGGGGGTCCTGGAGGGGCTAGCGCAGGGTTTAATTCCGCATATGATAATCATGGAAACAATACGTATGGATCTATTGCGGGTAGAGTTGATTTTGGATATGACGGAAGCAGTGTTGATTTAACAAGAAGACACCTTGGAAATGGTAATTGGATGTATCAAGCTTTTGTAGGTGGATCTTACCTAGATAATGATGAAGTGGAGCAAATAGGGTTTACCCCAGCGGGTACAGGAAATGAAAGTGTAGCTACAGATTTAGGATTAGAACAAGTTGATGTTGACTTGGATGGTGGCCTTATCAATTTATGGCGAGAAACATATGTTGTAAGCGGTCCTTTTTACACAGGTAGTATAGCTATGAATCCTGTTGTTGGAGAGCTGGAACCCGATGCTGCAAATTCTAGACCTTTTTCTCCAGTAAAAGATTATACAACCACCTTACCTCTTATCTGGGTTAATAGCCAAGGACGTAGACTTAAAAATAATAGTATTATACCTTCAAACTGGCTAGACACTTCATATCCTTGGCCTCAGATTATACACAATCCAAACCCTATTTTTTTAGATAACAACAATTTTATAACAAACGAGCAACTTGACTATGCTCCATTTAGGCCCCCTCAGAGATATCAGAACAATACAGGTGAGGGAGATTTAATTCCTTACGATATAGAAGACATCGTTAGTAACGGTTCAACACCTCCAGCACACTCTCATTTTGGGTGTGTTGATTTTAGCATGTTTCATTCACATATTGAGGGTCAGAGTCAGTCGTCATTTATAAGTGGTGCTGTAGGAGAAAATTCTTCGTTTAAATCTTCTGCAACGCATGAGTTTGGTATAGTTTATTATGATGAAAGGGGAAGACATGGGTATGTAAATTATTTAGACTCGGTTTACGTAGAGGGATATTCAGAACAAAGTAGAGGTGTTGCTTCTCAAGGTACTGCTCACATAAAATTAAAACTCCTACACGACCCACCGTCATGGGCTTATAATTATAAAATAGCATATTCTAAGAACACTAGCGTATCCGACTTTATACAGTATTCTGCAGGTGGCGCTTTTGTTGCTGAGGGGGAGTCATCGGGTGGTGATCCGTCTAGAATTTACGTGTCTTTAAACTACCTTCAAGGACATCCTATATCATATTCAAGTGCTTGGGGTGCTAGATCTCAAGAAGGTAGCATGGTTTTATATACACCTAAAGATGGGGATAGGTTAAGAGTTATATCGCACATGTTGCCGCCTACCTCTGACGGGGTTCCAGAAAGAATATATCCTTTGAATTATGATTTTGAAGTGTCAGGGGTTGTTTCGCTTGATGATAGTGAGCAAAACCCTTTAGCTTACATTCAAGGCAGCCCTACTAGCACTAATGAAGGTAATGTTGTTGTGGATGAAAACAGGCAAGGCTTGTTTCTTATTTTAAAAAACAATAACAACGCTTCTGGGTTTAGGTATGAGGATGTAAGGGCTTCAACAGATAACTGGGGTAACAACGCTATTGTAGAGATATACTCTCCGTCTAAAGAATTAGACCCTGAAGATAGATTATTTTACGAAATAGGCGATACATACAGAGTATTAACTCAACCCCCAATTATGGGCCCGCCTTATAGACATGAACAGTCAGAAATTATCCTCACCGAGGGTGATGTGTTTTTTAGATCTGTTGCGGTAAATTTAAGGGAATATAACGTTAGTTTTGAAGAGACTGGGCTAGTCGGGTATGAAGACATTATAATTAACACACTTGCAGACCCAAATGTAGGAGATGACATAAATGAATTTAGATCGTCTGAATCTAACTTTAAAAGTTATTATTTAGAATCTCCTGCAGGGACTAATTTATTTAAATCAGACGCTATCTCTATAGGACGTCCAAATATCATTAAACATGACGGCAGAGAATCTCTTAGATCGGCTAGTGTTGTTCATTCTGAAAAAAATATTACAAATTCGAGTAAAGTTTCTTATTCTTCTTTTAATAGGTCTATACCGATAAACAAAGATTTAGATCCAAACAACGGAGAAATAAATTATCTCGGAAACCATAGAGAGAACTGCTTCTTCGTTCAAAAAGATAAATGTGGTTACATACCAGTAGACAGAAATATAATATCTGATGTCTCTGGAGAGTCTAGCCTTATAGCTTCTAGTAAATTTCTTAATACACCTAAATATTACGCAGGTAGAGGCGGTTGCGATGGTAATCCAGAATCTGTGGTAAGTATAGATAGTGTTGCTTATTTTGCAAACAAGTCGTTAGGAGAGGTTTACAGAGTTTCTGGAGTTAATGGGGTAAATATTATCTCTGAAAACAACATGAAATCTTACTTTGCTAATCTTTTTAAGGATGTTATGATGCTGTCTAAGTATAATGGTAAAGATGTTCGTGTGGTGGGCGGTTACGATCCTGTAAAAAATGAATACCTATTGACGGTTTTAAATCCTGGTACATTTGCAAAAGTTGGTGATATTGTTGAACCAGAACATATAATTCAACCAGACGTTTTTTCTCCTTTTATTGAAGTAGCTCAAGGAAATAGTGGTTTTGGATGCATGGATCCTAATGCTAACAATTATGATGAAAATGCATTGTATGCTGACAATTCTTGTAAATATACTTATGGATGCACAAACCCTACTTCCGATAACTATAATCCTGATGCGGGTGTAGATGACGGTTCGTGCCTTAACGGGTCACCTTGGCCATGGAATGCATGTGAATGGAATGGAATGTATGAGGGTACTCCTATATATCAACTTGTAAATTTAGGGAGCTTTCAATCTTGGGCTGTTTATAGCCTGGAGACAGGGTACTCAGATGCGGCTTGGTATGTTGCATTATATAATAATGCATTAATATATAAAAACATATCTACTAACCAAGGCACGTTTGATGTTGATATATATAAAGCCATGGTTCCTAGGGTCGGTGTAAGATATGCTGGTTCAGTAGATCCTAGCGGTGAAGATCCTAGCGGTGGACCAGATCCAGAAGGAGCTTTTAATACTCAGGGAGTGTATGGTACTAATCTTGAGTTTTACATAATTCCAGATGACCAGGTGGCAGACCCTAATGAATTGTATGGAGGTTTTAACGGGTGGATAGCTAATGGTGAAGACTATAATACTGCTGAGACAGATAATATGCTTACTGCGATGATGTTGGGGACGGTTATAGTGGAGGACCCAGACTTTATTGGCCCGTGGGAGTGTCAAGAGAATTACTACTACAACCCTGACTATTCTCTTGTAAAAATGGCAGGTCTTGTAAGATCGTTAAAAAATCAAACAATTCCTTTAGCTTTTACTGGTAATCTATGTGATTATCCAATGCTGCAAGACAAAGGGGGTAATATAACCGTATTCTCAATAAATAATGCTTTTCAACAAGTAAAAGCTATGGTTGAAGACCCTGAAAACGTGTTTAATGACGGGGCTGGGGGATTAATAGCAGCAACACATCTTTTCCCTAATTTTGCAGGAGGTGCAATAGAGCCTAGTTTAGAAGCATTTACTGAGCTTCTCCCAATTCCACCCGCTGGTCCTAATTTACCTGATCCACCAAACTTTTTAGCTGGTTTTCCTTCTTTAAATTTTGAGGAGCTTGGAGGAAATTGGTTTAATGGTGTAGATGAGTGGGGTGCATTGGCCGTATTAAATCCAGAATGGTACTCGGTTGATAAAAATGGAATGCCTGTTGGAGGTCCAGTACCTCCATTTAATGAGTCTACTATTAATTGCAATCCAATTCCTGATGAAACTCTTGCCTATACGGGTAATTTGTGTGACTATCCTTTATTGTTTAATGACTCTGGTGTTATAAACATAGATTCAGCAAATGCAGCATTTAGCGATGTATCGGAAATGATAATTGACGGTGAGATAACTATGGCTGCAGCAACTTTTGTATTTCCAGACTTAAATAATGACGGTCAAATTCAAATACAAGATCTTTTAGAAATGCTAATTGAGAATCCTAATATTGCCTGCGAAGGAGCTCAGCCTTACACGGGTAATCCTTGTGACTATCCCGCACTTTTAGATCCAGAAGGGAATATTACAGGAGATTCTCTCACAGAAGCTTATAATGTTATTAATCATCTATTACAGCAAGGACTAGCGACGCAAGAATATGCCACAACTGTTTTTCCAGATTTGTTTTCAGGAGGAGGATCTGGGGATGGCAGTATAAGCGTGGCAGATTTTATAGCTATGCTTGAGCTGATTCCTGTAGATTGTCAAGGAAAGCCAGGAAAACCAGGCGATGGGGGAGGTGTTCCAATTAAGTCAAATTTGAAAAAACCGTCTATAAAAGAGGGGATAAAAAGAAGCTCAAACATATCAAACAATCAACCGCCACCATCTATAGACCCTTCATTTAAGGGTGGTTTGACTAATTATTAAAAAGCTTAACATGCCTCATACATTTTTTTATACGACATTTAAAGACTCTGAAGAAAAGACAAAAGATCTTCTTACTTCGGCTGGCATATGGGGGCATCCTTATACAACAAAACCGTTTTATTCAGGGACTACTATTTCTTTTTCAACAAAATCAAATTCTTGGAGTTCTAGGTATTCTTTTACACCTACGTGTTACATGAATGTAGGCAATCAGTTGCTATCTAGCAACGTATCAACGCAGCTTCTTCCTGGTACTTGGGTTAATCTTACGGCTGAGAATATCGCAGTATTTAAAAGATTTGGGTATTCAGAAGACGACAGAGGCTGGCACGTATTTCCAGCGTTATTTAGCGACACACCTGTAGGAGGTTATGTAGAAGGAATGGGTGAAGAATTTGCAGACGGAAGGATAGGCGACTATGTTGGGATTATGTATCACAGATATAATTTAGGGTTAGTGCCAAGTCTTCAGACCTCAACAGAAATTGGAAATTTTCGGCGTCTTACGCCTTATGGAGGGGCTAGAATTTGGAGACACGACACCAACCCTGTACATAATAAATTTTATGCTGTAGATACGCAATTCACTCAAAAAGGTGATGACTCATCTATAGAGGTGGTTGTTAACGACAACTCTTCTGCTACAAAAATATTTAAAAGTTTGTCTCTTGAAGCTAATACAAGTTTATGGCAAGGAGAAGTTTACACAAATGACTTTAGGGGAGAGGGTATAGTTGAAAAAGGCAATGAAAATTCACAATACAATAAAGCTTATGTTCGTGAGCAAAGAGGAGAATTTTTAAGGTTTATAGAAAAGGAAGGTAATCAATACTCTGCGGTTCCTAGAGATATAAAAAATATCTCTCCACACAATGTTAAACTTATAGGGAAAGTAAGGTTAAAAAACATAGAGCACCCTCAATTTGGCCTTCCTTATTTATTTCAAACAGCTGTTGATATAGACCCTTACGATGAAAACGGAGAATGGACGGGTAGTACTGCTTCAAACTGGTGTTCGGTTGGGGATACAGGGGAGGTTTTTGTATCTGGACCCAATGCGGGGGACCCTGTTATGGGTCCAATTTTTTGCGAATATCCAGCAGAGTATTGGGATATACCTTTATTTGGACCGCTTCTAGATAACATACCCTCTACTTTTGGCTCTCAAGTGTTTTTTGGAAAAACTCTAGTAGGAATTACGGGTGAAGGCACTCTTTATGGTGCTTTTGAGGGTTCAAATGATGACGGGAGTAATCGTCAAATATATGGGGGTAATGGTAGCCCTAAGTTTCAAGGTGAAAACGGTAAAGAGCTTTATGGGTATGCTGGGGGAACGTTAGATGACAGGCATAGGGCTGTCGATCATTTTATACCAGATGTAGATAAACTTGGTGGCCGATTGAGCCAAACTGCTGGATCTTTTACAACCCCTACATCTAATGACGGATTTCACGGCAGTTGGTTACATCCTATGAGGGTTGTTTCATATAGTAGGGATGGCATAAAAGGAGGAACTGAAGGGGAAGGAGTAGATGTCCCTCCAAACAGTCTTAGAGTTCAATTAGCTTCTAACAAAACAACATCGTTGGAAGAAGGAGATGTATACAGTATCATGGCAACCTTTAACGTTAACGAAAAAGACGAAGCAGCAAGAATAGCGGGGTTATCAGAAATGAAATATCACATACAGCCAGAAAAACTTCCTGGTTCAGGTATTGGAGGTGCTAGTTCTTACGATCACCCAGCAGGGGTAGATGCTTATATTTTGCCTAATTGTGAAGATGTAGGATTGCCACCGTGTAGCGAAGGTTGTTATAGCCAAGAGTGTAGTGAAGAACTTTCCGAAGAGGTAGTAAATGATGCTGGATGGGTTGGAGTATATGTTGCGTTAGATCACTTTGTAAATGGGGATCCTATGAGAGGTCCGTACATGGGTATAAAGCTTACAACACCTGGAGGGCGACAACCAATAGAGCTTTCTGCAATCAATGTGGATTACGAAAAAACGAAGCTTGATGGTAGTTTGGGATAAAATCACTAAATTTGTAACACTATGAGAAAAATAAAATACAACAACGGTGGTCAAATAGATTTTATGAGCCTAATCAATAGAGGTCTTCAGTCTCAGATAAACCCCGAAGTTCTCG
>TARA_R110002012_G_scaffold234813_1_pt1 | contig 14579 bp, 10 predicted proteins | sample TARA_R110002012 | Tara Oceans TARA_R110002012 (sample SAMEA4396515) | marine metagenome | biome: Westerlies Biome; feature: [DCM] deep chlorophyll maximum layer (ENVO:01000326); material: water (ENVO:00002006), including particulate matter (ENVO:01000060) such as... | depth 40 m
TCAGTATCAGTACCTGTAACACCTTCTCCGTTTTGTGCATCAAGATCTGCTTGACTCTCTAAGTTCGGATCTGGTTTATTCTTGTTACCACTATCACCTTCAGGTATTATCTTAGTAGAGTTTGGGTCGTTATCAGTTGTTACCTTTTGAGTTTCTATATCTGGAGTAACACTAGGTTTTGCACTAGTTTTTTTAGCTTTCTTCGTGGGTTGTCCTGCGCTTTGTTCACGTTGTGGTATACCTTTCTGAAGGATGTCTGCTAGCCTACGTTGAGAATCTCTTAGACCCATATCGTAGTGCTTGCTAGCCCTATATGCTCCTTGTGCTAAAGTTGGATCTGCTGCCATTAACTTATATTTTTTAAATTTAACATCTATTTTATTTAACCGCCAAAGGCGCTCATAGCGGATCCAGCTATATTACCTACAGCATCCCATTGAGCAGATCTAGCTGCAGCCTCTTGCTCTCTAGCTCCCGCGTATTCACCTTGTGCCATACCTAGTAGTGTGGAAACTTTATTAGACTCCATTTCTCTAGATAATACTTCACCCTCTCTTTCTTTACTTTGTATTCTACCAGCCTCTTGAGCTGCTAACTTTTGATTAGCTGCTTCTTGTTGACCAATACTAGCAGCAGATTTCTGAGACGCTAACTGACCTGACTGTGCCATCTGTTGAGCTAATGCAGCGATACCACTACCTCCAGCGGCACCTCTCATATTATCCATTATATTAGCTCTCTGTTGTTGACCCTGTTGGTTTATTAACTCAGCTTCTTTCTGGTTAATAGTCAAATCCTCCATAGTATTTTCCATACCTAAGAAAGGATTACTAGTGTCTAAATTATTAAACGCAGCTTTCTGCTTGTTTAACTCAGCTTGAGCCGCGGCTTTAGCTCTCTGTGCTTCCTTCTTATCTTTTCTAGCTCCAAAGAAACCCGCAACACCAGATGCTACACCAATACCTGCTACTACAAAACTCATATTATTCTATTTTTAAATTAATCTCCTCTAATACTTTTATAGCATCACAATCAGGAGGTAAGTCCTCATATCTAGTACAGACAACTTCTTCCTCGACTTCTTCTATCGATGTGTTACCTGTAGCATGGACAGTTATAAAAGTACACTCTTCATGAGTGTATATAGCTCTCTTAGTTCCAGGTTTTGTTACACCTTGATAAGGAGCTTCTATATGTTGTATACCTTCCTCTGTTAGAATAGACATACTACCTTTCATTAAAAAGAACGGATGTTCTTTCTTATGTATCTTAGTTATTATTAAATGATTAGCGGGATTATATATCTCCCTGATATAACACCCGCCAGCAAACGTATGTTTAACCGGATTAGCTTCATGAAGCTCTCCACCTTCCATACCATATTCAGCAACACTACCTTCTAATTCTGCTATTTTCTCTCTAAATTCTTTTCTTCTTCTAATTTCTAAACCTATCTCCCAAGCCTCATCAAAGTTAAACGAATGTTTTAATCCAAGCTTTTTAGTCATCTCATTGAACTGAGCTTTACTCTGCTCTTTAGTTAACGGATTCTCTCTAACTTGTTTATCTATACTATCTTCCATATAATTATATTTGATTTACTCATATATAATCACAGTTGTAGATCTTTATTTACTACTTTCAAATATATCGCAGCTAGCGGCGAACATCTCTCCCTTTAATGTACCTTTTACGTTAGAGGTGTTAACGAATTTAACATTAGCATAGTAACCAACTATAGATCCAGTGTTAACTCTATTATCTTTACCAAAAAATATATATGGCAAAGGTGTTGGTATAGAGAAAGTATCTTCTGTGCTACACGTTATAATGTTGTTAGCTTGGTCTATGTTAGTCACGACACCTACTCTAATTATGTCATTCTGCTCTGCAGTGTCAAAATCCTCACCACCATCTGTACCAGCGACAGTGCTAGTGTTAGCATAGTACGCTACATCCCCAACTTGTAGAGATATATTTAATTCATGCGAAAATGTAAAAGTGTAGGATTGCATAATGATTAGTTAGTTATAGTTAAATTTACTTGAACTATGGATACCTCAGCACCGGTAGTATTAGCACCTGTCCATGTCGCTGTTCCAAATTCATTTCCATCTTCACTTAGACCAGCCGTGTAAAAATCTGTGTATGTGCCTTTTGTACTCCAACCAGTGGTAGCCCTATTTGACGTTTCCACAAAATCATCCCAATCAAATACTAACTCTAAATCACTACCGCCAAATTTTACTACATCAATAACACCTGTTAATACAGCTGTTCTACCGTCATCTACGCCGTTAATAGCACCCTCTCTAGTGGCGGTAAATTCAGCTACATAAGTGTTATAATTGCTATTGTAGTTAGATGTACCAAACCCAGTTACGTTTAGTATTATATGATCGTCTCCACTAACACCGTACTCACCTGCTTTCGCTGTGGAGTATGTACCCATACTACCAGTTGTTGTTAATTTTATTTTCAGATCAACACTACTACATGGTTGTGTAAATTTGTAAACAGCGTTATTGTTTGCAATAGCACTTATACTACCAACTGATTGAGGTCTACCAGCTGATGTGGATATAGTTGTAGATCCACCTACAGCGGTAACCTTCAACTCAAGTTCTTTACCAGTATTAGTGGCAGCTATTTGAGGCACGTTTGTAAGAGCACCAACCCAAGTACCACTTTCAGGTATTGTAAAAGTCTTTGGGGTTATAGTTACAGCACCGTGTTCATCTGTGGATGAAGTAGCCCACTTACCACCAGTGGCATCGCCAGCTTCACCGGTTGATTTATTTGTACTTGTTCCTGAAAAATTACCCTCTACAAACTCTAATTGAAATTGAGAACCAGGTGTTCCTTGTATACTTATAGGATTCGGTTCTGACTCCGTAACTTTATTTATATTACCAGAAGTATTAGGCATATATACGTTACCAGGGTTTACTGGCACGGGTTGCAGTGGACTACTACCTGATTCAAAAGTTTTATCCGGCACATTACTATCAAGCAATTCTTCAGCCTCTATATCAGCAAGCGTAACTCCAAAATCCCCTATATTTATTACCTCTATTACGTTGTCAGCTATTGTGTCAAACATTAAAATAGGTCTTGGGACAACTAACCTAACCCCTATACTATCATCTCTTGAAGCTACGGTATCATAATTCGTTGGCCACTCACCACCTACTAATTCGTGACTGTTGGAATCCTTAAACATTATATCAAAATCCATTCTTTTAGTAGCACCAGAATCTGTGTCTATTTCGAGATTCGTAGGAGTTACCGTTCTCACTAACTCATACAATGGTAAACCAGTACCGTCAGACGTTAAATTCTGTAAATACGGAACATCCTTCATATGAAAGTGTCCTATAGAACCAGCAGCATCACCGCCTATAGCCGTCGCAGGGTGTTGATCTGTGACAACTACTATGGTGCCTACTTTAGTCCATTCGTCAGGTTTTATTGTACAAGGTAGATAATCTATGTTAAAAGCGTATTCACCAGGAGTTGCGGTATAAGTTTTCTGATCTATATTGTTTATAGTAGGTGGATCGTTAAAAGGCATTTTTGTAATGGTAACAGACTCTATTAGACCTTGCCAAGCTATGTGTGCGTTATCAGTTATATGAGGTATTACATTTATAAGGTTAGCGTCTACAGCATTGCCATCAATCTTTATGGACAAGGCATGGTTGTCAGTAATTGCGAACGCATTTGCTATATCAATAGTGACTTTAACAGTATTATTAAGAGCGCCAGCAGATGTTGTGTCAGTAAAGCCTATTGACGTAATATTAGTATCTAACGTTCCATGACTAAAATCTGAAGCTGATACTACATACCCTTCGTTAGGTTTGATGTACAGGAATTGATTAGCTATATTATTTACAGCATCTAAAGCTGTAACACTAACTGATCCTTCAACACCATCACTATTTACTATTATACAATTATTTAAAGCCATATTATGTTGTTAAACTTAGATTAGATATTCTAACACCTGGATTACCACTTGTTGCTTTTATATTACCTGCAGTAATTTGGAACTTACTAACATCTGAGCTTAATGTCCATTGCTTAGAGAAGTCACCACTTGAATCAATGTTTAGTTCCATAGCACTATTACCAGCACTGTTATGCGCTTGGTCTATAAATACTCTCAACTCATCATCATTGTTAAGTCTAAACAAAACAGATCCATTCGTGCTAGTATCCAAGTTGTTCCAAGTGTTGGTATTTAATGCTTGTGTTATTTTACCACTTAATGTAACTGTAGTACCAGCTAGCAGGCCACAACTAGAATAAATATTATTAGTAGCAGAGTTCAAGTATATGAAATGATCACCAGATTCAGTGTTACTTGGAGCGTCGTTATATGTATCGTCAAACGTTAATTCATTACTACTAACAACAACTACATTCCATCCCGGCACAGGATTATTAGTGTTCACGAAATCTTGTTCCATGAATATATAATCACCGTCAACAGGTAACGAATTAGTAGTAGGGGTTGTAGTAGCATTTATAGTTAATATAAACGATTCTGGCGCGACGTATGAAGTTGCTATAGGAACACCTATACCTTGAACAGAAAATTCAGACGTGTCTAAATTTGTTAAGTAGTTCGCAGCAGTAGTATCCTCACCTAGAATATAATTAAACCATTTACCTTCTTTGTTTATAAACTCATTAACCTGACCCTCTTGTTGATCTGTTTTTATAGATTCAACGTACCAACCCTTTTGAGCGACTAGATTATAGTATTGACTATCACTTAAGTTTTGATCTACTTTAGCTTGAGTACCTTCATATTTTATAGAAGAGAAACCCTTTACAGTATTAGGTTCATCGTTAAAAAGAATATCCATAGTTGAAGTGTACTGTCTACCGTAGAACTTATTGGTATCTATTGTTTCGTCGTGATGAGACCATATGGCCACGTCTACAATATCATTATTGCTACCGTCTACTCCAACAACGCCTTCAGCTCCGGCTAAGTATTCACCATTTATAGACAAACCAGTTTGAGGCACAAACGATTTAAAACTCACCCAACCTTTTGATTTTTCATTAAATGATACTGTAGTGTCTTGATAACCATTGTTGACTTTACTAGCTTCGGTGTGCTGTAGTGAGACGTTATACTCTCCTTTTAATTCATCAAACGAACCTAACAATTGCCAAGTTGGCTGTAAATTCTTTCTAAACCAAGACGTCATACCTACATCTGATATAGGTGTTAAACCATCTTGCGATAATCTAAGAACTTTACCTCTTTGTTTGTCTGTGAAATACATTCTATAACTATCGACAGCTAAAGATTCTGGGTTGCTAGATATACCAAAATCACCCACAAAAGCTTTAGCGTCACCTAACACAGCATTAGAAGCTGTAACGTTTGAGCTACCATCAGCATTGTATAGAGCATCTTTATTTGCTAATATCTTAAACACTTTATCCTCACAGAATGCTACGACATTAGTGTCTCTAGTTTTTAAGGCTTGCAGCGTACCGTACGACGGGTTTAAATCTTTAGTTATAGCTTCAGCCATATTAAACTCGTTTAATTCGTTCACACCACTATTAGAGTTATATATACCAGACCATATCATACCGCTTCCTCTTCTCTCTTCACCATAAGTGTCTAGTGTTGTAGAAACCTTAACACCGTTATCTATTACTGGAGCATTAAAGTCATCTCGTATTCTATCAGATTCTAAACCGTTACCGAACGAATAGCAGTTGTGCCAACCTAACTCAGTAGGATATAAGTAAGTTCTAGGATCTAGTTTATAGCAACCAGTAACCAACTTAACAGTACAAGATGAACTGTGGGACGGTACAGGTTTAGATAAGGTTAATGCAGAGCCTGTGATACTTGTTATAAAAGTACCAGGTACTTGCTGACTGCTATTGCCAGATATTATCTCCCAAATCCAAGGCGCACCACCCTCACCGTTATTACCAGAGTTGAAAACAGTACTACCAGGTAAACCAGACGTCACAGTGGCAGCAGTAGTACCGTTAAAAGTTACGGTCATAGTGTGTGTGGTCGTAGGAGCGTATTCGTCAGAGTATTCGTATATAGGTTTGTAATGATCTAAAACCTTAGAACTAGTTACCATCCCATTGTCATGCTTAAACTTCAGCATATCTCCAATACTAACACGGAATGGATATATACCTACACTGATTTTATCTCTAATAGCTACAACATCCCTAGTTATATTACGTACTATAGGATTGAAAGTAATAAACACAGTACCCTCACCTGGTCTAACAACCTCTATGTCCGCTAGCTTAGGCGCAAACCACTCACAGTTAGCGTGTTCTAATTTCATAGGTAAAGCATTAGTAGCTTCATAGTAAAGATCTAAACTTACATCTTCTTTAGGTTCTGTTTCCCATATAGCGTTACCCTCAGTGAATCTTATATTTTCAGAGTAAGTAACATTAGGTTCTACTATTTCTATAAGAGCACTTTCACTACCAGTGTGAGCCATGTGACCTCTAGGATCAAACTCATCTAAATTAATACCAGCATAAGGATCTCCAGCTTGGGTAAAGTAAACATGAAAACCTCTTCTTTGTTTATAACCCTTGTTGTTTGAGCCACCAACAGCACCACAACCACTACTACCACCACCAACATTAGTAGCACCAGCCTTAGTAGCGTTTCTTTTACCGTAGGTATCTGAACCTTTAACCTCGTATATAACTTTGTTTTCGTCGTTTCCAAACCTAAAGTACGTTCCAGGTTGCGTCATTAATTCTTTGAACTGAGCATCATCACCACCACTAGGGTAGACTTGACCTTGATTAACAGAGAAACTTAATCTAGCGTTAGGTATGCCGTTCCAAGTAGATATACCACCCCAATTCCCTGGCTCATAATCATTTTCACCTCCACCTAGCCAGTTTGCTTGATCTAAATACCAAGCAGTAGAAAAACCTCCGGATCCATAAGCTTTCCAAAACTGCTTAGTTGGACCATGAGCGTTGTTGCTCGCCCATTGAGTACATCTACCCATTTGGTTAGCACCTCTAGGTTGACCCTCAGTATCACCGGAGTTACTATTAAAACTTCCATGACCATTAGCAGATTCCCAACTCTGACCACCACCAGCAGCTCTAGGTCCACTAACCGCGGGGTTATGAGTTTTACTGGCTACGTAAGCAAACTTAAAGGAGTATGTAGGAAAAAAGTCTTTACCATCATCGGTCTCTTGCATTACAAACTTTTTAAGCGTAGCGTCTTTAAAAACTTTTACGAAAAATCTACCATCGAACTCTGGCCTATTCTCTACTACGCCATCCTTCACTTCTAGGGTATACTCAATTGTACCACCAAGAATTTCAACCATATTAGCACTTTCACCAAAAGGTTCTACAGTGGTTACAGTCTCAAGCTCATTGTTCATTCGAGCTATCTTAACCCATTTAGAGAATGCTACACTTAAACCGTTATCACCTTTAATCCTAGCCCATCCTATACCTTTAAATTGAGCTTGTCCAAACACGTTAGCGTAATCTGTCCCTTGAAACTTTATAACTTTACTAGTTGGAAGACCTATGTGAGAATTACCGTTACCTTCCGGTATTATTAAATTCCCAAGAACCTTACCAGTGGTTTTTATGTAGTCAGGCGCTTCGTTTTCTATTGCTAATATCTTATACCTAGCTTCGGATAGCACAGGCTCTTGACTACCATGAGCATTTTTAAGAACTATATAAGTCTCATCGTCTAGCTTATTTCTATCAGCAGATTGAAAAGACATCCATATGTTACCGTCCTCAGCATTGTACCAACGATCCATAACTAGATTATAATAATCGTTAGTGGTTTCTTTAACGTAATATTTGTAGTACTCCATCCAGTTTGAAGGAGAGTAACCCTTACTAAACTTACCTCCGCTAGACCAACGCTGCTTAGCGGTTAACTTAGTTTTCTTATGACAGTACTTCTTAGGATTATCAACATCGGCTTTTAGTTTACCGTTTGAATCTAACTTAGTGCTATCTACTAAACCACCCATACCTAAAACAGGTGTCTCTCTTCCGTACTTATCACCGTACACTACGCCTATCTTATACTTTCTAATAGACTTGATAGATTTTACAGGAACATACTCACCTGGGTGATCCTCTATTTTCAAGCCTTGCTCTATTACTATAGGTTGAGGTACGTCATAGTTCTGTAAGTAATTACCGTATACAAGTCTGTTTCCTGTTATCTCTTGAGCTCTAGCAACTCTAGGGACATTATCCCAAGCTCTAAGTATTTGTGAGCTAGGGAGCGTCCTATGTATCATCTCTGATGTTACATTAAGAACACCTGAGTTAGCACCGCTAGAGGTATCACTCCATTCTGGGTGTCTACCTCTTTCTATTGTTTTTACTATATAACAGTTTGGTGAAGTGGTGTCTTTATATAATATATCTACGCAGACAACATCGTCCGGCCTTAGTTCATCTTCAACTATAAAGTCAGTTACTTTAAGTTCCCTAAGATTATTTACCATACCTAGATTATAACCCTTTATAGGCACGTAATCAAACGCACCACCTAAAAAGGCGATCTCAGACCAAGGTGAGAAAGATGAGTATTCACCATCTTGATATTTATACCTATACCCAAACCTACCAAACTTCAACTCAAATAAAGCTCTTTCCTGCTCTAATTTAACATCCCAACTAGTATCAGAAACCAAGCAATTAGCATCAGCGCTTATTATAGATACATCGTAATTATCTCCAGATACATCTTCAACCTTAACTCTTAATACCTTAGGTTCTTCTGGGTCGCTAGTGCATGTAAATATTAAAACGTCGCCAGCATAGTAATTAGCACCTATTATTGTGACATCATTAACAACATGATTCATCTTAAAAGGCTCACCTTGAGCTACTACTGTATTACCATTCTCGTCTAACACATCTTCAGTAGCTGTAAAATGCTGACCACTAATTGAGCCTTTAGTTGAACCAGTCCTAGTAGAAAGAGACATTTCTAATTTAGGTGCATTTCTAGGGGCTCTTCTTATAACTGATATATGTTCTTCAAGGAGTTGAGCATCTGTCCCCACGTCTATAGCAGATAATACCTTTAAGTTGTCTGGGTTTTGAGGATTTGATATGTACAGTTTTGTATGTTCATCAAATGTTGATGTACCTGCTTTACTCCTCTTTATGTTTATCTTTTTTGGTTCTGAGTTATTATCAGTCCAAAACAACATGTCTTCTATTATATTAATACCAGTGATTACCTTACTAGTACTAGCTGATGCTCTGTGGAAGCTTAAAACTGGATTAGCTTTAAACCTCCATGTGACAGCATTGGTAAGAGCACCATGTAGCGTTCTATCAAAGTACACCGTAGTACCATCTATACTTTTTACTTTTACCTTTGAACTTAATTGTGTATAATCAAAATCTGTGTCAAGCTGGTTTACACCACTAGAGTTAACAGCGGTAACTTCCATGCCAGGTCTTATAAGTGATCTCTTAGATTCACTAGCTACCGTTATAGAATCATACCCATTTACATTACCCTGAGACGCAGTACCCAAGTCTGAAGCAGTTAAATGTACTTCAAATATATCTACAACAACTGGTCTAATGTCTTTAGACTCTGTGTTGTATTCTACTATCATATCTTTAAATATTTTAGTAGCATTAACACCAGCTCCTGAAGCACTGCTAGGGTTTGGATCAAATAATCCTACAGACGGTGATGATATAAAAAAATAGCACTTATTAGTTCTCTCATTAGCGATAGAACCAACAAATGCACTCTTTTCTCCATGCCAAGAAATGGTGGGATTTATAGCTGATACGTCGCTAGCATTTAACCTCTGTTTAGTACCAGGTATTAATTGTGCAGCGCCTGCATCGTCATCATCAGATGTTACAACTTGTATGTTTAATGCGTCTCTATACTCACCGTTAGGAACAATTCTCTCGTCAACGTCCTTGTTCATCTTACCGGTTTGGAACGTGTGTCTTATTTCTGCCATAACTATTACTTAATAGGCTTACTTACTCCCTTTAATATCTGAACAAACTCTTCCATTTTTATGTTAGACAATCTAATCTTAGCATTTCTAGTTGTCGCAAACTTCTCTCTTTTAAATCTTTGAATAACACCCTCTGGTATGTTAGATCTACTAGAAATTAAACCATACATAATATGTTTGTATACAGCCTCTTCACAGAACTTATGTACTATCATCTCGTTGTCCTGTCCTAAACCGTCACTAATATATTTTAAGATCACGGTCTCACCAGCTAAACTAGAACCAAAGTGTATAAACCCAGTAGCATTATCTATATAAAACGTACCGTTCTGTTGGGCATGTTGAGGATCTAACCCGTATCTTCTACCTCTATTATCTATCTCTAAATCAGTTGAATCATCACTATATACATCATCAGTAGGTGTTTGAGTGCTGTATCTAGTACGTGCATCTGAGTTGTGTGGGTTTGAAGCGGAACTAGAATTACCCTCTTCTAAAAGTTCTCCACTTGCAAAAGTGTATGCTAGCGTAGTTGGGTCTTGAGCTATAGGGAATGGATTGGAAGTTTTACTAGTTGGATACAAAGGCCTTTCTATACCGTTACTATCAACTCTAACTAGCTTAGTGTAATTGACATAGTCTTGAGGTAAATACATTACTAGAGTATTTGGCACATCTATTTCATAAGCCTTATGAGATCTTAACACATCGTATGATAGCTCTTGAATTGCCCGCATACCATGAAACTGTACATCAGTTCTGCTTGCTTTGTTCAGTATTTTACTCTCACCAACGTAAACTACCATGAATGAATTTATTATATCCTCAAGAGTTACGAATTGATAATGTCCATCCGCACCGAAAGCTTTACTAGCTTTACTATTGTTATATGTCTCTTGACTTGTAGTACCTAATAACCCCATCTTTATCTGTCTTTATTAACTTCGTTTGTGGCTTCTATTTTACCCGCCGTTTGTACTACAAGAGGATTTCCTTTCATAACACCAACAAGCTCTAAAATTCTATTAACTATAGCACCCATCTCAGACGAGTGCAACTGAAAATCAATTGTACCACTGTGCTTAAAAGCTTTACCAGATGCCATTTCTGTTGTAAATTTTGGTTGTGAAGGCTTTTTAATATAGTCAAACTTAAGATCAGTTCCAGAGGCAGGGTGTATTTGTATAGCTGTAGGAGCTTTCCTTATCCATATACAATGGTTAGAAAATGTAGGATTAATTTTTGTGTTAACTCCAGCTGAAACTATAGCACCAAACCTCTCTCTATTAACTTTCTCGTATACGTCATTGGAGGTGGCATAAACATTTAACACATCATATATTGTATCCGAACCCTCTGGAACCAAAGTACCGTTGCCAGCACTTACAGTAATACTAGCGTTATGAATTTTAAATAAAGCAATCTTCTCCTCGAGCAAGCTAGTTTCGTTACCCAAATCTTCTAGAAAACCAGGTTTTCTTAAAGCCAATTTGTAGTCGTGGAAAGTTTTTTCAAATATTTCCATTTGAACTTTCTCAGCTAATAAGTTGAACTTCTCAGGAGTGAGTTCGACGTTTCTGTCGTCATTAGTTAACAGTAAAACCTGTTGATATACTTTACCTATAGTTACCGCCATTTTATCTTCCTCTCATTTGACCCATACCTCTTTTACCATAAGGCAACGTACCTTCTTCGAAACCTGTCCTAGAATTATCTACAGTATCAATGAATGGTTTTGGTTGACGAGGAGGTTGTTGTTGGAATTTCTCGTTTTGAAGAGCACCCTGAATTAGATCAGGCTTCATTAGTGATATACCAGCTAATTCTAATATCTTATTAACTAAGCTAGCTTCCTCTGATTCATGTATAACAAAGTCCTTTTTGTTAGTATCATCAAATAATGCTTTACCCGCAACTACAGTGAAAGCCCATTTAGGATCATCATATGCAGACAAGGATTTAACATAATCTATTTGAGGAACAACATCGGTAACAGTAGAGTTAGCCGCAGCTGGAATAGTTGTTGGTGCAGGGAAGAATACTAATGTGTCAGTTTTTTCTCTATAATAAGTATTTATAGATGTAAACGCTAAATTGCCTGACGAATCATATATAGCTTCATCAACATTTAAAGGGAAGGTGTGTTGAGCTTGATATTTCTTTAAAAACGTTAAACGCTTCTTGTCTATCTCTTCAAAAGTTAAATTATTTGAAAGACTATAAACAGATTCTATCCACAAAACACCCGTCGTTGCAGATGGTATAGTACCTACAGTATGATACGCAGGGCTTCCAGTACCACCGCTCATATCAAGGTTTTGTGCTTGGAACCTAAAATGATCAAGCTTTTCCCTTAACATATCTAAGTCTTTATCGCTCTCGCTTACAGACATAGGATGCAGAAAAGCATCTTTATAATCCTCAAATGTTTTGTTAAAAATATCTTGTTGAGCTTTCCTAGCGAATAGGTTAAACTCCTGCGGGGTAATATAGCCTCTTTGTTCTTTATTGGCTATTGCTAATACCTGCTGATATACGTTGTCTATACCTACTGCCATGTCTAACTGTTTTTATTATTATTGTTTTTGTTTATTTTATAAGGGAATTGTTTATTTAACCAGCTTCTACGTTTATCACACCCACAGTCTAAACCTGTTAAGTCTTCTAAATACTCCGTTAAGGATTCTATACCGGTTAAATAAGTGAATTGTCTTATAGAATCTCCCAAACCTTTAGATTTCATATAATATACTTTTACTTAAATATAGTTACACAGTAAAGTGAGTAGTTAGCATTAGACAAAAAAAATAGCCACCCGAATTGGATGGCTATAATTATACCGTTAAACTATATTAGCTTAATCTTTTTTCTATTGATTTTAAAACTCCCATACCTTCATCGGTTTTAAACCACTGAGATAATGCTGAGTATGGATGCTCACCAAAAGGTATTGTCATCATTTTCTGACCTGTCGAATTCCATACAAACGTTCTTCTATCGCTAGACAATTTAATAATACCAAGCTCGTTAGCTCGTATACCGAAGTTTCTAAGCTCAATATCTTCATCGTCCGCTAAACCTAAAAACAGCTCAGGGTTCTTTCTAGCAAACACCATGCAGTCTCTTCTAAGCTCTTTAGAACTCATGCTAGACACTTTAGATCCAAGTTCTGTGCGCATAATAGCTTCCATTAAATCTATGTCCATATCATTAGCAGCGTTCATAGCCTCTAATTGTATTTCCATTGTATCTAATTCATCAACTGCATCTTTAACAACATTCATTTCTTCGTACAAAACATCCTTAGCTGGATGATAAAAGCTTAATAGCCTTTGAAGTGTTTGTTGGTTTCTAGGAACTCTTAACGTGCCGTTTCTAAATACTATTTGACCTAAATTTAAGCGACCCTGCATTTCATCTGTAAACACCGTTTTTTGATTAGGACAGTATGCCATTTCTCTTTCAAACCCAACTTCTTCATCAAAGTAGAACATTTTAGTACTAGCTATCCTATAAGAAAGAGGCGTCATACCATCTTTCAAAAGATAAACTCTATCTTTAATTTCCCAAGCAGGTTCTTTATTCTCAACCACAGGAGGTTTTACTGGAGCTACTACAGTTTCTACAACCTGCTCCATAACTTGTTCTTCAACCGCTTCGACGGTTGCATTTTTTTTCTTTGCCATAATATAATATAATAAAAATTAAAAAAATAAGACCGAGGCCGAAGCCTCGATCTATTAAGTATTACCCTTTCAACATCATGAAATTGTTAGCTCCTTGAACTACAAGGCATCTTTCAGAAAGGAAGTGCATTTCCATCGCATCTAAATCCGAAGTAACAGCTCCAACCGAACCAGTGGTCCAAGTCTTCATTTTACGATTCTCAGTTTGAGAAGCTCTATAACGAACATGTAAAAATGGTCGCTTCAAGTTCTTACCTAAACTTTGGTCGTATACAGTTGACACACCAGCAGGAACCATAACACCGTGGATAGCACCAAGGTCGTTACTTGTGTCACCAGTAGCAGCATCTAAATTACCTCCACGAGTAGATACGTCGTTTAAGTATTTCCAATCAGTCTTATAGAAGTCGTAAGAACCTCTTCTAAAACCAGAGAAACCTAAGTTTAACGCCATGTCAGCATCGTTGTCAAATACCCCGTAAGATGAACCACCACCAGCAGGAACATTACCTGAAGCGTTCGTACCACCAATACCAGCAAGCATATCGTCTACAGCTAAAGCTTGAGTTCTATCTAAGAACATCATGTTCTCTTCAATTGAACCATTTTTATCGAATTCTCTAAGAATCGCATCGAAATCATCAATACTATCGACAGCCGTAGATATATTACCTCTATCTCTAATAGCTGCAAATAAACCTTCAGTACCAGCTAAGCCTTGAGCTATAGCACCAGAACTAGCAGCCGCTTTTTCAGCTTCTAATAATGTCATTTCAGTGTAGTCAGCAAATCTAGCTCTAGTATCACCAGCAGCTTTCAAGTACCAGTAATAACCATTTTGACCATCTTCACCTGTAACTTCAACCCA
>TARA_R110002012_G_scaffold213432_1_pt1 | contig 14576 bp, 8 predicted proteins | sample TARA_R110002012 | Tara Oceans TARA_R110002012 (sample SAMEA4396515) | marine metagenome | biome: Westerlies Biome; feature: [DCM] deep chlorophyll maximum layer (ENVO:01000326); material: water (ENVO:00002006), including particulate matter (ENVO:01000060) such as... | depth 40 m
CGTTCTGTTCGCCTGTGTGGTGCTGCACGAGTTTGGCCATGCCCTCACGGCTAAAAAATATGGGATTCCCACGCGCGATATTACGCTCTACCCCATTGGTGGCGTGGCCAGTCTTGATAAAATGCCCGATAAACCTGCCCAGGAACTGGCCGTGGCCCTGGCCGGTCCAGCGGTAAACTTCGTCATTGCCGGAGTCCTCTATATCTTTTTGTACGTGAACGACCAACTACTGCCAATTTCTGAAATAGACCATATGACCGGCGGCAATTTCTGGTTCAATATCATGGCCGCCAATGTGATATTGGCCGTTTTTAACCTGATACCTGCCTTTCCGATGGATGGCGGAAGGGTGCTCAGGGCAGTATTGGCATTCAACATGGGCAAATTGAAAGCGACCACCATCGCTGCGCGGGTAGGGCAGTTTCTTGCTATAGTATTTGTATTTCTAGGTTTCTTTACCAATTTCTGGTTGGTTTTCATCGGTCTGTTCATCTATCTGGGGGCCGGAGCCGAGGAAGTGCACGAAAGCACCAAATCAGCACTCACCGGATATACGGCCAAAGATGTTCTGATCCGGCAATATACCCGCTTGTTGCCTGGGGAAACCTTGGAAAAGGCCGTACAGTTGTTACGGAATACCCAGGAACAAGGATTTGTAGTTGTAGAAAACGATCGGGTACTAGGTGTCCTTACCCGAAAAGAATTGATCAGGGGATTGTCCGCTTATGGAAATACCTTCCCGGTATCCAATGTAATGCGGAAAGATTTCGTCATAGTTACCCCGGATATGCCCTTACAGCAGGTATATGAAAAGCTAATGACCAACAATGCCCAACTTGCCCCCGTCTTGGAGGACGGTCGGCTTATGGGCATTGTGGACGTGAAGGGCATTAATGAAATGGTCATGATGAAAAAGGCATTGGCCAAAAAGGATGGAATCGCAAAGGCTTGAAATAGGGAAAAAACAGAAACTGAAAGGATTTTAATATTATAAGTTACAGAATTATGAAACAGCCAATTAAAGACATAACATCCCCCGCAGACCTGAAAGGTCACGATCTAGGTACGGGGCCTATCAGGCAACAACGTCCGGTTTATGTGGATTTACTTCCCCCGTGCAACAATGCTTGTCCTGCCGGCGAAAACATACAGGCTTGGCTAGAACTGGCGCAAGCGGAAAAATTTGAAGAAGCTTGGCAGGTCATCATGCAAGACAACCCCATGCCCGCCGTGATGGGCCGCGTTTGTTACCACCCGTGCGAAGATGGCTGTAACCGCACCTTTATAGACAGTCCGGTCAGCATTCACGCCATGGAACGTTTTCTAGGCGATGAGGCGGTCATGAAAAATTGGCAGGTCAAATTCGACAAAAAACCGGGAGGCAAACGGGTACTTGTGATCGGTGCCGGACCAAGTGGTTTGTCCGCGGCATACCATCTTACCAGGTTGGGGCACACGGTTGAAATCCATGAGGCAGGGCCGGTGGCAGGCGGTATGATGCACTTTGGGATCCCCGCCTACCGGCTTCCGCGAAATATGCTTGATCAAGAGGTGCGGCGAATTGAAAAAATGGGCGTCAAAATCAGGCTCGATCGTAAAGTAGAAAATGTGCTTAAAGAACAAAAAGCAGGCAGTTTCGATGCCGTGTTCATCGCCGTAGGGGCACATCTCTCTAAAAAAATCGATATCCCCGGCAGGGATGCCGGAAAGATTCTGGACGCCATCGGTTTTCTAAAACAAGTGGAACAGGGCGAAACACCTAAAATTGGCAGAAAAGTGGCCATTTATGGCGGAGGCAACACGGCCATGGATGCCGCACGTACGGCAAAGCGGATGGGAGCCTCGGAGGCGACCATCATCTACAGGCGCGACCGCAAGCACATGGCCGCCCACGAATTTGAAGCTCAAGAAGCTATCGAAGAAGGTGTAAAGATCAACTGGCTGCGCACCATAAAAGCGATGGACGAAGAAACATTCACCGTTGAGGTCATGCGGCTGGAAGATGGCCGCCCCGTGGGCACGGGACAATTCGAAACCCTGGAAGCGGACACACTGATATTGGCCGTGGGACAGGATACCGATACAGGATTTTTAAAAAGCGTACCCGGCATTGGGTTCAAGGAAGATGGAACGGTCATCGTAGGACCGGATATGATGACCGGCCGTAAAGGCATCTTTGCCGGGGGCGATATGGTGCCCAGTGAGCGCAGCGTAACAGTGGCGATAGGGCATGGCAAAAAGGCGGCACGACATATTGACGGTTTTTTGCGGGAGGCACCCTATAAAAAACCTCCCAAACACCCGGTGGTGGGCTATGAACGGTTACACCTTTGGTATAAAACAAACGCCAAAAAAAAGGAACAGGCCATACTCCCTGCCGAAAAGCGGGTGGAAGGCTTCGATGAGATAAAGGCAGGCTTGAGCAAAGAAGAAGCCTTGTTTGAATCACAACGCTGCCTCTCCTGTGGCAATTGCTTTGAGTGCGATGGCTGCTATGGGGCCTGCCCCGAAGATGCCATACTAAAATTGGGGCCTGGCAACGGATACCAGTATGACTTCGATCGTTGCACCGGCTGTGCGATATGTTATGAGCAGTGCCCTTGTCATGCCATAGAAATGATTCCCGAACCTCAAACCAAAATATCATAATCATGGATGGACAGAAAAATATTGCAACCATTGACGGCAATGAAGCCGTAGCTTATGTGGCCTACCGCGTTAACGAGGTGTGCGCCATCTACCCAATTACCCCCGCCTCCCCTATGGCCGAACATACCGATGAATGGTCCGCTGCAGGGGTAAAGAATATTTGGGGCAATATACCCGATGTCATCGAGATGCAAAGTGAAGGAGGGGCCGCCGGTGCTGTTCATGGGGTATTGCAGACAGGGGCACTGGCCACCACCTTTACCGCCTCACAGGGTTTGATGCTCATGCTGCCCAATATGTACAAAATTGCGGGGGAACTCACCGCTACGGTCTTTCATGTTGCTGCACGCTCCCTTGCCGCACAGGCACTGTCCATCTTTGGTGACCATAGCGACGTGATGGCCGCCAGGACCACCGGTTTTGCCATGATCGCCTCGGCATCCGTGCAGGAAGCACATGATATGGCACTCATCTGCCAAGCGGCAACCCTTAAATCGAGGATACCCTTTATGCACTTTTTCGACGGGTTCCGTACTTCCCATGAAGTGAACAAGATCAACCTTCTCACGGACGGGCAGATCAGGGCCATGATCGATGATACATTGATTTATGCCCACCGGCAACGCGGCCTAAACCCCGATAACCCCTTTATCCGTGGTACTGCACAAAACCCCGATGTGTACTTTCAGGCCAGGGAAACCGTTAATCCTTATTATTCCGATCTCCCGGAGATCGTTCAAAAAACGATGGACGATTTTGGTAAACTCACCGACAGGAATTATAAACTTTATGAATACTATGGCGAGGCGGAGGCCGAAAGGATCCTCATCATTATGGCTTCCGGGGCGGAGGTAGTCCATGAAACAGTCAAAAAGTTAACGGCAAGCGGGGAAAAAGTGGGAGTGATCAAAGTGCGGCTCTACCGGCCTTTTTCCGCCAAACATTTCTTGGAAGTGCTTCCGAAAACCGTAAAAAAAATAGCCGTACTGGACCGCACCAAGGAACCGGGCAGCACGGGCGAACCCTTTTATCAGGATATAGTTACCATTATGGCGGAAGCGTACCGTCTTGGAAATATCGGCATGTTCCCACAAATTGTAGGAGGCCGTTACGGGCTTTCCTCCAAAGAGTTTACCCCAGGAATGGCCAAAGGCGTTTTTGATGAATTGAAAAAACCTTCCCCTAAAAATAGTTTTACAGTGGGGATCAATGACGATGTTTCCCATAGCAGTATAGCCTACGACCCTGCTTTCGATATCATTCCCGAAGGGACCATCAGTGCCGTATTCTTCGGGCTGGGATCTGATGGAACGGTAGGTGCCAATAAGAACAGTATTAAGATTATTGGGGAAGGAACGGATTTATACGCACAGGGTTACTTTGTATATGACTCCAAAAAATCCGGAACGCAAACGGTTTCCCATCTGCGTTTCGGTCCAAAGCCCCTTCCGGCCCCCTATCTTATCCGCGAGGCGAACTTTATTGCCTGCCATAAATTTACCTATATCGGAAAAGTACAAATGCTCCGCCTTGCCGGGCAGGGTGCCACTTTTTTATTGAACAGCCCTTATGGTGCCGATAAAGTTTGGGACCGCCTACCTTTCCCGATACAGGAACAGATTGTAGCAAAGAAGTTGAAATTTTATGTCATCGATGGGTCGGGTGTGGCGCAAGCTTACGGGCTGGGTACGAAAATCAACACCATTATGCAGGCCTGCTTTTTTGCGCTTTCCGGAATATTGCCAAAGGAAGAAGCCATAGAAAGGATAAAAAAGTCGATAAAAAAAACCTACGGCAAAAAAGGAAAAGCCGTTGTTGAGCAGAATTTCCGTGTGGTGGATGCCGCCCTGGAAAATTTGTTTGAAGTTAAAGTCCCCGCCAAAGCCATGGGCAATTTGCCAATTCCTCCAACGGTATCTTCTGAAGCACCTGAATTTGTGCAACAGGTTACCGCTATGATGATGCGGGGCGACGGCGATGAACTGCCGGTGAGCAAACTGCCCATAGACGGCACTTACCCAAGTGCGACCACCCGCTGGGAAAAACGCAATTTATCCGATCTGGTGGCGCAGTGGGAGAAAGATATATGTATCCAATGCGGCAACTGTAGTTTTGTATGCCCGCACAGCGTTATCCGCTCCAAATTTTATAACAGGGAATACCTGGAACCGGCACCGGAGGAATTTCCGTCCGCCCCCATCAATGCCCGCGGATTTCCCGAGACGCGCTATACCCTGCAGGTATATGTGGAAGATTGTACCGGTTGCAACCTTTGTGTGGAAGTGTGCCCGGTTACCGACCCTGATGACGAAAGTACCAAGGCCATCAACCTGAGGCCAAGGGTACCTGTACTGGAAAAGGAAAGGGAGAACATCAGCTTCTTTGAAAGCCTGCCGCTTAATGACCGGGCAGAAGTAGATTTTTCCTCGGTACGGGGCGCGCAGTTCCTGGAACCGCTGTTCGAGTTTTCCGGGGCCTGTGCCGGCTGTGGTGAAACGCCCTATATCAAAGTGCTTACCCAGTTGTTCGGGGAGCGCCTCATTGTGGCCAATGCTACGGGCTGCTCCTCTATTTATGGGGGCAACCAGCCCACAACGCCCTGGGCGACTAATAAAGAAGGCCGGGGGCCAGCCTGGTCCAATTCCTTGTTCGAGGACAATGCCGAATTCGGCCTGGGCATGAGGATAACGGCCGATAACCATTTGGCCATGGCAAGGGGGCTGGTACAGCACTTGAGCCCTGCCCTGGGCGAAGAATTGACAGCCGACTTGCTTAACAATGAGCAGCTATATGAATCGGAAATAAGCAGGCAAAGGGAAGGGGTTGCCGTTCTTAAGAAAAAATTGGCCCAGATGGATAATGACGCAGCCGAAAAGCTACTGTCCGTAGCAGATCATCTGGTCAGAAGGAGCGTATGGTTGGTAGGTGGTGACGGTTGGGCATACGACATAGGGTCCGGAGGGTTGGACCATGTCCTTTCCACGGGCAGGAACGTCAACGTACTGGTTTTGGATACCGAAGTCTACTCCAATACGGGCGGGCAGATGTCCAAAGCCACCCCGACGGCCGCTACCGCAAAATTTGCCGCCGGCGGAAAGAAAGTGGGCAAGAAAGACCTGGCCTTACAGGCTATTTCCTACGGCAATGTATATGTGGCACAGGTAGCCATGGGCGCCAACGCGCAGCAAACCCTTTTGGCCATGCGCGAGGCGGAAGCCTATCCCGGTCCTTCGATCATACTGGCGTACAGTCAATGTATCGCACACGGCATAGATATGCAAAAGGGAATGACCCAACAGAAACTGGCGGTAGATTGCGGACATTGGCCCTTGCTACGTTATAATCCCACGTTGCGGAAAATGGGCAAAAGCCCTTTTGTCCTAGATTCCCCCACCCCCACCATACAATTAAAGGAGTATGCCTACAATGAACTGCGCTATAGGATTTTGATCCGTACCCATCCCGAAGAGGCCGAACGCCTTATGAAAGCCGCCCAGGAACTGGTGGATCTGCGGTGGAAAACCTATGTGGATATGTCCGGATGGGGCGCCAAGGAATTTAGCCCCGTGATGTAACCGTAATATCACTTAAAAGCATAAAATATGAAAGGGAACAAATCAAAAATACAAAGCTTACTGGAATCGGCGGATATCCAGATCAATGGCAGCTGCCCGTGGGATATCCGGGTATTGGACGAACGCCTATACAATAAATTGGTAGTGCATGGCTCATTGGGGTTGGGCGAGGCCTATATGGACGGCTGGTGGGAGGCAGATGCCCTTGACGGGTTTTTCCATCGTCTCTTAAGCTCCGGACTCGACAAGAATTATGCAATAACCCCACGGGCCGTACTGGGATACCTGGGTGCCGTGATCGCGAATCTACAAAACCCGACCAGGGTTTATAGCAACATCCATCATCATTACGATATTGGCAATGATCTATACAGGGCCATGTTGGACAAGCGTATGGTGTATACCTGCGCCTACTGGGATAAAGCCCAAAACCTCGATGAGGCCCAAGAAGCCAAACTGGAACTGGTATGCCGGAAACTGGGCCTCCAGCAAGGGCAACGGGTATTGGACATCGGTTGCGGCTGGGGCAGCTTTGCAAAATACGCCGCTGAGAATTATGGAGTCAATGTGGTGGGCATTACCATCTCCAAGGAACAAGTTGAACTTGCCAGAAAATTGTGCGAAGGCCTTCCCGTGGAGATAAGGCAGCAGGATTACAGGGATGTGGACGAAAGGTTCGACCATATAGTTTCCCTCGGCATGATCGAGCACGTAGGGTACAAAAATTATAAAAGCTATATGGAAATGGTTTCACGCTGCCTTGAAGATAATGGTATTTTCCTGCTCCAGACCATTGGCAGCAATATTTCGGTGCGCACCACCGACCCGTGGATCGGAAAGTACATATTCCCCAATTCCATGCTCCCTTCCATAAAGCAGATAGCCCGGGCCATTGAAGGCCGTTTCGTGATGGAAGACTGGCACAACTTCGGGACACATTATGACAAAACCTTGATGGCGTGGTTCCAGGATTTTGACAGCCACTGGCACGTGCTCAAAAACAATTATCCGGACCGTTTTTACAGGATGTGGAAGTATTATCTGCTATCCTGCGCCGGGGCCTTCCGGTCGCGGAGCATCCAACTTTGGCAAATAGTGCTTAGCAAGCACGGGCGGGCGGGCGGCTTTGACGTTTCACGCCATGTGGCAAGATCAAAAGAGACGTTCAATAATCACCTTAAAACAAAACAATATGAAAACATACATCAAATACTTCGATGAGATCGGGAATACACCAAATTTTTGGTAGTATTTGATTTAATACTGATGCCTTAACAAGTGGCATCAAAAATATTGAACATATAGAAAAGTTTGCAAAAAATAAAAAACGTAATGAAGTCTAAACCCGTAAATATCATTGGAGCAGGTCCTGCAGGTTTAGTGGCGGCAATCACCCTTGCAAAAAATAACTACAAGGTGACTGTTCATGAAATGAAAACAAATGTAGGCACACGTTTTAATGGTGATTTTCAGGGTATAGATAACTGGTCAACCCAAGAAGACGCAAAAGCGTTCCTGGAATCAATAGGTGTGTCTATAAACTTCAGGTTTGCGCCTTACAGTAATGGGGAATATTTTGATGCCTCGGCGAAAAAACACAAGATTAAAACCTCGCGTCCTTTATTTTATTTGGTAGAACGTGGCATAAATGAATGGTCCCTGGACCAAGGATTAAAAAGACAAGCTTTAGAAGCTGGGGTTCATATAAAATGGGGTTCACGCATAAAAAAAGTACCTGATGGACAAGTCATTATTGGTACAGGACCCAAGGCGGCCGATGCCATTGCTAAAGGCATTGTTTTTGAAACTAATCATAAAAATTACTATGCGGGTTTTTTAGACGATGATATGGCACCTCAGGCTTATGCCTATCTATTGGTAGATGAAGGCAGAGCCACATTTGCAACCTGTATGTTCAAATCATTTACAAATGCACAGGAATTTTTTGAACGTGCCTTGAAGCGGCTTCATGAAACCGTGGATATTGACATTATCAACCCCAAGGAGTTTGGTGGGTATGTCAACTTCTTCTTCAACAAGACGTTAACCAAAGACAACCGGATTTATTACGTAGGGGAAAATGCAGGATTCCAGGATGCTTTGTGGGGTTTTGGTATGCGCTATGCGATGCATTCCGGATATTTGGCAGCCCAAAGTATTATTGAAGGCAGCTCCTATCCCGATCTTTGTAAAACACACATTCAGCCTAAAATGGAAATTGGGTTAATAAACCGATGGATGTTTACCAGATTGGGTAATAAAGGGTATGGCAAAGTACTTAAAATGATTTCAGAAAAAGAAGACCTCATCCCTATTATGGTTAAAAAATACAGCCACTATGGCATAGGCAACCGCATCCTGTTACCCTTTGTAAAACTGTGGTTTCGCCCCAGATTAAAAGACAAACAGTGCATGCACAAAAACTGTTCGTGTTTATGGTGTAAACACGGCAAGCATGAGGCGATGGAAACTGAAATAGATTGCTAAAAGTATTACATGAATACAATGACTCATTTTTAAATCACTTTCAATTATGATAACAATAGAAAAACAAGGCATACTATTAAGTCCAACCCAATTGGAATTTGAAAACAATGGGGTTTTAAACCCTGGTATATATCAGCAAAATGGAGACGTACACATTTTTTACAGAGCTGTGGAAGATGGCAACTATTCTACCATTGGATATGCCAAAACCAATGAGCATTTAGATCTCATAGAAAGGAAATCAAGCCCGTTAATAACTCGTGATTTTGATTATGAAAAACATGGTGTGGAAGATGCTCGTATTGTTAAAATTGAAGATATCTATTATTTAACTTATACAGCTTATGACGGCATCAATGCCATGGGTGCTTTGGCAACTTCAAAAGACCTGAAACATTTTGAGAAAAAGGGGATAATCACACCGTTCATTACCTACAATGAATATAAATACCATTTGGAGCATTGTAATCAGGAAAGATTGAATCCTAAGTATTATTATTACTACAACTTGTTTGCACAAATTGGATTGGTAGATGAAAAACATAGGTATCTGAGGGATAAGGACATTGTCTTATTCCCAAAAAAAATCAATGGTAAATTTGTAATGCTCCATCGTATATGGCCAGGAATACAAATAGTACAGTTTGAAAAATGGGAAGACCTTACCAAAGAGTTTTGGGAAGATCATATAAAGAACCTTCATGATCATATCCTCATGGATCCCCTATTTGATTTTGAAGTGAATTATCTCGGTGCCGGATGCCCTCCCATAGAAACAAAGGATGGTTGGCTGATGATTTACCACGGAGTTTGTGAAACCCCCGTTGGAAAGACCTATCACGCCGCCGCTGCATTACTGGATATTGATGACCCCTCAAAAGTAATTGGACGATTGCCCTATCCCCTATTTTCCCCGGTAGAGGAATGGGAACTGAAAGGTGTAGTAAACCACGTGGTGTTCCCAACAGGTGCGGCATTGTTCGGCGGCGACCTCCATATCTATTATGGAGCGGCCGACAAGCATACGGCGGTAGCTAAAGTAAGCCTACAACTATTATTGAGTGAATTAAAAAAAACAGCTATATCATGAAAAATCATAAAATTTTATTCGTATGCTCATATCCTCCACGCGAGTGCGGTATTGCTACTTTTTCACAAGATTTGATACGGACCTTGAAAAGATGCTTTGGCTCAACCATGGATATCGAGGTTTGTGCTCTGGAAAATGAGTGCTGCGACGCTAATGATTATCCAGAGGAAGTTACATATAAAATAGATGCCCAAGAGTTAAATTCCTTTTTCCAGGTAGCCAATAAGTTAAATGAAAGGGACGATATTGGAATGGTTTGTGTACAACACGAGTTTGGGTTGTTTGGAGGTAACTACGGTAGCCATTTAGTGGCTTTCCTTCTTAAGTTAGACATCCCAATCTCCTGTGTGTTTCATACGGTTCTTCCCAATCCTGATAAAAAAAGAACTAAAATAATGCAGGCGTTGGATGACCTGAGTGAAAAGCTGATTGTTCTTACCAATAAATCCGCAGAAATACTAGTAAGTGATTATCACATTGATACTAACAAAATAGCTGTCATACCCCATGGCACCCATATTGTACTATGGAAAGAAAAACAACGGCTTAAAAATAGATATGGCTTTCAAAATAAAAATGTGCTCTCCACATTTGGTTTATTAAGTGAGAATAAAAATATAGAAACAGCACTTCGTGCATTGCCAAAAATACTCCAAAAATTCCCTAACACAGTTTATCTGGTTTTAGGCAAAACACATCCTGAAATACTAAAGAGAGAAGGCGAAACATATAGAAATGCGCTTTTAACAATAGTCGATAATTTAGATATTAAAGACCATGTCATTTTTATAAACGAATATTTGGAACTTACCAACTTGTTGGAATATCTATCATTATCCGATGTTTACTTATTCTCATCTAAAGATCCCAACCAGGCCGTTAGCGGCACTTTTGCTTATGCCATGAGTTGCGGAAACCCCGTTATATCAACACCTATTCCCCATTCCAAAGAATGTCTTGATCCCAGTACTGGTATTTTATTGAATGATTTTGAAGATCCCATAGAAATTAGCGACGCTGTTATCGATTTGCTGGAACAACCGTTCATAGCAACATCAATGGGGAAAAATGCCTTTATTAAAATGCGTGCTTTTAGTTGGGAAAATGTAGCCATTTCCTATTCCGATATTTTTCAGGATTATTTGCAAGACAGTAATTCTTTGGATTTTAGTTTGCCACCCATAAAAACAGACCATATTGAAGACATGACCACTGACTTTGGGATGCTTCAATTTTCGAATTTTAGTGAACCAGACACGTCTTTTGGTTATACCCTTGATGATAACGCGAGGGCGTTAATAGCGATGCTTATGTATTATAAGAAAAAAAGAAATGACAAAGTCCTGAGACTCATTGAAATTTATATGGACTTTATTGTGTTTTGCCAACAGGACGATGGATTGTTCTATAATTATGTGGATTATGAAGAGCAATTTACCAATCAGAATACCGAAGTAAACCTAGAAGATTCCAATGGCAGAGCCATTTGGGCACTTGGCTATGTGTTGTCTGATACGGAAAACCTACCCAAAAGTTTAGTAGCCAAAGCAGAAAACTGTTTTAAGAACGTCATACAAAATGTAGCAGATTTTAATTCCCCACGAGCCATTGGCTTTATATTAAAAGGACTTTATTATTATCAAGAAAATGAGCCTAATACCCAATATAATCAGTTAGCAGATACATTGGCCGAAGAGCTCTTGCGCATTTTTAATATTACCAGTGATAAAAAATGGGAATGGTTTGAAGATTATCTGACCTATGCCAATAGTATATTACCTGAAGCACTTTTATATGCGTGGCTTATCACAAAAAATAAAAAATACAAGGACGTTGCCGAAACTACTTTTGACTTTTTATTGTCACAATATTTTATGAAAGGACAAATTAAAGTCATTTCTAATGACGGATGGTTTCACAAAAGAAACAAACGTACCTTTCATGGTGAACAACCCATTGAGGTGGCTTATACCATTCTTTCATTGGACCTGTTCTACAGAGTTACCCACAAAAAGAAATACGCCAAGCAATTACATACCGCGTTTAGTTGGTTTTTAGGTAATAACCATCTCAAGCAAATTATGTATAACCCTGTAAATGGTGCTTGTTATGATGGCCTTGAAGTAGAAAATATAAATATAAATCAAGGTGCGGAATCCAGCTTGTGCTACTTATTGGCACGTTTAATTATTGAAGATTACCCTTTGGAGGTGGGTCTTAAAGAAACTAAATCAGATTTAAAGTTAAAAGAAGGAATTGGTTTTAAGACATTGTCAAAGAGATCGTCCAAGAAAAGCGCATTGCTAAAAGCTTCAAAGTAGAACGTAATATATCAAACAACGTGTGCTTTTAATACAGCAAAGTAAAAAAATGAATAGCTATTTATGGTAGAGACTCTAAAAAATATAAACCCATTTATCCTTGGATTACTTATTAGTCTGGGTATAGGCCTCATCCTGGGGCTGGAACGTGAATACGATAAATTGAAGGAAGAACAAGGTTTTGCAGGGATAAGAACATTCCCTATTGTGGCAATCATCGGTTTTATATTAGGCAACCTTACCGCAGCTTACACACCTTGGTTGGTCATTATTATTGCGGCAGCATTTCTTTTGTTTTTATCCTTAAGTCATCTTTCCATAGTCCAAAAACACCTAATGACTGGGATAACCACCAATATGGCATTGTTTGCTACGTTAATTTTAGGTGTTATGGTTGCAAATCATTTACATAAAGAAGCAGTTGCCACCGCAGTTATAGTGGTTACTCTGTTATCGTTAAAAACCACCTTCAATACATTCATTAAGAATATTACTTCAGAAGAGCTTTTTGCCTTTATAAAGTTTTCAATTATCGCGCTTCTTATTTTACCTTTCTTACCAAATCAAGACTATGGACCCGAAGGTTTATTAAACCCTTTTGAGATTGGAGCAATTATAGTGATTGTTTCTTTTCTGAACTTTATTGGCTACTTTCTTGTAAAATATGTAGGTTCTAAACGTGGTATTTTGCTCACCGCGATTTTAGGCGGATTGATTTCAAGTACCGCTGTTTCTTGGATATATGCTTCCCGAAGTAAGGAATCGCCAGAACTTTCAAAACAATATGCTTCAGGTATCATTATAGCTTCTGCCATTATGTTTCCCAGACTCGCTATTCTGGCCTATATTTTCAATAGTGCCATACTTTCCTATTTAATCATTCCATTTACCATTCTTACCCTTATCTGCTTGATAAGCGCATTGGTATTTATTAAAAAGAATACAGATGTCCCAAAAACAGCTATCAACCTAGGTAATCCACTTAATATTTGGAATGCCCTTGGGTTTGGTGGTATTTATGTGGCTATTCTGTTTGCCGTTTTTTATGGAAACCAATTTTTTGGCGAAAGCGGTCTATACTATTCGGCACTCATTGCAGGATTGGCAGACACCGATGCCATTACAATTAGTATGGCAAAATTTGGGTCTTTAGAAGAAAAACTCGCATTGGCAACCAATGTCATCATAACAGCAACCATAAGCAATATGATTGTAAAGTTGGGTATAACCTATTTCAAAGGCTCCAAAAAAACGGGAAAACTCGTGATGCTAATTTTTGGAACTGTTGTCGTTGTGGGTATAGCATATATATTAATACAGTTAGGAATTCAAAAATAAAATAATGAAAACAACCATATTCAGCACGCATAAATTTGAAGAACCTTATCTGGTAAAGGCAAATAATGGCGCTCACCAATTAAAATTATTGGAAAGCCGTTTGACCGAAGAAACAGCTGTTCTCGCAACAGGCTCTGAAGCCATAAGCCTATTTACAAGTGATGATGCCTCGGAGAAGGTACTTGAAAAGTTAAGTGCCTTAGGGGTAAAATATATCGCGCTGCGTACGGCAGGCTTCAATCACGTTGATATAGAAAAGGCTGCCGAATTGAATATAAAAGTGGCTCGTGTCCCAGCCTATTCACCGTATGCCATTGCAGAGCATGCTATGGCTTTAATACTCGCACTTAACCGAAAACTGATTAAAGCACACAACAGGGTACGTGACCAGAATTTTTCTTTAAACGGACTCACCGGTTTCGACTTAAACGGAAAAACTGTAGGTGTCATAGGAACAGGGAAAATAGGCGCTGTATTGGTTAAAATACTACATGGTTTTGGCTGTAATATCCTTGTACAAGATGTGGTTGAAGATAAAAACCTCATCAATTCATATGGTGTTCGCTATACAGATTGTGAGACCATCTGCAAACAGGCAGATATCATAAGTCTGCATGTTCCACTTACCCCATCAACAAAGCATTTAATTGATAAAAAATACATTGCACTTATGAAAACTGGTGTCATGCTTATCAATACAAGTCGTGGAGGACTGGTCGATACCAAAGCGGTTATCGAAGGCTTAAAGTCTAAAAAAATTGGCTATTTCGGCATCGATGTGTATGAGGAGGAAGAAGGGTTATTTTTTGAAGACCATTCAGATGAAATTTTGCAAGATGATGTCATTGCCCGTTTGATGACCTTCAACAATGTTCTGATAACAAGCCACCAAGCCTTCTTGACCGATACCGCTTTGACCAATATTGCGGATACCACTATCTACAATTTGGATTGTTTTGAAAAAGGCATGGACTCTGGAAATGAAGTTACCATTCAAAATCCTCGAAATATACCATAGAACTTATATGAACCTATAAACTATATCACCATGAAAAATATACTTGTACCTACCGATTTCTCCGAAAACTGTAATAAGGCAGCCGAGTTGGGCATTGA
>TARA_R110002012_G_scaffold321566_1_pt1 | contig 14554 bp, 24 predicted proteins | sample TARA_R110002012 | Tara Oceans TARA_R110002012 (sample SAMEA4396515) | marine metagenome | biome: Westerlies Biome; feature: [DCM] deep chlorophyll maximum layer (ENVO:01000326); material: water (ENVO:00002006), including particulate matter (ENVO:01000060) such as... | depth 40 m
AGTCGGAGACTTCAACTACGGGGTCTGGAGGGGGTGCATTAGGCCCAGGAACGTCTCCCAAAGGATCAAAATTAGGAGAGGTTTTATGTCCTAAGAGGTGATGGGGATAGTTGGAGGGGTCAGTCAAGACCTTAGAGTTGAGGATTATGTGTACTATAACCATTAAGCAAGAAATAGAAGAAATACCGTCGCCATTAGGAGCTTTCAAGACCTTTTTGGCGTTTGATAAGGAGGGATTACCTTTACTATACCTAAACATAGTATCTAGTATGTCTATCTGGAGTCATTGTCAAGTATCTGGAATGAAGAATAGGGTGATAGCAATTACCTTGAATCCTACCAGACCCCTACTGATTCAGCCTGAAAGTGTTGAATCTTGCTATGATTGTGGGGGTCAAATACCTAAAAACGACTTCACCTTTACAGAACCGCCTATCAATGGGCTATGTTCATGCTGGGAGGTGGCACTATGAGCCAACTCTTTGAGCCTTGTTGCATTGATTGTGGGGAGACAATGATTCGTATTAAGACGGATGGAGAATATATTCTTTCATGGTGTCGAAGATGTGATGTTCAAGTGTGGTGGTCTTAATGCTAGTTTGTGGATTATTTACTGGCCTTGCTGGATGGGAAAAGCCCTTCATCTTCAACGGTGATAGAGTTTTTATGACTGATAACAACCCTAAGTATTCTAGATACTTGACAATGACTGAGGATATTTTGAAAGTAACCCCAGAGGACATTATAGAGCATCTAGGAGGCAAGCCAGAGGTTATGGTACTCTCACCCCCTTGTACTTGCTTTTCTATCGCCTCTGCTGGTACTCATTGGCATAAACCAGTCAAAGACGGAGTGGTTGAAAATAGAGAACCTAAGACTGATGCGGCTAGAAAGGCCGTCGAAATTGTTGAACATTGTCTTTACTTAATCGAAGAGTTGAACCCTACCTACTGGATTATGGAAAACCCCAGAGGATTAATGAGGAAATTACCTCAGTTAGTAGGTATCAATAGGGCAACCGTCTGGTACTGTCAGTATGGTGAGTCTAGAGCCAAACCTACGGACATATGGGGCAAGTGGCCTGAATCGTTTGTACCTCGCCCTGAGTGTTCTAATAGTAACCATCTGCCAGGGAAATACTGCCACCACGATAGACAACCTAGAGGCTATCAAGCCAAGAAGGACTTAAAGGTATTAGACAAAGGTACTCAAGGTCTTAGAGGAAATGCCCTCAGGTCATTAATTCCAAAGCAGTTAGCAAACCAATGGTTCAAAGCCTGTAAAAAGGAGTTGAGTCAATGACTGTTAATTATTCTGGAGAGTCAGTAAAAGTAGCCTATGAGGATCGAAAAAGGGTCTATTCTCGCCCTCCTGTTTCAATAGTTAAAGTATGCAAGTATGGGACTAAAAGACCGATACAGGAGCTACATTGCCCTTGTTTGAAATGTAACCCTATTCAACCTTCAATATCTAAGGTCGAATTAAACAAAACATACGGCAAGGAAAGTGCAATCAAGGAGGTTGAATTATGGTGGGTATAATTCCAGCGGCTAGAGTTTGGGCTATGCCTAACCATCATACCTTTCAAATTGAACCTATTGCTCAATTATTACAGGCTGAAATAATGGATATACCTACTACTGTCATTGACCCGTTTGCTAGACGAAAACACCCTTATGCTGATATGACTAACGACATCAACCCAGAGTGCGACACTCATTACAATATGGACGCTTTAGAATGGGTTAAGATGTTCGACACTCATCAAATAGGCGGGGCATTGTTTGACCCTCCTTATTCACTTCGTCAAGTGAAAGAGTGTTATGATGGGATAGGCAAGGCACTAACTCAGCATGAGACTAGGTACTTTTTTACTGACATTAAAAATGAGTTAGCCAGAGTTTTACGAATTGGAGGGGTATGTATTTCATTTGGCTGGAATACTTGCGGTCTTGGCAAGAGCCGAGGCTTTGAAATTGAAAAGGTACTTATCGTATGTCACGGTGGTAATCATCACGACACACTGGTAACAGTTGAACGAAAAGTGAGGCATTTACATGGCTAGAAGGGCAAGGAACGTTCAACGAAGTCTAGAGCAAGTCTATACTTTAGAAGGCTGGCGAGGGGTGGCTAAACGCCTCCCAGAATTAGAGGGTAGGACTGATTCTGCCAAACGCTCGGCCGTGTATAGGATCGTTAGAGGCTATCCAAATCAACCAAAGCAAGCCATTAGTGAACAGGCAAAGACCAACATCAATAGAAGGGCTGGTCGCCTCCTGGCTCGTAAAACTTTGAAGGATGAAAAGGGCAAGACTTTGGTTGATGAAGAGGGCGAACCTATGAAGGCCCCTATTAGCCCTCAGAATCATTCTAAGTTAGCAATAGCGGCAATTAACACCCGTAGGCTAGAGAATAGGCGAGAGGCTACTAAATTATACAACTCAGGAGCTATAACTAAAGATGAGTACGAAGTTATAATGGCTAAGAATAAGCGATTGACTAAGGCTCAGAAGGATTCAATAGAGCAAGAGGCTAAAGAGCAAGATTGGGTCGCTTTCAAAGCCTCATATCAAAGTAGGATGGGTCAAGTATGAATTGTAAAATATGCGGAGTTATTTTACACCCTAGAAACTGTAAGGCTAATGGTAAAAAGGCTACTAAATGTGGCAAGTGCTACCTCCGCTGGAAAAAGAAATCCAGAGAGGGAGGCGGCTCTAGTGAGTCTGAATAATACCCTTAACATACCGTTTAGGGAGGACTTTACCTACAAGCCTCAGAGACGCAAGAAGGCGGCTAAATCATTACTAAAGCAAACTGATGTCGCAGGGGCCGATTTAGAAACAGTTGGCGGCAATATATGGATATGGACGGCCACTCATTTTGATGGTAAAGAATATCAAGATACTCTTGTCGAGTTTGACTTGAATGACACTACTTTGCATCTAAAACAATTTATTATGAGTCATTATATTCATCAGGGCCAGCACTGGTCTAAGGGAGGGCGTAAAGGTATCAAAGTCCCTCAACAATGGTACTTCAACCTGAAATACGATGAAGGTTCAATAATGAAGATGCTACCATCAGGAGCTTTAGAAACTCTCTGGAATACGGGTCATATTGTAATTGATATAGACACCCTAGAAGAAGCAAAGAACATACAAGAAGTCAAGTATAGATGGCGGGATATTCAAAAGAATGACAACGGTAAAATTATTTCTAATCGTAAAGTCCCGACTAACAAATATGTCTCGATAAGGTCAATCCCTAAGAAGTGGTTAAAGTTTGAACCTATTTACTGGTACGCATCAGGCAAGGCGAGTTTAGGCCCTATCGAATGTTGGGACATAAAACAATTTTACGGCTCTGGCTCTTTGGAGTCAAATGCTCAGGCAACCCTACAAGACGGCAAGGTATCGGACATCAATATAGCACTAGCGGGGGAAAGGTCGGCAAGAGGATCACAATATCGACAAGACAATCTTGACAATATCAAGCAGTACGCTATTCAGGATAGCAACTTAACGGCTAGACTGGCATGGCACAAGGTCAGACAATGGGAAGAAGCAGGGGTTAGGATGAACCGCCCGTATAGCCTTGCCTCGGTTGCTGAAAGATGTGCGCTGGATATATGCAACATACCTACCCTCAATGACATATGGACTAATCATAAATGGACGATTAAAGCCGCATGGACAAGTTATCAGGGCGGTTGGTTTGAGTCTATTTATCACGGCCTATGCAAAGGCGTTACAGATTTAGACTTGAAATCCGCCTACCCAGCGGGTCAATACTGGCTACCTGATTTAACCGACGCTACTTTGATTGACGGTGATAAACTCAATACTAAAGTGTGGTGGGACTGGATTGATAGGCGGCAACCTTGCTCGATTGGATTTTGCGAGGCTGATATTTTATTCCCAGATGGACTAGACATTTACCCTGCCTCTAAGACTTCTGAAAGTTATGGTTGTCTAATTAACGCCCAGGCTTCATCAGGGTGGTTTAGTGCTGATGAGATAAGCGAGTTTAGAAAATGGGGGGCTACTATGGTTATTGGCCGCTGGTTTTACTACATACCTAAAGGAACGTCTTATCCGTTTAGACCCTTCATTGATAAGTTTTTTATGATGAAAGAGAACAATAAAAAGGGTACGGGGGCCTATGATGTGGCTAAAGTCGCCCTTAACAGTTTATACGGCAAGAATCTGGCTAGTGTGTACTCAAAAGAGCAAGAGTCAAGAATTACTGGCAATATGTGGAACCCCCTTTATGGAGCTACAATAACCGCTTTTACTCGCTCTAGAATTGCTGAGTTTATCCGTCTAAATAATCATCAGGGCGTTATAGGGGTGGCTACTGATGGTATCATCATGGAGGATAAATACCCCATAACAATACCTCCAAACCCCCTACCCATTACTATTGAGGGGATTAAATCTAATTTAGGAGACTGGCTAGTTGAAATGGCTGATTGTGATGCTATCATATTGATGTCTGGAGTTTATTCTATCAAATCCCGAAAGCCCCTACCTAATGGCAAGCATAAAATTAAGTCAACTTTTAGGGGAAATTATGCTTTATTCATAGGCAAGGACTGGCCCGATAATTGGTTTGACTTTTGCGAGCAATATGGGGCCGAGAGGGAGGTTATTAGGGATGAAAACTTCAAACCTCATCAACGGCCCTATTCAGTAGGAGAGGCACAAATAAGGGGCGATTTTGATTTAATAAATCAATTTAGGATCGTTCGGCAATCAGTAAAAGCCCTGGGAGATTCTAACAAACGGCTATGGAATAAGAGGAAACCTAAAACCTTTAGCGACCTTGCCGGTAGTAGGTACAAGTCAAAGACTCATCCTAATATGGTGTAATAATGGCAAGACGATTAAAGGCAATTAGGCGATATAAGGCTAGTATTAATGCCTTTGAAATCATACAAGAATGCCAACCTATTCGGCTCAATGAAGTTTCAGGGCAAATGGCAATAAGGCAAGGGGTCGAGATAAGCCCAGAGCAATTAGGCAAACTCCTACGCCCTTATGTGGCAAACGGTCAACTAATCAAGACAATTAAACGAGACGGACGGTATTATTCAGTCGGCAATCAATCTATTATTGGCAATCCGTTAAATAACCCGTCACGGCAATAACGGCAATTATGAGAGACGGCTGGCAAGAAGATGAAGGAGTCCTTCAAGCAATAGATGACACTTTATTGGCAATCGCCCCCCATATTGACGATTTATTGTCTAAATTATTTGACTATAAATCATTACCAACTACTGAGCCTGATGTCATTTTATTCGCAGTTATCGGGCCTTATGTGATGGCTTTCAAAGAGTCTAGAGACTCTGGCGAAGTTGTCAAAGACGCCCATCATAGAGGTATGGCTTCAATCCTAGGCGACCCAGCGGTTATGGCCGTCCTACAAAGTATGGCGGGTCGAGGTCTGGAGGCATTAGCCAGGAGGTCAAGTAAATGACTTTCAAAAAATGCCCCCATGAATGTGGAAATAATTTACTAACACTAAAGGAACGTCAGATAGACTGTTGCTATTCTTGTATGGGTTATTCAGGTGATATAGATGTCTGAATCCAAAGTATTTACCTGCGAGGATTGTGGCAAGACCTACAAGCACCACGCATCATTATACAAGCACCAACGAAGGCATAAGCATGGCAAGTTTGCTACCGTAGGAGCTACTGAAACTCATGGGGGAGAGGATTCTAGCCCCTCCGCTTTGGCATCTGATGGCACGCATGAAAACGCCCTCCATATAGATGAGTCCTCGCCCCCACCCCCAGAAGGTTCGAACAAAGGATCGAAACCTGATGTTGAGCATCCTAAAACAACCTACGCTTGGCAGAGTTTTGAGGTTGATATGGAGGACGAGGCTAGTACCCCTATACCCTCAGTCTTGAAAGGACTCAAACGCCAAACAAATAAGAAAAAAGTCGCCAATATGACGGGGGCTGAAAAAGATAGCCAAAAGAGAATAATTGGTATCGCCTTTAGAAGTGTGGACGGGATTTTAGAAAAGTACGGCCAGGCCGTTATTGAAAATGAAGATTTTGAAATATCTAGAAGCCAATCTGATTATGACTGGATAAGTGGCTTAACTCTCGATATGTGCGAGGAGCAAGGTTGGGCGGGGATTCCTATATCGGCTACGGGTCTTTGGGCTATCGGCACTGGTTACTGGGTAGGCAAGCCTATGACCGAGATTCAGCGAAAGCGTACAAAACCTCTAGGAAAAGGAGGTAAAGGTTTTCTAACCCGCCTCCCTATCATTGGCCGATTCATTCAGAGACGCAAGAATAAGAAGGTGCAAGATATAATTCAAGATATAGTAGTTGAAGAGGTTGAAAGCGATGGAACGTATTGATAGACTTTTGAAACCTGACGGCAAGAACCTATCGGCCGTAGTATTTGGTAAGGCGGGGTCTGGTAAATCAACCGCTATTGAAGAATGGGCTAAAGCCGCTATCAAATCTAGGAGCTACGGCAAGGACTGGCGTTTGATTTATGTTAGCCCTAAGCATGAAGGGTTTGAAGGTTTGAAGATTGGTAAAAACAAAATCCTCCCCCAATATGATATTGAAGAAGTAGTTGATTCACTTCGCAAGAATCGTATGGCTATCTGGTTTCCTGAGAATATGAATAGTATAGATTTAGAGTTTGATTGGTTAGTCTCCTCCCTTTATGATTACAAAGAAGCCAACCCTGACTTTTCAGCAACTATCATTCTTGATGATGCACAAGTATGGGTCGAAGCCAGGAGGACTAACTCTAATGAAATGAAGCGGCTAATTCTAACGGGTCGCTCTAAGCAAATTAAGACGGTTCTGGTTAGTCATGGACTTGTCATTAACAAAATGTTAGAGGGTCAAGTTGACTTAATTGTAGCCTTCGATTCTGGAAATCCTATATGGTGGAAATCTGCTCAGGATCGTTTCAACCTAGATTTGGAGGCTCATTCTGAGGCCCTAAAATCTAAGCCTTACTCGTTTTTATGGTACGATATGAAGGACGAAGCACCCATATTATTCGACCCTATACCTTACGAATAATCGCCTAGAATACCCTCTTTTTTACTAAAGCAGGGTTAGCCACCTAAACGGCTTAAACGCCTAGAAACCCCCTTAAAACGCTCAAAAAGGGCAATCGCTCAGAATCCATTTGGAGGCATATACTGGATAAATCATACATGCGGCCTTTTTGCTTGCTCTGGAGACGCTTCTAGGAGTAAAATACGGCATGTCTTATATTACCCATCACACTTAACCCTCATCATGGCATACTTTAACGATGTGATGATGGGCTTTGGATTGTACCTAGCCGTTGACATGATTTTGACCGTATCGAACATACTATCTTCGTATGTTTTGAAAGACGGTGAGACTCTAGAAGAATTGATTGACCGCAAGGTGGTGGCATAAGATGGTAGGACTTTTACCCTCTCCATCAGTACGAGGCGTAGTCGGCTATTTCATGGTCGCTATCGGTATCGTAGTTGCTAAAGGAGCTTTAACTCCTGTATTTGACAACCTAGAATCAGCCATGAGGAAACAGGCTTGAGGTGATTTAAGATGAGTGCATCCTACGCAGATATTCTTTTTACTACTACTACTGATGTCCCAGCAACAGCGGCCGTAAATCGTCGCACCGCTTTCTGGCTACCTCCTACTTCAACCGCTGGCGCTCCTCATTTGACGCACTTCGGTATGGAATTAGAAATAACAAGTGCTGGCGAAGCATCCGAATTAGTTGGTTGCATGTCTAACGCTTTCAACAGGTTCCAAGTATTCATTGATGGTGCTTTGTACCTAGACTTCTCAGACCCTATTCAAGACCCTGATGCGGCACTAACTGTTTCAGCATTCTCAGCCCTTCTTCAAGGTGCTGGAGGTACTTGCATTACTCAACCAATTTCAAAGAGTGCGGCCGCTGGCTCAACCTACCGCCTAATCTGGATGTTCCCTATCGGACTCCCTCTAGGTACTGGTCGCCAGAGAGTCGAGATAGTCCATGAATACGGGGCTATGGCTGGGGCCGCTGGCTGGCTTAACAAGGCTGGCGGAACAGTTGCCTCCGGTGAAATCAATTTCATTGGTCGCTACGGTACTGCTACTGAAACTATGTCTATTGGCTCCGTTCAATCTTACATTTCCAGTGCTAACCAGACTCAAAACTTCGTTATTGAAGGAGACGCTAACAAAGGTAACATGGCTGGAGTATTCTTGGCTAACGGTTACACCGCTGGCACTCCAGCAGATAACTTAGGTACTAATGGAATTAGAATTGCTAACGGTGGGACATTTAGTCTAGACGCATTTATGATGAGAGTCCTAAACGGCAATGCCGCTAACGGCACTCAAGGTTTCTCTATTGTTTCTGATGATACCAGCGCACAAACCTACAATGTTAACATGCAAGGACGCTTATTCTTGCCAGTTGGTAACATCACGCCAGGAGCTAACTTGACTCTAACCGTTCAACAAGACGGTACTGGAACCACTCGCTATTACATACCCGTTTATGTTAAGCCTATCGCTCCAGTCGCACCACAATTAGCGACACAAACTGCGGCTAAGGTTGTTGACCAAACGGCTTCAATCCTACGCTCTGGTACTGAGTGATATTCCCCAAATACATACCTCAACCCCCGCCAATGACGGGCACGCCCAGAGGTGGGTTGAGGAACGTTTGAGGATCGAAAAAAGGTGATTATAATGCCATACGCTCAAAGAATGTCGGCCGTAATTTCAGTTAGCGACACTGGAGCAACTGAGATAGATGTTACAGGCTATGCGAATGTCAGAATTATACCAATAGGCGACGATTTGAAAATAGCCTTTGATTCAGTCTCGCTAGATTCTCAATACTTTACTCTTCCAAATGGAGAAAGTGCGGGAATGACTCCAATGAGTCTAGATGGTATCAATTGTACCTTGTATCTTAGACGAGTTGGAGTTGGTATTCTCTGTAACGCTCACCTCATATGCTGGAATTGATTATCATGCCTGTAAAACGAGTTAAAGGCGGCTGGAAAGTCAAATCATATACTTCTGGTAAATGGTTGAAAACCACTTACAAAACTAAGGCCCAGGCTGAAAAGAGGGCAAGCACTTCAAAAAGACGCTCTAAGCGCAAACGCTCGACAGGATCGAAAAGGGCTAGAAGAGGTGGTTATTGATGCCAAGACTACCCAAGTTTAGATACGCCATAGGTCAAAGAACCAAAGTCAGCCCTAAAGATTTGTTAATAGTTAAGAAGAAAGGTTGGCGTTTTGATAAAGCCGTGAATACTAAAACATGGTCGCAATTAGGAAAGCGAAAAGGTTCCGCACTTGGTAAAATCCGTAAAAAGAAGTAATTGTAGGAGTTGTAAATATGTCTCATCAAATCCCAGCCGGACGCAAGAATCGCTCACAAGTACGAAGAAATGGCGTAGTAAGAAGCACTCGCAAACCTTCAGGTAATTACCCTAGAAACTACAAGGGGTCAGGAGCTACAAGGAACGTTGTACGACGCACTTCAAATCGCTCTCGCCCTATGAACGGTGTAATAGGCCGTAAAAGGACTAACGGGAGGCGTTACTGATGACAATTACAAAAACCCAGACATATATCCTAATCGCAGTTGCCGTATGGTGGTTTGTGTTGAGGGATAAAAATGCCTGACGATATAGATTCAATGCAAAATCAAGCCCTAAAAGGGATTGATAAAAGACTGACGGCTTTAGAACAACAAGTCGCAGAGCAACGGGTTCAATTTACTGAATTAATGACTCGCATAGATGTATTAATGAAAGTGGGTCGTTATGTGATGATAGCCGTTGGCGCATCAGTAGGGATAGACCTTGCACCTTACGCTATGGGGGAATAAAGATGGCTACCCTCCCTCCCCCTCCCGCTAACGGTTTTTACAATCAAACAATTTATTCAATTAGAGAGGGAGATAGAGAATATACCGGCTCAGTTTTAGCCGAGGGAATTGGGCCAAACGGCCTACCTGTTTGGGTTATGGCGGCTGATACGACAGGCCGTGAAAAAAGACGCTATTTTATTACCGCATGGGAACAAGAATCAGGGACTAAACGCTCTTTCCTAGAATATCGCTCCTCTGCTTATTCCCTTCAAGATTATGTGGCTACAATGGCTCAAGCCGACCTAGATACCGCTATGAATGAATTAACTAAGATAGTTAATGAAGGGGGAGATTATGAAGGGGAAGGTTCTGATTTTGGCTCTAATGACAAAGAAGAAGAAGAAGTCCTAGAGGTAGTACCTCTAAAATATCCTAATGAAGATGAAGGGAATTATTCTTTTAGAGACTTAGTTGATTTTACAGACCACTACGGGGTATTTATCACGGCCGACTTTGCTAGACCTAATAACGCATCGTGGGTCACTGAGAACACTGTTACAGGTCTTTACGGGGGGTTCTCGTTTGAATTGGCTGACGGGTATGCGGTTGAGTTTGAGTTAAGAAGATTCAAACGGAATACGGCCCAGGGCGCAGAATATGAGACATATACTCAAGTCTTTACCAGTGCCGAGTTTTCAGGCAATCTGACTATAAGTGGTAGCGGTGGTGATTTAACACTTTTAGCGGTTTCAACTCCTGACGGTAGTATAGACCCTACCAGCGGGGAGGACACCGAGGAGATAGCCCCAGAACGCACCCCTACTACAATTGAAGAAGTAGCTCCTATCGCCACTCTATCTAACTCCTTTATTCGACTTCTAGAGTACCCAGCCGACGCAACCGCCATAGGATTTGGTTCAAACCCTAATCAGTATTGGGTTATGACTTATGATTATGGGCCAGATTGGGACGGAGGAGTTACGGGCAATATCCCTCAAACTAAAACACTCACTTTTGATTCATTAGAAGAGGCTCAAGATAAATACGATTTCTGGCTTAATCATGCTGAGTCATGGATAAATCAAACAGATAATGAAGAGTTAATAGGATCAAAAGAGGGTCTTAAATGGATAGCAGATAAGGACGGGATATTTAGTCAGGTATTGGTTCAAGCGGCATGTTGGCGTGATGTCGGCCCTCATTGGAGAGACGCTTCAACTACGGTGCTAACCCCAGCCCAATTAGCCGAGCCTTATTCAACCTCCGCTAGTAAATATGGATGGGAGTCAATGGGTACTTCTTGGTCTGGTAACTACTTTAATTCAATTGGCTCAGAATGGGCGGATAGATACAAAGAAGCCACTACTGACGCTGAAAGGCTAGCCGTCTTTGATGAATGGTGGACTTCTTTTACTCCTGACCGTGAATCCCAAGACATGAAGAGTAAAACCTTCAAAACCCTATGGGAACGTCATCTAGAGGTTGACCCTGAAAATAGCATTATTGAAGGAGACGAAACAGGCGAAACACCTTTCCGTCAATTCTTGCTTGAGGATCTTGATTTAGGAGTCTCTTGGGTTACTGAGAACATGCTATCGGTCAACAAATCAGCAAAAAGAGTTTCAATAGTAGCGGATTCTGACTACGGCTTCGCCCTAAGAATAACCCCTCCTTCTGGCATGAATATCAATATGGGTGCTTGGGGAGATTTAGTCGAGGACTGGTCAGAGGACATAGGTTCTCTAGTCTTATTCTTTGAAGGTGGTAACGGTATAACAATCGAAAACGGAGAAATGACAATTAGACACAATAAAGCCAAATCGGTACATCCATTTATCACTCGCTTAATGACTTCATCTTGGGGCGACTTTGGCCCATTTGATACAGACGGCAATACCTACCCTGAATGGACTGACAATGGCGACCGTTTATATTTCCCTGATGATGATGCAAACCAGGACAAGTCTAACGCATTTAAGATAACACTTAGAGACGGATGGAAAGCCAACATAGACCTTGAGACTGAAAATATGTCATTCTTCACAGAGCATTTCAAGAAGGCGGGAGAACCTGTAACTTTTGCTAACGATAAATGGTCTAAGGAGCTTTCAGCGGGTGACAATTTAGAGTTTAACCAAGATAACGAGCATAGCGGGTTTAAGGATGGGTTCAACCTTGAGACTACATTACCTAGCGGCTCTGAATGGACTTACGGCACTGATGAGGCCGTTGATGATGAAGTCTGGGTAGGTTTTACAGACATACTTTTTGAAAAGTATCGAAGTAACGAACCCGCTAACTTTGAACAAGCCATAATTAGGGGTCTTTATCCGTATGAGTTTAGCCTAGATGATGAAGCCTTTACAATAGAATTAGTACAAATCTATGACGCTCGCATAGAGCAAGATAAATTAGCACTTGAATGGGGTACGACTACCCCTCAAGACTCACCTCCAGAGGACGACGACGACGACGACGACGGCCCAGGTTCGAACGGAGGATCGTTAGAGGGCCTATTCGTAGGACTCGGTATTATTGTAATCCTAGTATTAGCCGTCCGTATGACTGGCGGGGGATTAGGTGAATAACATGGCTGACGAAGAGACTTTTACAGACGAAATAGGAGACGCACTAAACACTGGTAAAGAAGTGGCAATCGCTACGACATCTGGTTTAATTCAATCACTAGCAATAGTGGCCGTACCTCTGCTAATGATAGGGCTAGGGGCCGTTATAGCGGTAGCCCTTGTCAAATTACCATCAGCGATAGCGAAGGGGGTCTAATATGCCTGAAACCGTCGAAGATTGCCAAGACTGGATTAAGCATTATGAAAATGAGATATTCATATTGATGGAACGTATCAAGGAGTTGAGAGTAAATGGCTAACGGTTTCACCCTTGAAGAAGTCAACATATCTTTTCCAGTTGACGGCTCAGAAACGGCCAGAGGACTCGTTGACGGTTTTATGTCTGGCATATCTAATCAGGTTGAAAAACTAAAGACTCTAGATGATGAAGGAGCTACAATACTAATAATGACTTCAATGGTTATAATTGGCTGGCTTTACATCTGGAGACGGGTCTAGATGGTATCAGGTTTAGCCGCTAGTTTTGGTAAAACTCTAGCCCTAGCAGGTCTTGAAGGAGTTAGTAGGACTACCCTAGGATTCTCTGAAAATGAAGAATTGATTTATGATTTAGAAGGGGTTACTCTTAGAGTCCCACTACATCAGGATCGACTTTTAGCCGTAGGTTTAGTCTCAGCCTCACTATTTACACTAGGGGTGCAATACTCCATCCATCAGGCTTCGCTTCGATTTGAAGCCTATATCACGGCTAAAACCGCTGGTAAATTAAGTCAAGCAACCATCGAATTAAGACAAGCACAAAAACACCTTTTACAAGCCCAAAAGTCAGCCCAACAAAGTGCTAAATTATCTGGATTATTTGTTGATACTAGGAATGTTGCCCTCCTAGATGCGAAAGGGCTTCTGGCTCAAACGGCTAAAGGACTTGATACAATAGAGGACGCTGACGACATCAGAAGGCTCAACAATCTTAGAGAGGCATTGAGGGAAAAAGCCGCCATACAAACCGCTCAAAAGCAAGCGGCCGTCAGAGCCTCCGGCTGGAAGGCGACAGGTAGGGTAGGTGGGCGAGTCCTCTCAATTATTGGCTGGCTCGATTTAGCAACCCTTCTAGTTACTGGAACCGCTGACCTATTACTAGATGAAGAAGCCGAGCAAGACCTTCTCGGTTTTGATGTTGAACCCTGGTCACCTTTGGATGAATATGTATTATCTCCAGCAATTGACGCAATATGGGACGAAACCCCAGAGGTCATTAAATCAACTATTGAATCCACTATTCAGGAGCTTTTAGACTCAGAATCGTTAGAAGCGGCTCAACTGGCCTTATTATGGTGGTTTATTGATGAAGAACACATAACCCTTGAAGGGGAATGGCCCATCTATTTACCAGCGAAATACTTTTCATTGACTCTAATAGAGGATTTTAGCGAGTTTTTGTCTCAACCTTTGCTACTATTACAATCAGGATTTTATCTAATTTTACTGAAAATAATGGCTAAAGAATTACTAAAGATAGGTTCCACCATCTTAGGTTTTAGTAAATAAAAAAGAGGTCAGAGGGCGACCAAGACTCTAGAATCAGAGAGCCTCCCAATGGTAGGCATAGCCAGCCGGTGACTTGGCTGACTCGACCTTAGATAAGACAAAGGTTGAACCCTCAATTGCACTAGGGCTAATAGCCGCATGTGCTAGAGAGTGCCAACCGTTCTGGGCACCAAAAGTACCCCAGAACCATAGAGAACCCTCTCCGTCAAAAGCACCTGTTACAGATACCTCAGAGACAAGCCCTGGCCCGTTGTCTAATTCCACTGTCTTAAACTCGTTAAACTTGACCGTTAACGAGTCTCCGATTTCTAGTTGCTTGAGGTCAATTGCCTGTCCCTTAGTAGGTGACAAGAATTGACTCCAATCCTGTTCATTATTCTTCTTTGGCATGATAATACACACTCCTTTAGTCGCCCTCCGACTAAAAGCTCCTCCTTCTTGCTACTATATCAATACTCACTTCTAGAACCCGCATTAAGGTCGGTTTTCGATCCTCGGCAGACGTTCCAACAAAAGCTCCTCAACCGTAAGGGCGAAGCCCTGACGGACA
>TARA_R110002012_G_scaffold89378_1_pt1 | contig 14524 bp, 16 predicted proteins | sample TARA_R110002012 | Tara Oceans TARA_R110002012 (sample SAMEA4396515) | marine metagenome | biome: Westerlies Biome; feature: [DCM] deep chlorophyll maximum layer (ENVO:01000326); material: water (ENVO:00002006), including particulate matter (ENVO:01000060) such as... | depth 40 m
TCTTCTGTAACTGCTGTGTGATATGCTTGTATTAGACCCATTGTGGACATTGAATATCCTGCGCCAAATACGTTTTTATCACCTGCACCGCCTGTATATTTAACAAACTTACGGCCTGCCCAACTGTCTTTCATAAACTTAGTAATAGCCCAATCATCTTCATCAGGTGTTAGTATGTCACCACCCCATGTTGCTAATTGTGGCAATTCATACTCATATTTAAGAGTATTCCACGCACCCATGTATTCATCTACACGTGCATTAAAAGCGTCTGTATCTCTATTTACGCCTGTTAGAGCATCCATTTCTAATGTTAATTCATCTAATTCATTTAAAAACATGTCCATTGTTCTGTTTTCAAAATCAAGATTTTTAAATTCATTAGGGTCAGCATTAAATAAACCACCTGATTCTGCAAAGTTTTTAATACCAACATCTACATTTTTCATTTCTTCTTCTATTTCAACGCGTCTAGCATTAATCTCAGCTATACGTGCAGAATTGTCTATAACCTCTGGTGGGTTATAATATTTTGTATATAACTCTGTTAGCGCATCCTTATCACCTCTAGCACCTTTTAATATGTATGCTTGGGCTTCAGGGTTCATCATTAGTTTAGTTAATGCCAATGCACGTTGAGCATCTAAAGATAATTTACCTGCATCTTTATGTGTGTATGCTGCCTCTAATGACTTAGGCATTTTAAAATCAGGGTTTTGTGCTTTAGCTATATTTCCATAGTAATTAAGTAATTCTGTTATTTCTTCTCTACCAATTTGAAATACACCAGTTTTAGTATTTGTTTCGTTTTGTATGTTTCTGTTACTAGACTCCATACCAGATATAAATGATAAGAATTCGTTTATTGTTCCTAAATCATCATCTTCTAAATTTTGTGTGTTTTTTATTGAATTTAAAATAAGCATACTAGCAGGGCCAGTAGTAACTGTAGTGTTAAGTATTGGCAGTTTAGCGTCTTCTTTTGGCCTTCTTATAGATTTATATTTTTTGCCATCAATTGTGACTAAATAATTAGGATTTCTGTTTACTAATTTTTTTTGTCCATCATCTAATTGATCATAATAAATTAAACCTTTTGCTTTCATGTCTGCTTCTCTAGCAGCAATGGCAGCTTGTTCTTCAGCTATTGTGGCAAAAAGTTGTTCGTTGTAGTCAGGTGTTTTACCAAATGCAATTGAGTCAGGTTTTTTAATAACCTGATCTGTCATTGTTAATATATTTGTTGTATCTACGTTAACAGTGTCACCATTTTTAATAGGTGCTGTGCTTATCTCATTGTTATTTTTATTAACTTCTGTAAAGTTTGTAGCAGTTGAACCATCTTTTTTAGCGTTTTTTTCTGCCCAAGTAGTGCTTACATCGTTTGAGGCAGTTGTATTGTTGCTTTCTGTATTAGCAGCATAAGTATTACTGCTAAGATCACTGTCTACTAGCGGTTCTATTGTTGTACGCTCAATACCGTAAAATTTATCTATTTGATTATTAGAAAACCCTGCTTGTATAAGCAATGGACGTTGATCATTAATATGACCAATAATTGATTCATCATCAAATCCTGCTAATTTAAGTTGTGATGCAGTTATGCCAACAGCCATTATTAATCCCTACTCAGGCAAGACTATCATACTTTGTGAACTTACACCGCCTATTACATCGCTTCGTAGGAATGAAGGTTGTCCAGTATTAAAGCCTGCTTGTTTAATATTCCATGTTTGTAATCTTAGTAAATACGTATTAATATCTTCATTTTCACCTCTAGGCGGTACTTGTGTATTATTTTGTGAACCTCTAGCTACACCGTTACTATTTACATAATTTGCCCATCCTACAGGGTCTATTCTGTAATTACCCATTTTGTCATCTTTAAATATATACGCACCTGTACCTTGTGCTTTTTGTTCAAAGTTTTTAATCTTATCTGCTTGTACTTGTTCTTTGTAAACTGCTTTTAAATCATTAATTAAATAATCAGGGCTGCTTGGGTTCATAAGCATATTGTACATAGTTACGCCTTTTTTCTCACCTTCAGCAATTAAACGTGTTAAATTATTAACAGCCGTATATGCTGTCATATCCATATTAGAACCCATAATATTACCAATTTGTTCCATAATATTAGCACCACTAACATTTTCTAACGCATTCATTTGTTCTAAAACACTAGGTGGCGCACCTGCTTCTTTCATAACAACTCTAACTGCATTTTTATACATAAGAATTTTGTTTGAATTTGCATCTTTTTGGAATTTTTCAACTTGTGAAATAAGTGCTGTAGCACGTTCAGGTTTTAATCTACCGTTTGCAGCAGCCGCTATTATTACATCTTTTTCTTCCTCTGTATCAATAGCTTTACTTAAAACCAAAGCTGTAAGAATACCATCTGTTTTTATACCATCTGGCGTATCCCAATATTTAGTTGCAGTATTAAGTGAAGATAGTGCAGTGCTATATGCAGATGCTAATGTTTTCTTTGTTGTACCTTCTAATGTCGTATTAGCTTCTAAATCTGATAAAAATGTAGAATCTTGTTTACCTTGATAAATGCCTATTAATCTATTGTTAAAAGTATTGTTATCTGCTTTTTGATTTACAGTAATTTGGTTTGTATCAAATGTATCTTGTTCATTAGATTTTGCTCTAGCATCTTTAATAAATGCTGCTCTAGCAGGGTCATCTACAGTAAGTGGTTTACCATCTACATCAAACATTTCTACAGTTGGGTCTGCAGCCTTTTCAGCTACTTTAGACCAGTCTGTAGCTGTAGCACCGTTTGGATTTTTATAGACAGGAATTTTACTATTTTCACCTGATTGTAACAACATCATTTGATTGTTCACTTTACCTAATAAAGCATCATAACCAGTGTCTAATGTTCCTTGATCAAAAGTAGCAAGACCTTTGTAGGGAGTATATTTTGTGTTAACCCAATCTTCCCAGTTACCTGTAAGTTGTGCTACTGATGTAGACCTATCTATTGATAATTCTGTTTGATTATAATTAGTATTGTATGCTGTTATAGATTGTGCATTTCTAGTTTTACTAATATGTCCTTGAACATTAATCTTACCCTCCATAAATACTTTGTTATGATGAGGTTCGTACCTGCTCCATGCGTATTCATCAAATACACCATCTGTTGTAAATTTATCTTTTTTTATTTTTGCAGTATGTGCTTTCCAATCTTTTTCATATTCAGGTAAAAACTTTTTGTAATCTTTACGTGTTTCTAAACCAAAGTTAAAATCGTTGGCTCTCATCATGCTATCGCCTTCAGCAGCCGTAGCTAAATCTAAAATCTCTTGATCACGTTGTCTTGCAACATGTTCTACTTTTTGCGTTGCAAATGTTGATACAGCATCTAACATGCTTTGGCCTAGATTAACCATGCCTTGTGCGCTGCCTACACCTGTAGTAAGCGTTCTACCGCTTTGTATTGGTGCGCTGCCTACATTGCCTGTATATCTAGGTATCTTCATTCTGTTTTAGTCCCATATTTTGCAGCATTATCCATATTTGCTTGATATTTACCTGCACTTGCTGCTGTATTAAACAATGATTGCCCTATAGCAAAATTAGCATTAGCTATTTCACCTGCTAGCGCAGAATCACCTGCTTGTGTTTTAGCCCATAATCCCTTTTCTAAATACCACATATCTGTTTCAAATTCTTCTATATCTGCGTTTGCAACAATTAAACTACTACCTGTAAACATTTGTGCGCCTGATGCTCCGCCTACAGCACGTGCTAAACTCATACGTTTTTTTTCATCTGTTAAACGTTTTTGTTTTTCGTAATTAAAATTTAATTCATTTTCATATTTATTCCACGCAGCATTAGCTTTTAAATTTTTCTTCTGCTGTTGGATACCCATAACCGTAACTGCGGTTGAAGCAACCATTGCAGGAATTACCCACCATGCCATTTTAGTATCCTCCTCTAATCACTTGTTACCAACGTTCCAGTTATACCAAGAACCGTCATTGGTAAGGGTTGTGTTTGTTCAATTGTAATTTTACCTTCTCTATCCCATCCAGTATTTGTTACACGTTTATCACCTGTAAATGGGGGTATGTTTTGCCCAACAGGTGTAGAAGATGATCTAAACGGTATTTGATCATCGTTAATTGTTACACCTACTGTTTCAAATAATCTTACTGCCACTTCATTCCACCTTTTAGGCCTGTTTTGCGCTGACCCTGCTTGTGCGCCTGCCTCAATACGCATAGTAGTCATTTTACTGACATATCCTAGGCCTATTTCTACGTTTTGAAATCCTGAAGTAGATGGCAACGTTACTGTAATTTGACCATTAGTAACTGTTTGATTTGGGTATACAGCATCACCTACTAACACTTGTACTGTTTGACCTTCTAAATGATCTAAGTTTGTTAGTGTACCTGATGTTCCGTTTACTAATCCGTTTAATGTAGAGTCCATATTTAGCGTTGGGTCTAAGTATTCAACATATTGTTTTTTTGTGCCATTAATTGTTCTTTCAACAACAGTCCAAACTTCCGTTGTATCACCTACTGGAAATGACGCAATAGATTTAACTTTTGCATGATTTTTAATAATATGTGTTCCTGAACCTGTACCTATTTGATGTACGGTTCTATCTACAGCTTGTTTATATGTTCTGGCTAATTCTATTGTGTTAGCGTCTATTTTGATAACATAGTACGTTGTACCATTTACTAGACCGCCTATGTCTGTATTTCCATTATTGTCATATATGATTGGGTCACCTGTTATATAACCATGGGCTGAAATAGTAAAATAACCATTTTTGTCAGAGTCAGATGTATATGGTACTAATGCTGAAGATGTATCAATACTATGTTGTATGTAACCGCCAAGTATATGTCTATGCCATGCAATAACATCTTCTTCACGTTTATATGTCATACCTAATAACATACCATCATCACGCACAGCCCAATAAATACTTTCAGGTTCTTGTGCATATGTAACATCTTTAATACCTGTGCCAGTAATATGTTCTGCTAACAAACACATATCTGGTGCTGAATACGCATCATCTTCAAATTGATACGCAAATTCTCTTATTTTTTTTCTTTCTTTTTGTACAAACAAAATAACGTTACCTACTTGTATTGGTTCTGTTGTCCATCCACCATAAGTAGTTTGTTGTGTAATTGTTACATTGTCTGGTTTTAAAGGTTCACCTGTTGGTCTACCTACTTTAAATTCACCGCCTGCTGTACCTACAACAAGATCACGGGCAGGTGCTAACCATCTAATTACGTTTACTCTGTTTGCTGCAATTGTATAAATAAAAGCATCTGCAGCATCACCACTGCCTACATCAAAATTTGTATACAAACCTGATTGTGATGCCCATATAGTTTGTGGATATGCAGTTGAACCACCAAATACTAAACGTTGTTCATAAAAAGATACTGTACGCGGAAACCCGTTGCTTCCACTCCAAGCTGCTGTTGTGCCATCATCTAAAAATGGGCCATTTGTAAATGTTTCATTACCAATAGACCATGATGAATGCCCTGTTCTAGTTAGTTTTTGTGGTGATATTGTTTCATGCACAATGTACATAATATCTGCAGATTGTGTGTATTGTATTTCATACAACATACTTTCGGTGATGCTAGTAGAAATCTCATAAATTTTGTTCGCATCACCACCGCTAGTATACGTTGTATAAGCAGTGCTGTTTATATTATTTCCATCTAAGTCTTGAAGTTCAAACGTGTTAGTAGTTTTATTAGCTACTTTAAAACGTTTGCCATTTACTTGTGTCATACCTCCAACAAGGGTTAATATAACTTCATTACCATTGCTGTAACCGTGACTAGATGCTGTTACTACTGCAGGATTTGCTTTTGTTATACCTGTTATTGTTTTGTCATTTTCTGTAATAATACCGTTATCTTTGTAAAAACGTATGTATTGATCACCAAATTCAAGGCAATAGCTTTGTTCTACGTTAAATTCAAAAGGTATTAATCTTACTGTTTTTGTACTGTCTTTTACAGGCCCAACAAATCTAGTGCCATATCTACGTGCTGCACCTCCTTGCGGAAATACAGTCATATTTTGTAATAATTCTAATCCATTAGCATATTTTTTAAAATCAATTTGCCCTGCTAACTTTGGTGTAAGTTCGCCTGCTGTAAAATTTGATTGAAAAGGGTGTACTCTTGCCATTATTTTCTAAAGTCCGTAAATGTGTTAGATACAAGGTCATCAATAAATCCTTCTTGACCATCAACACTACGGGCTTCAGATAGTTTGGCTTGATACATTTTTTCCATCTGAGCCTGTAGTTGTGCGCTTCCTGTTATTGCATACGCTAAATCTACAGCCAACTTAGATGTTAATGTTTCTACAAACATAGCATCAAATAACGTTGAGTCAGTAACACGGGCAATATACAAAATCTTTGCCGTGCTTTCATCTGTAAGCAAGACCCTGCCACTTGTTGCATCATTTTCTATTTTAAATATATAATCTGGGTGTTCCATTTCCAACACACGTAAACAATATGGGTCTGTTGGTAATGCGTACATATGATTGTAACCATATGCAGGAGCAGAAGATAGCCTAGCTAAACTTGCTCTAGTTATTGCAAAATTAAATGGATGCGCACGCAATACATGATCACGGGCATCTGTAAAAAAGGCATTACACAAACGCGCTCTTTCAGTATCATCTGTAAGACTTGTAATAGGTGCATCACCTAACCGTCTTAAAGCGTTACTACATATAGATACGTCTGTTGCCATTCAAATTCCTTTATATAAAAGAACGGGGGGTTTTATCCCCCCATCCTAATTATTACTTAGTCAGTTACATACTGCATCGTAAGTACAATAGTACCCGTTGCAGCCGCGCCTGCTAAAGTTATTGCCACAGGCAAACCATCTTGGTTCGCAGTAACTTCAGTTCCGTGACCTAAAGCAATAGTCGCACAAATGTCAGATTTACCTGCTGATGCAGATGAAGCCGCCGCTTTGTACGCTGCTGCTGAAGCTGAAACTGCTGTTCCTGCTGCATTAGTATGCGCTGCGTAGCCTACAGCTAGAGTAGTAGATGAACCTAGTGCATCATGTGCAATAGAACCACTTACAATTCTCGCGCCGTTTGGCAGATTAAACATTTCAACAACATCACCAATTGAAAGTGCAGACGCTTCATAAGTAGCGTAAGCAATTCTAACTCGTCCTGCTAGTTCATTTGTTTTAATCTTATCAGTTGGGTTATTTTGATTCCAACTGGTCTTCTGTGCTGAGTATACAGTAGCCATGTTTTAACCCTCCCTTATTCGTTGCAAGCAATTTCTACTACTTTTTCGTCTTCTACTCTCGTAGCGCCGATTGTCATAGATAGAAACACCTGTGTTGCGTAATTCTTGTCTGCTCGTTCAGATATTCTTGTAGAAACATCAGAACCCACAGCAAGCCCAATACCAGACTGGCAAAAAGCCAACACTTGTCTGTCAGAGTTAGAATCAAGTCCTAGTCTTTCAGTTCTTAGGAATTTAAATCCTAAGTACGTATCAATTTGGCCTTGTACTAACGCCTTAATACTTGCGTAATCTGAAGAAGTAACTTTTTCAAGATTTAACAAGTTAGACATTTGTTTGCTAGTTACGATCATATACCTTGCTTCATCTGGGTCAACATCATTAGCATCAAGTTTTTCTTTAGCTTCAATGAGTTTTGCCAGAGTTAGCCCTGCAGAACCGTGAACGATTTTTTGAGTTGATGGTAATGCAACTGAAGTGCCGCCTGATACACCACCGTATGATGTACCTGTTGCAGCAGCAATAATTGAATCATCCATTGCTCTACCCATCGCCCAAGCGCCTGCCATAGCATATTCTGATTGAGGGGAAATAAGCATTCTTACCTTATCTTCCTGATCAATCAAGTCCGCCCAGTCGTAGTCGTCCATAGTAACTTTTCTTCTACTATGGGGTGTGTCCATTCTAGGTGTGTCAGAGTGTCGCGATGTACGCTTCTCTGCAGCAACAGACCCTATTCGCTCAAAGAAGTGCGATTTTCCTGTAACCGTTTCCGATCTAACCGCATCCCTTAAACGTGAGCCTTTTTGCTGTGCCAGATGGAACACGTTACTTTTGTATTGTTCTACAAAAGCCGTAGTTATTTGCACTGACATAGTGTGCCTCCTTTAGTTTAAGTTTAACATTAATCGGTTTTTATCCTTTGCAGGGAAACCTTACAGTAAACGCACTGTCAAACGGATTTTACGGTATCACACCGAACAACTTAGGTTATCCTACGGGCCTATGTGTTGTATTCGTTTTAATATACCATATAACTTACTAATTACCATGCACTTTTTCCATTAGCTGTCGCATACGCTCTACAGCTACTTTGTGTTCAGGATTTTTCTGATCAAAGTATGCGTGGGTAGGGTTGTTATATACGCTATTAATTTCATCTTGCGCGTCTAATCTATTGGCAGCTAAAGTATTATTCTGAGTATTTTGCGTCATATCTTCAGTTACTTCAGCACCTAAACGTGCAAACAATTTAACTACTGCAGGGTGGTTACCTGCGGATGTATTCATTAAATCCATAATTTCTTGATCACCATAAACTTGTAAAGCGCGTTGTGCAGCTTTCATGTTTTTATTGTAATCAAGACCCCAATCCTGTTTCAATGCTGTTTCTGTTTCATCTTTTTGCGTAGCAAGCATTGCAGGTTCGTTTTCTAATTGGCTTTGAATAGCACCAGTTTGATAATTAATCAAAGCATCCACTTGTGATTGATTCAAACCTATTTTATGTGCAACATTCTTAAATTCATTAAGTTGTGGCTCACCAAAATAATCTGCCATATCATCAGGTACTTTTGTTTCATAAGCTGTAGGTTCATCTGGTCTACCCAGTTTACCGTACAATTCATTAAAACCTTCCTCATCTTTAGGAATAGGAATACGATTACCCATTTGTTTTTGTTGATGTACTACAGTTTTGGCAAGACTTTCAATATCTTTAAAGTTTGACAAAGTTGGGTCATTTTTTAAGTCGTCAGGTAGGGTTGATTTCCAATCTAGGTTATCGCCCACTCCTTCAGACCCAAGTACCGTAGTATCTTGAGTTACCTGTTCTTCGGTGGTAACGGCCTCTGCGTTATCTGACATATTTATTCTTTCCTCTCTTTGGTCATTGATTTAATGCGTAGAAAAAGGCTACGCTGTCCTTCCTTAAATGCAGTTTCATATGGGTCTTTAGAAAAACTAATTTTATTACCATACGCTGCTTCTAAGTCTTTTAGCACTTCTTCACCCGCAGGTGATGTAAAACACTGTTTATAATTATTTACAAGTTCAGTGTGTTCTTTGTGCAATTCTTCTAATTGACTAATATTATTTTTTGACATTAATTTGTTAACCTATCCATGTGTGCATAAATTCTTCCAATTACTTTATCCATACCTAATATTTCTTGTTGTAACATAGCTACCAATGTTTGTAATTCTACTAAAGTAATTAATACCCATGTAGATAAACCCATCAATATAGTTCCTAATAAACCAATCATTGCTGTGTTTGTTTTTCTTGTCATTAACTCCTTGTGCCAATTTTAGGAAACCCCTTTTTCATGTTGTCATAATTTTTGGCAGATATAGTAGATTTAGACTTTGATCTGCTAGTACCTGATTTTTTTCTTTTATTAATATTATAATATAAACCTTTTTTTGCCATTACATTAACTCCTGTTCTGCTTGTGCAGTAGCTTCAGACATAACATCTTGTACATCTGGGTCTGCAACAGCTTTAGCTGCTTCTGCTTGCATTTTGCCTGTTTGTGCTTGTTGTTGTTGTGCCATTAACATTTGTTGTTCCATAGCTGCTTGTTGTTGCGCTTCACGTTTTTCTGCAACATCATCCCTAGATATAAGAATAGATTTAGGTACACCAAGCAATGTAGCCCTCATTCTTATAGCTTCATCATGGTTTATATTGTCCATGATAGATGGGTCTATTTGTGCAACGTTAGCTGCTAGTTGATATAATTTATCAATAGCTTGTGCTTCTTCCATACGTTGTGAACGTGCCAATGGCCCTACGTATTCAATATCCATCTTGGCTTCTTGTATAGAGTCAGGTGGCGGGAGCAACGCACCTGCTCTAAACATAATACCAAAGACACGTTCAATTAGTGGGTTAAGAAATTCACTTTGGAATCTTCCTAACGTTGGCCCAAGAAGTCTTTGCATAAGTTCATATCTAACTTGAACCTCTGTTGCAGTCATTTGCGGCCCGTCCTGCAACTGTAATTGATCTGAATAGTATGCTTGTCTAATTGCAGTTCTTAACTGCGTTTCTTTCATATCTGTAATTTGCCAGTTACTACCAGTTTGTAATGGTTTAATTGCACCATCATTTCTGATTACTGTAATGCCTGCAGGTGTAGTTCTTACTCTGCCAATGACACCATCATCCTGTACCAAAAGAGGGGGGTCAATTGCTTTTGCCCATGCTTTTAATCCAATCTCTACAGCTTTGTTTAAAGTTTTAATATCAGGTAACGCGTTGTAACTTGGTGATCTTCCGTAAATTTCACCAGTTGCTTTAGCCCATCTAGGTACTAAATATGGAAACTCGTTATATCCACCTGTACGTACTTTCATTTTATCTTCTATACAAACATGACAACTATGTACTGGTAGTTTAGTTGCTGTTTTGCCAGTAGCACGTTCGTAATCTGCAGTAGGTTCTACTGCGTGTATAAATGAGAATTCTTTTTCAGGTTTTTGTTTTGCTGCTTCTAATACTTTTTCACCAAGATTTTCTTCACCAAATTCTTGTAGTGCTTGTCGCGCAGACATTTTATATTTTCTGTAAACTGTATCAATAAATCCATTATTATTTTCTTGCACAAAAAATTCATTAATGTGTAATGTCCTAAAATGTATTCCACTTTCGTTAAATCCATCTTTGTGTTCTTCTACAAATAAACATCCAGTACCAATAGATGTTAAATCTAAATACATTTCATGTACTTCAGTATTAAAATTTGCATCATTAAATGCGTCATACATACGTCTAGCAGTATCTTCTAACCACATTTGCGTATCGTGATCTTCATTAATAATTTTATCGCGTAATTTAATTGAGAACCAAGGAAGTGATGGGGAAGTAAGTGTTCCTTGTAAACTTGCTGACAACAATGTGTTTGCTGTAACTGCTGTACTGTCAAATAAAACTTCAGTACGTTTTGTACCTTTTGATCTTACAGTAGTAATGTCTGCCTTACGCGGCATAACATAATCAAGAATTTCTTGCCAATGGTCTTCCCATGTGCCTCTATTAGACTCCATGGCAACAATACGTTTTTTTACATAATCAAAAGCTGTTAATTGTTCCATTATGTTAAAGTTCCCCCCAACATTGTTTTCTTAGTTTCGGCTTCTTCGTCAACTCCCATTCCTGAAGTTAAGATAGTTGCGCCTGCTCCTTTTTTCTTAACAGCAAGCATTTTTGCTTTTTCGTCTGCTACAGCCGCTTCTTTTTCTGCAGTTCTATCTGTAACAGATGTATCTACAGGTGGCGGCATTGCAGGTGATGATTTCATACCCATGTGCATTCCTCCTTTAACATTCCGTAGAGGGCTGCATCAATCCATTCACCATCTACTTTCATAGACTTGCGAACAATACCTTCTTTAACAAACCCTACTCCCGCAAGTAATCTTTCGTTTCTTTTATAGCCATTAACACACATAGCTGTCATTCTACTACATTTACACTGATTAAACGCATAATCAAACATTAATCTTATGTTTTCTTTATTACACACTTTAGGGTCATCTAAAGCTAAATGCACAAAAATGTTGTGACCATCGTAATCTGAAAAAAGTAAACAACCTAATATTTCATCTGTATTTTCTTTTACAAACGCAATATGTCTATCGCTTTCTTCCATTTCACGCAGTATATGCGCTTTAGGTGCAAGCCAATCGTACGCGCGTTGTTTTATATCTGTATCCGCACGAACCATTACCATTAAGCAGTTCCGTAACTTGTCTTTTTCTTTTTGCCTGCAGAAGATGTGCCACCTAAAACTGTTTTAGATGTGTTTGCTTCTTCTTCTACACCGCCTGTGCTAGTCATTACAGTGCTATCGCCACCATAACCAGAACCTAAAGATGCTTTTTTACCATCTGCTGTTTTTGCTAATGCAGCTTTTGATGTTGCAGGTTCAGGTGTTTTTACTGCTGTCTGCGCAGGCGCAGGTGCAGGAGGTGGTGGTGCTTTAGGTGTAATACCTAATGCTCTACTTACTATTCTAACTACTCCGCCCATATTATGTCCTTCCTTTTTAGTTATGCAAATACATTAAAACTACTGTCTGAATATAATTGCGTTGGTTCATAATTTTTAACCCTAGCTTTTCTGACAGACATAACAGCGTAACGTGTTGCTGAAATGACATCATCATGCTTGAATACGATTTTACCATCCTTACGATGATACATCCGTAATTCTTCTAGTAACTTACTCTGATTATTAAATATTTTCAATCTATTAGTCATAAACCTTGTATACATTTCTTGAACACCTGCTTCTACAGATATTCCGCCCGTACCTTCTTTTTGTCCTGCTTGCGGTGTATTAGTAAAATGTTCACGTGTCATACTTACACCTTCATTACGATATTGTTCTGTTAAACTTTTACCAGAACCTTTATCTGCTTGTCTTCCATCCATAGGCCAAATAACAGGTATCCAATTACCACGCCCTTTTATTGCACTTGCATGTATAGGCACAGCTTCTTGTGACATTGCGTATGTATCATAAATATAAATAATATCTGAATCTCTATCCCATGCAGCCCATGATGCTGCTGTCGGGTGATCCCAACCAAAATCAAGACCACAAATCCTAGGCCAAAACTCAGGTATGTTTATTGGGTCACACACCATATCTGATTCTGCAATTGGAAATACAAGGCCTGAACCTAATTGTGGTATACCTTGCTCACGCATTTTTCTTTCATGTGGTGGTAGCGCAGCTAATATTTGCTGACGCACCTCGGCAGTCATGTGTGGTGCGTCATCCCACCCTGCCTGTATAAGAGCCTGCCCGTCCCGTAAGTCGTTAACAAACTGCGCTACAGTTTCAGTCATACCGTTTTCTGGTGTAAATGTCATGTAAACAATACCACCCTTATCTGCAGTTCTAGTTAATGCTTGCGTATAGATAGATGATGGTGGTTCTTCGTCTAGCCATACTACATCTACAGTTTCACCCATCCATTTTTCTTTACCCATTTCATAGGCTTTAAATGCTAATCGTGACCATCCTCCTGACACATGTTTAATAACAAGACTATTCATTGCATTAGGCACGCCTGCTTTACGTACCGTTTCGCCAATTAATTTTAGCGGTATAGACCCTGTACCCCTAGCACTGGGGTCGTCTGGCTGCCCAACCAGTTCCTTCTGGCATATGTCACGCGTTGTTTCGTTAGACGCTCCACCTGCCCACGCCCTAATGGGTCTAGGAAACTTTTTACCTTGCCACCATTCAGGATACAACCCTGTTAAATGATAAGCCATTTCCATTGCACCAGAGAAAGATTTACCTATACGGTTACCCGCCATAAGTAGTCTTTGTTGTGCTGTAGTATTATGAAATTTTTTTTGATAATCGTACGGTTCGTACCTAGCCATCGTATTTGTGGCTTTTCTGTGTTCTAATTCTTTGGCGATCTCTACTGCCCTTGCTAATGCTGTTGCTGTCATAGTTTATACAAATCATCGCTGTGTACCATTATCCAAAACCCTTTACGGTTTTTTTCACATAATGCAATAACTGGTGTTTTGTTTTCTGTATCAGCTATTTCTTTAGTTTCATCCCATAACGTTATTGCTGTGTGTTTGGCACGTAGTTTACATTCAATAAATAGGCTTTCATGTATAACATCTGCACGGGTTATTTTACCGTTGCCACCTGATAATGGTGTACGAACCCCCCCAAAAAATTTGGCCACGTTTCGTTCTCGTTGTTTCCATGCTTTATCGCCCATATTAGCATCATACACACAACATTAACTTAACGCAACTCTCATGTGATAGCTGTTAACTTAGGTTAATATCTAAATATGCCCTACACTGTGCGGATGAAAGCATTGTATATAACAAGCGGAGGCACTTTGGGGGGTGGGGGGTGCGTTTGGGCGGGCGCGCTGTGGTAAATGTGTTTCCCCCTGTGTGTATATGTGACATGCGAAGGCTTTTGCTAGGCGTACCTTTACAAGACCGCAGGGATGTGAGGCCGTAGCCGTGAAATGCGCGTGTGTGTGTGCGATGAACCTTTTTTCTGGGAGGTATGGCAAGGCTAGCCAATGTGTCTTCCCCTATATAGGTATAGGAGTAATGAGCAGTATACTGTGCTAATGCTCTGTTAGCTTTGTACTAGACCCGCCGATAGATTGCAGCAGATGTTCTAGTTCTGTTTGTAGTTCTTCGTCTGTACGTTGCTTGGT
>TARA_R110002012_G_scaffold29142_23_pt1 | contig 14519 bp, 14 predicted proteins | sample TARA_R110002012 | Tara Oceans TARA_R110002012 (sample SAMEA4396515) | marine metagenome | biome: Westerlies Biome; feature: [DCM] deep chlorophyll maximum layer (ENVO:01000326); material: water (ENVO:00002006), including particulate matter (ENVO:01000060) such as... | depth 40 m
TAAAATTGCGGGTTGGGCGCTCACCCGGGACGGTGACAGCCTGATGAAGTTGGCCATTATGCTCGATTCCCATGCGGTCGCCGGTAATCCTGGCCTGCTTGATCGTGTTCGGGATGAACTGTTTGACCGCTGTTCCCATGATGAAATGCTGCTCTCCTATTTTGCCCGAGCGGCGCTGCGTTTCTCGACGCCGCTCACCTTGTTTGGGTCATTGAAAAAGCCCCTGCACGGTATCGATATCAAGAAAGGCGGTATTTTCCCGATTGTGCATGGGGTACGCACGATGGCACTTGAACGGCGCATTACCGCGACGTCGACCCTGGATCGGCTGGATGCACTGGCAATTGATGGCCGTTTGGACCGGCGCTTTGCGGATGATTTGGGCGAAGCACTGGCGCTTTTTACTGAGCTGCGTCTTAAACAACAGCTTGCTGCTCTCCATAAGCCCAGCTCCCCGCTTACCTCCAACAACACCAATCGTGTGGTGGTGCAAACGCTCTCGTCACTCGAGCGCGACCTGCTGCGCGAGGCGCTGCATATTGTGAAAGATTTTAAGCAACGACTATCGCATCGCTACCATTTGGAGTATTCGTGAGCGGCATGGGGCTATTAGATCGACACGTGGGGTTATTTAGAGGCTCGCTACGCACCTTGCTACGGCGCGAAAGTGACCGGCGCCGCTATGCTGACTCCCCCTATGCTTGGCTCTTTCAACCCTATATGGGCGACGAGCTGGTAGCGCTGGCAAGCTACACCACGCCCACGCCTACCTCGTCGGTGATGAGCTTGGCGGCAGTGGTATTGAGCCAGCATCAGGTGCGAACCAGTCGTGCCTTTGTGATGACATTAGGGGCGCCGGATCAAGCTGAGAGTGCGTCCCTGCGCCAGCATCAATTGTTATGTCAGGCGGGAGCGATGAGGCCCCCCAGCCGCGAAAACTTAAGCGAGCTAGTCGAGTTTATCGGCAATCGACCAGTGATTGGTTGGCAATTAGCGCAACGTATTGGTGCTCTCAACGCACTGCTTAGTGAGCGCTTGGATTTTGCGTTACCCAATGCCCAGGTGGATGTGGCGAAGTTGCACCAACGCCAGCTGCGCCGCCTGCACCCAGACGTTAAAGCGACAAACACACTTAACCAGGCGATGACATGCTGGCAAGTGCCCGTCATGGACTTACACAGCGTGCTGGGGGAAGCGACCGCTAGTGCCCTGCTCTATATTCGCCTGCAGCGCGTCATGGCCGACGCCGCTTAACGATGCAGGTTGGATGGGGAGATTAGTTGGGTCAGGCGACGAGTGTTGGTAGAATGACCGGCAACCCTATTTTCAGCGCCTTTCACTACCGGCAGTACTTATCCCATGCAATCTCTTGATTATTTTACCCCGCCTGCTGACACTTCTGACGTTGATCTCCAGGCGACTCTCTCGTCGGATCATCCAGCATTGATCGACGCCAAACAAAAGCGGGAATTCAACAAGCTGCAAAAGCGTCTGCGCCGGGAAGTGGGCAATGCGATTATTGATTATCAAATGATCAATGAAGGCGATCGCGTCATGGTGTGCCTCTCCGGCGGCAAGGACAGCTATACGATGCTGGAGATTCTTCGCAACCTACAGCGTAACGCGCCGATCAATTTCTCACTGGTGGCCGTCAACCTGGACCAGAAACAGCCGGGCTTTCCCGAGCACGTATTGCCTGAGTATTTGGATAAGCAGGGCGTTGAGTATCATATTGTAGAGCGGGATACGTACTCGGTCGTTAAAGAGAAAACGCCCGAAGGGAAGACAACCTGCGCGCTCTGCTCGCGCCTGCGGCGCGGCTCATTGTATGGTTTTGCTGAAGAGATTGGGGCCAATAAGATTGCCTTGGGCCATCACCGTGAAGATATTCTTGAAACCCTGTTTTTGAATATGTTCTTCGGCGGTAATCTGAAAGCGATGCCGCCCAAGCTGCTGTCCGATGACGGTAAGAATATCGTGATCCGCCCGCTGGCTTACTGTAAAGAGGCGGATATTGCCGAGTTTTCACGGCTGATGGCATTCCCGATTATTCCCTGCAACCTTTGTGGTTCCCAACCTAATATGCAGCGGCAGGTGGTTAAAGAGATGCTTGCCGAGTGGGACAAAAAATTTCCTGGCCGCCTGGAAAGCATGTTCAAAGCCGTTACTAATATCGCTCCTTCCCAGTTGGCCGACCGGCAGTTATTTGATTTTGAAGGCTTAGAGGCTAAACAAGAAGCGTTACTAGCTGGACGAATTCGCGCCTTTAACGTCAGCTAATCGTCTGCTCTTCTTCTTCGGCGAGGGTGACCAAGCGTTGCATGTCGAGAATGTTGACTTCTCGCCCGGAGACGGCCACTACATCCTGCTGTTGGAAGCGGCTTAAAATGCGGCTAACGGTCTCGACCGCTAGGCCCAGATAGTTGCCAATATCGGCCCTGGGCATAGAAAGGCGAAAACTATACGGTGAGTAGCCGCGCCGACGAAAACGCTCCGACAGGGTAATCAAAAAACTTGCCAGCCGCTGATCGGCGGTTTTACGCGAGAGTAGGCGCATCATGCGACGGTCATCACGCAGCTCTTTACTCATACTGCGATACAGCTGGCCACGTAACTCCGGTAACTCCTGTGAGAGAAGATCCAGGCGATCAAAGGGAATTTCGCACACGGTCGTGGTTTCTAACGCAATCACGCTACCGGGATAATACTCTTCGTCAATCCCATCCAGCCCCACCAGTTCGCTGGGCAGATAGAAATTGGTCAGTTGCTCGCTGCCGTTACCTTCTGCCGTGACCTGTTTCAAGCTGCCTGAACGTACCGCGTAAACGCTGGTAAACACATCCCCTTGGCGAAACAGCGGTTCGCCTTTTTTCAACGGGGCGCGGCGACGAATAATGGCATCGAACTGGCTCATATCGTCTAGCTCAAGCGCTAGGGGCAAGCATAGTGAGCTCAAACTGCAGGTTTGGCAGCGTGCTTCGTGCAGAAGCGAGCGGCGGCGGCCCATGGAATCCAGCATGCATAGCTCCTTGAGTAGCGTTTTGAGTGGCTGTTTATTTAATAACAGTTAAGATATTTTGCCTATTATGGAATCTATACCTCATCATCGACAAGCTGATTAAACAATTCTTGAGTAATGCTGTTCCGATTGTTGCGGCAAGTGGGCATCAAACGCCATGGCCAAATGGCGAATCAGTAAGCGACCCTTGGGTGTCGCATTAATTTTGTCACCGCTATGCGTTAGTAGCCCATCCTGCTCGGCACTCTGTAGGCGTGCAAGCGCTGGCGCGAAGTAGCTTGGCGCATCAATATTCCAACGCTGACTAATAGCCGTCAGATCAATACTCATATCACACATTAAATGCTCAATCACGTCGCGGCGAATGAGATCGTCGTCGCTTAAGCGCAACCCGCGCAGCGTGGCCAAATGGCCGTTATCCAGCGCCGTTTCGTAGCGGGAAAGATCGCTCGGGTTTTGTGCATATACATCTTCCACCCGTGAAATGGCGGAAACACCCAGGCCTATCAAGTCGCACTGGGCATGACTGGAGTAGCCTTGGAAATTACGCTGGAGCGAGCCCTCACGCTGGGCAGTCGCCAGGCTGTCATCGGCTCGCGCAAAGTGATCCATGCCAATGTGGACATAGCCTGCTGCGGTCAGTAGCTCTATGGTGGTGCGCAGAATTGCCAGCTTTTCGTCGCTTCCCGGCAGGTCATCAGCATTAATACGCCGCTGAGGGGCAAAGCGTTCGGGCAAATGCGCGTAATTAAATACCGATAGTCGGGCGGGGTTCAGCTCAATAACTTGCTGTAACGTCTTGGCAAAGCTTTTTTCAGTTTGAAAAGGTAGGCCGTAGATCAAGTCAAGATTAAGCGAACGAAACCCCAACCGGTGCGCCTCGTCCATCAGGGTTTCGGTCAGCACTCGCGGTTGAATACGATTAATGGCTTTTTGCACTAACGGGTTTAAATCCTGCACGCCCAGGCTAACGCGGTTAAACCCGAGCGACTGAAGGTGGCGCAGCGTTAATACGTCCGCTTCGCGGGGGTCTATTTCAATGGCGTAATCGCGATCCGGCGATGAAGAAAGGCCAAAGCGAGCGTCCAGGCGATCGATCAAATCACCCATCTGATTGAGGTTAAGAAATGTGGGGGTACCACCTCCCCAATGCAGCTGCTCGACCGCTCGAGAGGTGTCCAAATGGCGAGCGATCAAGACCATTTCGCGATCAAGTCGGGCTAAATAAGACTCGGCCAGCGCGGTGTTTTTCGTCGCAATTTTATTACACGCACAGTAGAAACAGATATTCCGACAGAAGGGGATATGCACATATAGCGAGAGGGGGCGCCTGCCAGTATTACTGCGCATTAACGCCTGAGTCAGGTCGTCAGGGGTAAAATGCTCATGAAACGACAGCGCCGTAGGATAAGAGGTATAGCGTGGGCCGCTAGTATCGTAGCGGCGCAGCAAGGCTTCATCCCAATCCGTCTGCGCGCAAGCGGGGGAGAGAGAAGGAGCCCCAGGGGCGTGAACGGACATGAAGGAGTGCTCCGGCATTAGGGACGACGTGATAGCGGTTACGGCAAGCCTAACGCGCAGTCGCTGTCTAAATGTTGAGCTACGTCATGTGAATGACGCGGGTAGGTTAATGAAGATGGTGGGCGGTGAGCGTCCAAAGTTGCCATAGCGCAAAAGCAATAATGATTAATGCCGCCACGCTGCGCGTCGCGGGGTGGCGAATTAGCTGATTGAGTTGGCGTGCGGCCAGACCGGTGACGAGCAGCGCGGGAAGAGTACCAAGCCCAAAAGCGCCCATCAGCAAAGCGCCCTGCAGTGGGTCGGCGATCGCCAAGCTCCAGGCCAACATGGAGTAAACCAGCCCGCAGGGCAGCCAGCCCCAAACGGCGCCCAGCGCGAAGGCCTGAGGAAGGTGTACCACCGGCATTAAGCGTCTTCCAATCGGTTCCAGATAACGCCATAGTCGCCGCCCAATGGCTTCGACTTTAAGCAAGCCCTTCCACCAGTTAGCGATATACAGAGCCATTAATATCAGCATTAGGGCGGCAAACACCTGAAGCAATAAACGAGCGGTGGCCGACAGAGAAAAGAGGGTGCCTACTAGGGCGACCAGCGCGCCTGCCATCATATAGCTACTGATGCGGCCTGCGTTATAGCTGAGTAATAGCCCGCCCATCCGCGCGGGATGGCGCATGCTGGGAGGCACGGCAAAGGTCAGTGCGCTCATGATGCCACCGCACATGCCAATGCAGTGCGCGCCGCCCATCAGGCCAAACACAAACGCCGCCAGTAGCGGCGGTAGATCCAAGCCGGTTGGGTTCATGGGGGTGGCTCTTGATCGCTATGAGTGTTCGCCTCAGGCGTAGCGGTTGGCTGTTTTTTTGCCTGTTGTCTCTGGCGGCGCTGCTCGGGCGTGAAGTCGTTTTCATCTTCATCAAACAAAATGCGGTGCGCAGGGCCTTCAAGGTCATCGAACTGGTCATTTTTCACCGCCCAAAAAAATGCCCAGACGGCAAGTCCGAGTAATATCAGCGATAGCGGGATGAGCAGATACAGAATCGTCATGCGGTTACCGGGGTTGCAGCGTTGAGCGTTGACACGGGCTGACGTCGCCAGCGCGAAAGGCGTAAGGCATTGCCTACCACTACCAATGAGCTAAGCGACATACCAATGGCCGCGAGCCAAGGTGGCACTAGCCCCATGGCCGCCAGCGGTAGCGCCGAAAAGTTGTAGCACACTGACCAAATCATATTTTGACGCATGATACGCCGGGTGGCGCGGGAAATCTCGATAGCCTCAAAAATGCGTATTAAACGTGGGCTGAGCAGAATGGCATCGGCCCGAGTGCGGGCCAGGTCCGTCGCTCCGTTCATCGCAATCGCGACATCGGCACCGGCCAGCACCGGCACATCGTTAATGCCATCGCCTATCATCACCACTGTTTCGCCTGCTGCTTGCAGCTCGCGCAGGCGGGCTAATTTCCCTTCCGGACTAACGCCTGCGTGCCAGGTGTCGATAGTAAGCTGGCGCGCCAGACTTCCAACCGCCTCTTCTGTATCGCCGGATAGTAGCTCGATGGTAAGGCCGGTGCTGCTAAGCGCTTTGATAGTTTCGGCCGCGTCTTCTCTCACGCCGTCATGCAAACCAAACCAGGCGCGCGGTTGACCGTCTTCACTCAGCATCAGCCACTGGCCTTGTGCAGGTGGGGCGATGGGGTTATTCAGCGCAAAGTCCGGTTTGCCTAACCGCCAGCGGGCACCGTTTAGGGTGCCTATTAACCCCTGGCCGGTGTGGCTTTGAATATCTTTGGCTTGCAGCGTTGCTGCTCTGAAAGGGCGGAACGCACGCGCAATGGGGTGTTCCGAATGAGCCTCAAGGGCGGCAGCAATAGCCTGGGCGCGCTCGGCGGTCAATTCCCCAAACGGCTGGGTATGGGTAAGGTGCATCTCGCCGCGGGTTAACGTGCCGGTTTTATCAAAGATTACTCGGGTAACATTGGAAAGCGTTTCCATGGCGTCGGCGCGGGTAATTAACACGCCACGCTTGCGCAATTGACCATGCCCGGCAGTTAACGCAGCAGGGGTAGCCAATGCCAGTGCACAGGGGCAGGTCACGACCAGCACCGACAGCAGCACCCACAATACTTTTGATGGGTCGATAAACCACCAGGCCACGGTGACGCAGGCGGTTACCACGAGCAGGCGCAGGACAAATAAGTGCGCCATCCGGGCCGCCATCTGAGCCAGCCGCGGGCGGCTGGCAAAGGCGCGGTCGGTGAGGTCAACGATCCCGGCCACACGGGCGTCACGTCCGGCATGGGTGACCCTGACCACCAGCGGATTTTCCATGTTTTGGCTGCCGCCGGTAATCCGGTCGCCAACACGACGAGTCACGGGAAGGTACTCGCCGGTTAGCATCGACTCATCGAGGCTTGATTCGCCCTCTTCAATCATGCCGTCGGCGGGAACGCCGTGACCGGGTTTAACCAATACGCGGTCGCCAGGCGTTAGCTCGCTGGCGGGCAAAATACGTTCACTCCCATCGTTTTCAAGTCGTGTGGCTGAGATTGGCAGCACACCACTCAGGGCGTTGCCGCTATGTCCACTGCGCCGTCTGGCGCGGCTTTCCACATAGCGGCCAAAGAGCAAAAAGAAAGTGAACATGGTGACCGAGTCAAAATAAACCTCGCCTACATTAAACAGCACGGCATAGCTGCTAGCTAAGTAGGCGCCGCCAATCGCCAGCGATACCGGCACATCCATGCCTAGCACGCCCGTGCGTAAATCACGCAGTGCATTGCGGAAAAACGGCTGTGCTGAAAAGAACACTACTGGCGTCGCCATAGCAAAAGAGAGCCATTGAAAAAGCGCATAAAAATCATCGCTGATTTCACCGGGACCGGAGACATAAATCGGGATCGAAAACATCATCACCTGCATCATGCCTACCGCGGCGATAATCAACCGGCGTACGTTCATACGTTCTTCGTGCTGTAGTCGCGCCTGGGCTTGGTCGGGTTCGTAGGGCTGTGCCTCGTAGCCGATGGCCGCCAGCTCCGCTAGCAGTTGAGACAACTTTAACTGCTGGGGATCCCAGCTAACCCGCAGCCGGTGATGAGTTAAATTCACCGCGCTGGACGTAACGCCCGGCAAGACATTCAAGCGGTGCTCAATCAACCATGCACAGGCGGCACAGGTGATGCCTTCAATGGAAAGGGTGGCGTATACGTTGCCCTCATCGCCATCAGCATGCACAAACTGAGCCTGCAAGCCTGGATCGTCAAATACCGACCATGTATCTGCTTTAGCGGCTTGGCGGTCGTTGGGGCGCTCGGGCAGTTCGGTTCGGTAGCGGTAATAGCTTTCCAGCCCGCCATTGACGATGGCATGAGCCACTGCTTCGCAGCCGGGGCAGCAAAGGGGGTGAGTCTCCTCATCCAGAGTGATTATCCAAGGGGCCGCCGGGGGCACCGGATTGCCACAATGGTAGCAGGCCTGCGCAGCATTGCTCATTGGCTTTCTGTACGGCCTCCTGGCAGTAGCGCGACGCTATTCTCATTGGGGAAAATTGCCTCGCCAGTAAGTCGCCAGTCGGCATCTTGCAGGGATGGCTGAAGCGTTAGGTACCAGCGATAACGCAGGTTGTCGGGGCCTTGGGTGACATAACGGCCATCGCGAACATGCTCAAGCACAAACGATTGATCGCGATTATCTTCGGTCGGAAAAATCAGGTCGAGGTAGAGCGTTTCCGGGTGTGTATCGCCCGTTAAATCCACCACAATATCGCTCGTTAGTGGATCAATGCGTAGGTCGGCGCTCAAATGCAGTTGACGCGCCTCATCCTGCTTGGCAAACACACGGTTAATGGCTTTGCCATGCTCATAATAATCCTCCTGAACGACCATGCCATCGAAGCTTTTGACCGACATGACGGCAAAGGAAGTGCTGACAACGATCGATGACAGCAAAAGGCCAATCAAAAACCATGGCCAAAACTGCTTATACCAAGGCGTTACCGAGGGAGTGGATGGCATGCGTGTTTATCTCCTAATGTCGCCCAAGAAGCTTGTGTCGCGCTCAAGATGAATACGCTCATCTTGTTGAGCCTGTAATGAAAAAGTAATGCTATGACTAGGTTGTTGTAGCTCTTCTGGGTTGGCCGTCACGGTCACCACCTGTAAGCGCGACTCCCCTGCGGGTACAGTCAGCAAGCGGTTGTCCAGCGTTAAGCCGGGTAAGCCCGATACGCTGAGCTGATACGTGTGATTTTGATCGTCAAGGTTACGAACCGTGAGGCTGTAAACATTGCTAATGCGTCCGTCGCGAGTCGTTTGATACAGCTGAGTACGCTCTCGCTCAGCATCGAAGTTGAGCGGCATACGGTCATTGATAGCCCAGGCAAAGGTGCCCATCATAAACACTAGCGCCACAAAATAGCCTATTAAACGTGGGCGCAGGATATGGCTCTTGTTGCCTTCAAGAGCATGCTCTGTGGTGTAGCGTACCAATCCCCGCGGATAGCCCATTTTGTCCATCACGCTATCGCAGGCATCGATGCAGGCGGCGCAGGTGATGCATTCATACTGCAGACCATCACGTATATCGATACCGGTAGGGCATACCTGTACACACAGGTCGCAGTCTATACAGTCGCCATAACCTGCCTCGCGGGCCTCCATATGGCTGAGGCTCTTTTTACGGTGTCCTCGCGGGTCACCACGTGCTGCATCATAGGAGACAATCAGCGTATCACGGTCAAACATCACGGATTGGAATCGTGCATAGGGGCACATATACATGCACACCTGCTCGCGAAGCCAGCCAGCGTTCAGGTAGGTAAATACCAGGAAAAAGCCCACCCAAAAATACGACCAACCATTAGCTTCCAGGGTCGGTAATTCTGTGACTAACTCGCGTATCGGCGTGAAGTAGCCGACAAAGGTAATACCCGTGGCAAGAGCAATCAGCAGCCAGGCGCTATGCTTAGCTGTTTTGCGCCATGCCTTGTCTATGCTCATCGGCTGTTTATCAAGCTTCATGCGCCGATTGCGTGACCCTTCGATACGGTGTTCAAGCCATATGAAGAGAAAGGTCCACACGCTTTGTGGGCAGGTATAGCCGCACCACACCCGGCCAGCAAACACGGTAATAAAGAATAGCCCAAAGGCGCAGATAATCAGCAGCCACGACAGCAGGATGAATTCCTGGGGATAGAAGGTGGCGCTAAAGATATGGAATTCACGATTAGGCAGATCGAAAAGGATTAACGGTCTATCGCCAAGGTTAATCCAAGGGATGAGAAAGAATGCCAGCATTAACGACCAGTTGGTGCTGCGACGTAGCTTCTGAAAGACCCCTTTAATCTCACGCACATAAATGTGGCGCCGCTTGGCGTACATTTCCTGGCTAACGGGTTCAGGCGAAGGGTAATGTCCCACCTGGGGTGGTGTGACGTCTTGGGTAGATATCTTTTCCATGGCTTTGTTCCCGGCTCAAAAGGCAGGAGAAGTGCACTTATGCACATGGTGATATTGTATCGGGTTGTGTATGCAGAAAGGGTGCGGTTTGAGACCGCACCCTTACTTGAGTAGCCCGGCGGCTGATGGTGGAGAAGTATTAGTCAGCTAAGCGCAGGCTATATACGTAGGCAGCAACCAGGTGTACTCGTTCTTCACCAATATACGCCGCTTGTGCTGGCATGTGACCGTTGCGACCGTTACGAAGTGTTTGACGAATGGAGTCACCCACTTCTTGGCCAGGCGCAAGATAAAGCCAGGTATTGTCGGTTAGATTGGGTGCCCCCAATGCCGTATTGCCGGTGGCCGTAGGGCCATGGCAAGCGGCGCAAACGGACATGAAGGTGCTTTGGCCTTGTTCCGCACGGGCAGCATCATGCTCTTCATTGGACAACGAAAGTACATATTGAGTGAGGTTTTCAATATTTTCTTGCCCAAGCTGCTGCCAGGAAGGCATCAGGCCGTTACGGCCGTTCGTCAGCGTCTGTACAATCGTATCGGGATCACCCCCGTATAACCAATCGTCGTCGGTCAGATTAGGAAAGCCGTACCCGCCTTGAGCGTTAGAGCCATGACACACCGCGCAGTTATTCTGGAAAATACGCTCAGCAACCTGCATCGCCTGGGGATCTTCAGCAAGTTCGGGGATTGGCACTTCCTGATACTGGGCAAATATAGGCGTAAAACGCTCTTCGGCCTGAGCGACTTCCTCTTCCCACTGCCCCTCTTGGGACCAACCCAATATGCCTGCGTAATTACCAAGGCCGGGATAAAGCACCAGGTAGCCCAGCGCAAACACGACCGTTAATACGAATAACTGAAACCACCAGCGTGGCAGCGGATTGTCATACTCTTCGATACCATCGGCGGCGTGCCCGGTAGTTTCAACGTTTCCCTCTGGGCCAGGCGTTTTATCGGTGCGCCGGTTGGCAAGCAGGATCCATACGCTCAAGGCAATCGTGCCTAGCGTGATGAAAATGATCCAGGCGCTCCAGAAACTGGATAGGGAGTCACCCCATAGGTTGTTCATAATTTGTTCTCTCCCCTATCGTGGCGGGCATTCGCTTCGCTGTCGCGTTGTTGCGAAGCTTGCTTGTCACTGGGCGGTAGCTCATCGTCGTCGGCAAAGGGCAGATGGGCCGCTTCGTCAAAATCTGGTTTACGTCGCTTGGAGTACGCCCAAAGAGCGATACCGATAAAAGCGACCATCAAGATCAGCGTAATGAGACCGCGAAAAGTTCCCGTATCCATAGCTTAACGAGTGCCCTCAAGCAGGATGCCCAATTGCTGTAGATAAGCGACTAGCGCGGTGATTTCCTGAGTACCGCTTACATCCGCCGTTGCCGTGGCAATATCTTCATCGGTGTAAGGCACGCCTAGCCGACGCAGGGTGCGCATTTTGGCCGGTGTGTCTTCGCCGTCGATAGTATTTTCAAACAGCCAGGGGTAGGCCGGCATGATTGATTCTGGTACGACATCCCTAGGATTATAGAGATGAGCACGGTGCCAATCGTTACTGTAACGGCCGCCTACGCGCGCCAGGTCAGGCCCTGTCCGCTTGGAACCCCAGAGGAAGTTGTGTTCATAAACTCCCTCGCCGGCAACGTTATAGTGGCCGTAGCGTTCGGTTTCTGCACGGAAGGGGCGCACCATTTGCGAGTGACAGCCCACGCAACCTTCACGACGATAAATATCCCGGCCTTCCAACTGCAGCGCTGTTAGCGGCTTGAGGCCGGCCACAGGCTCCGTGGTCTGTTTTTGGAAAAGCAGTGGGACGACCTCGGCCAAGCCACCGAAACTGATCACGACAAGGATCAACACGGCAAGAAGGCCAACGTTCTTTTCGACAATCTCGTGTTTCATTGGTCTCATCTTCCCCGGTTTAAGCCGCTTGTGGTGCTGAAGGGCTGAAGGCTTCACGACGTTTGACGGTCATGTAAACGTTGAAGGCCATGATCAGCATGCCGGTCACCCAGAAGAGGCCACCGATTAAGCGTACAAAGTAGCCCGGTGCGCTGGCTTCAACGGCTTCAACGAAGGTGTACATCAAGGTGCCGTCAGGGTTGATCGCACGCCACATCAGGCCTTGCAAAATACCGTTAACCCACATGGAGGCGATATACAGCACGGTGCCGATAGTCGCTAGCCAGAAATGCACTGCAATCAATTTGACCGAGTACATGGACGTGTGTCCGAAGACGCGCGGGATCAGGTGATACATAGAACCAATGGTGATCATCGCGACCCAGCCCAGGGCGCCCGCATGGACGTGGCCGATGGTCCAGTCAGTGTAGTGCGACAGCGCATTGACGGTTTTAATCGCCATCATTGGGCCTTCAAAGGTGGACATCCCATAGAACGAGAGGGCGACAACCAAAAAGCGCAACGTGGGGTCGGTGCGTAGCTTATGCCAGGCGCCTGACAGGGTCATCATGCCGTTAATCATGCCGCCCCAGGAGGGCGCCAGCAAAATAATTGACATGACCATGCCCAGTGACTGTGCCCAGTTAGGCAGCGCCGTATAATGCAGGTGGTGCGGGCCGGCCCACATGTAGACCATGATCAACGCCCAGAAGTGGACGACCGATAGACGGTACGAGTAGATAGGACGCTCTGCCTGCTTCGGTACGAAGTAGTACATCATGCCCAGAAAGCCCGCCGTCAGGAAAAAACCAACCGCGTTATGGCCATACCACCACTGCACCATGGCATCGACTGCGCCCGCATAGATCGATGTCGAGTACATTGGGGTAACCGGAAGAGCCGCATTGTTAACGATGTGAAGCACCGCAACGGTCAAAATAAACGCCGCAAAGAACCAATTGGCGACATAAATATGTGAGGTTGTGCGTTTCTTGATCGTCATTAGGAACACGATGGCGTAACTGATCCAGACCACGGCGATCAAGATGTTGATCGGCCACTCCAGCTCAGCGTACTCCTTGGTCGTGGTGTAACCCATGGGTAGCGTCACGACCGCCGAAATAATGACCGCTTGCCAGCCCCAAAACGTAAAGGCAGCCAGCTTGTCAGAAAAAAGGCGTGTCTGGCAGGTTCGCTGCACCACGTAATAGGATGTGGCAAACAGTGCAGAACCACCAAAGGCGAAAATGACGGCGTTAGTGTGTAGCGGACGCAAGCGTCCGAAGCTAGTCCAGGGGATGCCAAGGTTCAGTTGCGGCCAGACCAGTTGCGAGGCAAGAATGACGCCGACGATCATTCCTACAATGCCCCACACAACGGTCATGATCGCGAACTGCCGAACTACCTTGTAGTTGTAGGTCGGATGTTCAAATGTTGTGCTCATGTGATGTTCCCATCGAACGCGGTTAAGAGGTGACCCGTTACATTTTGCACGGATGTGGCCGCCCGCTTGATGATGCAGGTCAAGTTAAAACCAAGATTCTAGCGCAGCACCGACTTAATCTAAACTTGACCATTGATTAAATACTGAATTATTAGGAGCCTTGCTTGTCAGAGTCTGTTTTTTCTCATTATTTGTCACTCTCGCCCGACATGCTTCACACGGCACTAAATAATCAGTCGAGCGGTTATTTCTTGGTTGATGGACTAGGGCCCATGGCGATATACGGCCAACCCACGCAGGGGCGCTTACTGTTTGCCCATGGCGCGGGCGCGGGCCAGCAATCGTTTTTCATGAGCCAATTTACCACTCGATTGGCGAGTCAGGGTATACAGGTGGTAGGGATCGATTTTCCCTACATGCAACAAATACAGCAAACAGGCAAGCGTCGGCCACCGCCACCTATTGCCCAGTTAGTGGGTATCTTTGCTAACTGGTATACGCTATTGAGCAGCCTATTTGAAGGGCCGCTTTGGGTAGGCGGGAAATCCATGGGTGGACGTGTCGCAACGCTCTTCGCCAGTGAACAATCTTGCCCTGGCGTGGTGGTCGCTGGCTACCCATTTCATCCTCCAAAAGCAAGTCATCGACTACGTCTGGATCATTGGTCTGCGTTGACGTGCCCTACCTTAATTTTACAAGGTGAGCGAGACCCTTTTGGTACTCGGGAGGAGGTTGAAGGGTATCAGCTACCCGCTAATACTCAGCTCGCCTGGCTAAAAGATGGTGATCATGATTTCAAGCCTCGTCGTTCATCTGGGCTTTCTCAAACAGTTTTGATTGACGAAGCCACCCAGGTTGCGGCATCCTTCGTCCGCGCTCACAGCCAAGGCTTGGCGGATAAAAGCAACGCGCTGGTTTAAGTCACAAATTTTAAACGCAGTATGTTGACATCTGACACGCCTTCTGTAGAATGCAGCGCCACGTGACCAGCGGGTGGTTAGCTCAGTTGGGAGAGCACCAGCCTTACAAGCTGGGGGTCACTGGTTCGAACCCAGTACCACCCACCATCTAAGTAAGCTTAAAAGATGGGTTGGAAACGTTATAAAGCAGTAATGAAAGACGATATAAATTTGATGTGCATAACGGACCGGTAGTTCAGTCGGTTAGAATGCCGGCCT
>TARA_R110002012_G_C11674432_1_pt1 | contig 14515 bp, 34 predicted proteins | sample TARA_R110002012 | Tara Oceans TARA_R110002012 (sample SAMEA4396515) | marine metagenome | biome: Westerlies Biome; feature: [DCM] deep chlorophyll maximum layer (ENVO:01000326); material: water (ENVO:00002006), including particulate matter (ENVO:01000060) such as... | depth 40 m
AAATGCCCATTCTCGCGTCCTTTTTGTTTGGGCTGCCTTGGGGTCTAAAAGTATAAAGAACGTCACATTCGCCCTTTGTAGGGGGAAGGATGGCTATTGGGCGTATCAACAACCATCCCTCCTTTACATAAATTATTACTGCTTGACTTCCCAAAGCCATGCCCAAGAATCACCATAATCATTCTTAGTCACGTTCAATATTCCACCACTCGCATTTGCTGATGCTATAACATCTTCTTTAGACATTTTCCCATCCTTATCAAACGCCCTTGCTAATGCACGACCTAATCTTGCACCGTCAGTTTGTTCGGGGGAGACTTCAAACTTTGCATCAGGATATGGTGTTACCCATACAGATGTTGCAGTTGAAGTATTGGAGTCTATCAAAGTTATCACTTCACCATTATCCTCTGAACCTGCTTTATCAGTCCAAGAAACATTTGTGAAAACGAATGACGCTTTTTCATTCTCTTTCATTTCGCTTCTTAGATTTATAAATTCCAAATCTTCATCAGACATATTGTTCTGTGTTACATTCCAATCTACCATTTAATTATCACCTCCTTTATGAGGCTCGGCATCCTCTACACTTGTTTTCAATTTGTTTTCCAATTCTGTATCAACATATAACTTGTTTTCTAATACTGTTATTTTTGTTTGGAGTTTTTCTATCGTCAGATTCTTTTCACGAACTAGTCTTCTTTGTTCCTGATATTGATTATTTGAAACCATATCACTTTCAACTCTATCTACGCATACATCTTCTACTTCCATTTCATGTGATTCATTTTGAACATACTCTTCAATATCATAATTATAGTGTGATAACCCTTCTAAATCAACATAAAAACGGCCACTAACTGTTACTTCAACAGTAAAATTAAATGGCTCGTCACAATATTCCCAAATATTGCTCATTCTAATTCCTCCAAACTTTGTTCTACTTTTTCTAACATTCCTATCAGAACACTTTGCTCCCATTCTGTCATAGTTTTATACATTGTAACTATTTCTAAATGTTCTTCATATCTATCTTTTGGATGGAAGAGACAAAAACTAGGTTTATCTCCAACAATCATTTTTATCCCACATATTAAACATGGTTGCAATTTTTTGTCAACACTAGATTCAATCATTTTAACAACCCTCCTCTACATAATTCCAGTAAGGAGATTTTTTCAATTCTTCCAAATCAAAACTCCTTTCAATATAATCACCATTAGTTAAATTAACTACTACAATTATTTCTTCGTTCTCTTGCCACGCTTCTATTTTTCTTACTTCTATTTTTTCTATCAATTTATTTTATTCCTCCTGTTGTGTTCCGCTACTAACTGTTTGTTCTCTATTCTTCTAATAAGTCTAGGCGTTTGGTTTTCGACGGCTACAAATAGGCTCACCCCCCATGCCCTTATTAACCTTCCGATTGTGTATACATTATTAGATTTTTAGATATTAATTTAAGTTGCAAAAACCCCCTTACGTAGTAAGGGGTCTATAAAGCAAGAAAATAACATTTAGATACAATCATAGCACAACTACTGTTTGTACGTCATAGTGCCTCTTCTAGCGGCATTTATCAGATATATTCCAGCAAGTACCGAAAGCATTCCAACTGTCAGACTTGCAATTATTGTTGGCTCATTCCCACTTATCTTATTTCTAACATAATCATATCCATCATCAATGCCATCAATAACTGCTGGTATTGCTCCTCTGATAACTTGCAAAGTTTGGTTTCCTAATTGCATCGAAGCACCAAGAATGTCTTCTCCTAAATCTCCTAAACCTTCTGCAATATCTGAACCAACTGATTGCAAAATCGGTAATAATTCTTGCAATGTTCCTTCCACCACATCTGCACCAGCGTCTATTGCTTGGTTGGCAATATCCTCAGTAACTTCAGAAATGACGCCATCGCTGTTTAACAACAAATAAGTTCCAACGGCAGTAGCAGTAGCACCAATAATGTATACTGCTACCGGAACTGCTGGAAGAACCATTATTCAATCCTCCCAAGTTTAACTCCGGCTTTCATAATTTTGACTGATAATCCAAAGGCAAGACTTACAACTGCGATAGGGACAATTGCAATAAAAAAGCCTTTTGCAACTCCTTCAGTCCAATAACCAGCGACATTTAAACCGCTTTCAATTGGTCTTTCAATACCCATCAGGCTCACCATCTAAAACAAAGAAATAAATTAGTGCAGCCATAGCAATCAACCCAACGCCTACAAATGGTAATACTGGTATATCATCTTCAACTATTAATTCATCTTCACTCTCTTCAGGCTCGGGCGGTAATAATTCTTCATCTTTATCATCATCCGGCTCGGGTGGTACAATATCAATTTCTCCCTCGTCATCATTATCATCTGACGGAGGAGCATAATAATAAGGGTCTAAAATTTCATTGGCTTCTCTGTCGCTAAATCCTAACGCTCTTATTTCTTCAATGGCCTCGTTAAAAGTTATTAAACCACTTTGATAAGCACTAACAATGCTTTGAATCCTTGCATTTAAATTAGATTGTACACTTCTTTTATTCATCTTTTCATACTTTGGAATCATATTATTTCCATCTCCCGTTTGTGGCGTAATATCTGCGAACTTGTGCTTGCGTAAAGACCTTTCCCGAAGGCCCACGAAACTTGTTTTTACCAAGTTTTACAAAGGGCAATTAAGACCCCCTGTTGTATAAAAGTATAAGACCAACTGCGATTAATAAAAATCCTGTTTCGTTACTCATTCCCATGTATTTACCTCCTAATATTTATATCGAGACATTTTTGCTTGTCTTTCTACTTTTCTAACCATACTCATCTTTTTGGCTCTCATACTTCTAGTGCCATTAGTCTTTTTCATTTTCATTTTAAATTTATATTTCATATTATCTCCTCACGAAAACAGACCATACAGGCGTGTAAGAACTTTTATTTATTTCTCCATCCCAATCTTTCTGTTTTATAATTCTAGTTTTATAACCACTTTTTTGATATCTTTCTTGGGCTTCAGTTGCAGTTAAAAATCCTTTAGATGAAAGTTTTGCTGCTTCTTTGGCATTTGGGTGAGGTATTTTTCTTTGATGTACTGATTTTCTTGTGAAAATTTTTCCGCCTATTGTCTTACTTTTCTTAAGATTAGTAACTGGTTTATTGTAATATCCACCAATTCTTTTTGGCCCAAAAAATCTTAACATTAAATCATTCCCATTATTACATCCTGAGCCATATAACCGCCTACTACAAGAATTGCGAAAATTGCCAATCTTGCCAATTTTAATGTCTCCATAACTGCTTCTTTTTCATTATCGTTCAACATTTCCACCTCCTTCTCTGCACTTGATTTTTAGAACATCTATTGCCTCCAATAGGCAAGGTTCTAGCACAATAACTTCTCCATCTAGGAGAACCTATTTTACCAACTCTAACTTTAGAAGAAACTTTTGTTTTTCCACATAATTTATCATAAACATATGGCATTCTTAATCACCTTGTAGGATTGTCAACAATATAAGTATTATTTTTTACTGCAATAACTTCAATTAATGCATTTGTTGCACTTGAATTTCTTGTTACACTCAAAGCCCCGTTAATCGTATTTGAACCACTTGTGGCAATTGTTAAATTTCCACTAGGTTTGAATATTTTTATATTATCACCTGTTACACAATCCGGTAAATTAATCGTGATTGCTCCTGTATCTTCAAAGTATAACACTTGACCTTGTATTTGAGTTGTTGCTAATGTTACTATGGTTGTACCCGAAGCAGTATTAATTATTGGAACTTTTCCTGATATTGAACCGTTTACCTGTAATTTAGGGTTATTATCCGCTAAACCCGTAACACCTATTGCCGCAACCCCTACAACCTCGGTCGCCGCATCTACATGAAGTCCGTATGCGTTGGCATTTGTTTCAACCCTAAAATCACAATCTGTCGAATCTTCATTAACCACTACTTCAGAATATCTAATCCTGAAGTTATCTACTTCAACACCACTTCTTTTAACTTTAAATTGCATTGATGTTGAATCTGCCGCAACAACGCTATCTTGTTGAACGGCTATTGAACCAACCGTTTCAATACCGCTTGCTGTATCTGCGGAGAATTTTATCAAACCTATACTCGCGGTTGAAATAGCGGGGTCATAAGCCCTAGAATTTCTTAATTCTAGTATAGGAGAAGAGGAAGTATCTGTATCATCAGATTCAATTCTTACTACTGTGGCTTGATTATTATAATCTTTAACGTGTAAAGATAAATTACTATCGGGTACTGTATTAATTCCAACTCCACCCGTTGAACCATCAGTTCTCAATAAGTTATCTGAATACTCTCCGTCTACTCTAAAATCATAATTATTATTTTGGTCATTAAGATGTGTCGATGTTGTTGAAAATTTAACGGTCGCAGTAGTGGCATCACCTAGTACATTTACTGTATCGGTATTACCATCAATAAAAAGAGCGTTTGCATTACCATTAGATTCAACGCGAAAGTCTGCTGGTAATCCACCCTCATTGAATACAGTCGTGAATGAGTCTGATGACATTTGACCGAACCGCATGACCTCTCGCTGAGTCGCCCCTAAGCCGCCGCTTAGTATGCCCACCGCGTAGTTATCACAAGTCAATTGAATGTCCGAATCCGTTCCAGCAGTATTCGTGATAGTGAGTCTCGGCCCTGCACCTGCGGCAGTATCACCACCTTGAATCTCAAAGACCGTGTCGTTATCACTATCACCGATTACCAGTAGTTTCTTGTTCGTGTCATCGAAGGTTAGAGAAGCCGAACCTTCAATAGAATCAGCAGTAGAAGCACCAAAAGCGACCTGACCATCTGTTATCGAGCCGCCAATACTCCCACCAGCACCTCCGGCAATAGCAATTGTAGTTTTAGTGCCGGAATTAGTTAAAGTAAAATCTGTATTTGCGAATGCTAAAGTAGAAACTGGTCTATTACTAGAAGTCCCATTATCAAGTTGAGTTTTCAAAGGAGGACGTACAGGGCCGGACATTATTTTATTCTCCTAAATTTATCTAAAGAAACTGTTTTTGACCCTGAATATGTTTTTCTTGTATGGTCTAAACCAGTTGCAAAATACACTTTTGTAGTTGCTGGATTTTTTGATTTAAAATATCGAGACAATCCCATAAACATAGGTCTTCTTTTAACCATTTAGTCCACCTCATTGTTCATTAGCAAACCAAATTTCAAGCACACAAGCACCATCAGGAGAATTGACATGTAATTGTTGAAATTGTGCAAGGAATCCCATTGATTTACCCATATCAAATGTGTAAACTATCCCGGCTTCAATTGTAAAATAATTTACCCCAACTGCATTAACATCATTTGGGTCATATCCAATTCTTACATCTACGCTTCCCGCATTTCTAATCAGTAATTTACCGGAAGTAGGAAAAGCAAAATCTATTGCGGTTACTATATCTTCTTGTAAATTATATCTTAATATTCGACCCATGTTATCACCTATAAGACAAGGGATTAGAGTGACCGTTTAAGGCCACTCTATCCCTGCGTCTCACCTCCAATCTAAGCAGACTCAGTTGTAGCGGCTAAAACTGCTTTCTTCACGTTTGTGACGACAGATTGAGTTTGTCTACCTTGACTTTGTGAGCGTCCATTAATTGGAGAAACTATCACAGGAGTATAAGTCCTTGTAGTCGCTGCGGTAGAATTAACTTGTAAAACCAAATCTGATTCTAATGACAATCCAAATAGTGGAACGAAAAGACCGCCAGCAACTTGTATTGCATAAGTCTGTTGTGTCGCACTTACTCCGGGGTCAGCATACAAAATTCCGTTGTATAAATCTCCATTAAAGGCTTGCCACATACCCGGAGCGAGGCTGAAATCCGACTGAGAAACAACTCTAATTCCTGTCAATTCATCTGCTGCCGTATCATTCTGTATCAGAACACCTGCAACAGTTCCCGGAACTCCTTGAGGGAGGCGAACAACTACTTGCTCTTCCGAAATGGAATGTACGAAACTGGTACTTGCGGATACAGTAGTAGTGGTTTGCATAGCGGGGTTGTAGCGAATCCAAAATTGTACTGTTCCGCTTGCAACTGCTTGTGCTGCTTGTGACCAACTTAATGTGTATTCGAGGCGGCTAACACCTGCTGGAATATTTCTTCCAACTGGTATTCTAAAGTACGCTTCTTTTGCAGTATCGTTTGGTATTTCTTGGAATCTTCCTTCACCTAGAGAGTTTAGGAAATATCCATAAAGACCAGCAGCGTTATTGGCTGCTAGAGAATAACCGCTTCTAAAATCGTGTACTGTTGTACCGTTAAGAACTAGTCTTAGAGATTGAAGTAAATTTGACAAATCTGCTGCAACTGCCGCAGCAGTATTAACAGTAGTAACTCTCATAATTATTTCATCAACTGCTCCGCCGGGGATATTGAAACCACGATTGTATGTAGTTCCAGCAGCATTGCTTGGCAAATCTGTGGTGTTTGATTCTACTAATGAGTATCTAACTGCCATTCTCAAACCCCTTTAGATTTCATTGAAATTCCGCTTTCAAGGGCAGCAGCAGCACCAGCAAATAAGCCAGTCGCTAAACTAATCCCTATTGTTAAGCCAGCGAACCCTAAAAGTCCACCCGCATTTAATTGAGGCATTGGAATCATGATTCCACCGCTCCAATTCTTTCATCTATAACGTCCTTAAAAGAACGTCCACTCATTAAGTATGTCGAAAGCCCATTTCCAACTGCACCTACAAAAAGTACAGTGAAGGCCAAAGCCATACCATTTCCTATTCCTTGCATAAAAGCCATATTCATCCGTCGAGTGTCTACCGTATTTAACAGGATGGTCTTATTTTACGTTTTAAGGGGTGTTCCTCGCATTTGTTTACCATTTAGGTCAATATGTAGCACTAGAATAAAAGATGCCGAGGTTCGGCGTTTAAACGATAAAATATAATGTATCTAAAAACGGGCATACAAGCGTTTGATAGGGGTACTGGTAGTATCATATCTAATTATGTGTCAAGGCCATATAACCCCCCTTACTACGTAAGGGGGGTTATATGGGTTTTTGGCTTATTTTGAGACACATTAAAAATATACACTTTCCAAACTAATAAATACCGCAAGCATGTAGGAGTGAATATGAAAGTTTCAGAACTTAAAAAACAAATTGAAAAAATGGATGATGATATGGAATTAATTGTAGTTGCACCAAACGCACCTCCTTGGATTACTCAGTTCACAATCATACCCAAACCAAAGGAGATTGAAGAATGAGAAGAATGCACCCACAATGTAAATGTGGCTCCATGCTTTTGCGAGCCTCTGCAAGGGTAAGAAAGGACGGAGATGAAAGACCCAAAAATAGAATACCATTTTCCGCAGTTGGTTGGTATTGTCAAAGTTGCAATATGTTGATGTCAGGCGATTGGCTCATACAAGATTCCTCTTGATTTTGTCACATCAAAAATTACAAAACTATATTCTTTTTCTTGAAGTTTTTCGATGTACGGCAAAACATCAAATCCGTATCTTGTCAAGGCATCTTTGTGGTATAATTTTACTGGCAAAGAAAAGTTAACAATGTAAGATGTTGAACCCTCCAAATCTTTGCTAAATACCATTTGATGGCTAACGGCCAAAAATCTTATTCCTTTGCTTCTGCCAGTTAATGCTAAACGTCTAAATTGTGGGCTCGCTTGCTTTCTACTGCTGATAAAAGTTTGAGCATCATCAACGCAAAATAAACAGTGAAAATCAGGATTTGCTTGTTGAATTGCAAATACTGTATCTATCGCATAATCTACTTCCTGTTCTACATATTCAGCATCAGTGTAAACAACTGCAATTCTATTTTTCTGCAAATGTTTTTCTAAATTTTCTACTCTGATTGGATTATTTTTCTTGCCTCCCATTTGCATCTCATTTTTAGGACAAACATATACTAATCTGAAATTTTCATTTTGATATTGTTTACAAAACATTTCTAATGTAGATTTTAAAAAGTAAGACTTCCCCGCCCCCGGTTTACCCACTACCATACTTGTGAGCATTTTCCCATCGGGCTTATACAATTTGTTCAGCATCTCTTTCATTTTCAATCCTCCTTATTTCTGCGGCTTGTTTTCGTGCTTTCAATCTTTTTCCGATAAATGGTAATTTTTCAAACATTGAACCCATCCCTTTGAAAGGATTTGATTTAGATTGAGTTTGAATTTGAACTATTGGTTTTCCAAACCAATACGAATTGCAAACTACGGCAACTTGTACCGGAGAAAACACACTAGAAATGTCAACTCCTGAATGTTTCAAACCTTCGTTTGTGACTGATGAAATCCATAAATAATCTGCATCTGCGTGAGTTATTGGCGTTGCCTCTTTATTTCTAGTTACTGCCCTTTTGTATTTTGTCAGTAAATGGTCAGCAGAACGGTAACCAATTCCCAAAAGAGCCATTGAGGTTTCTTCTGCGGCTTGTAATTCTTTTTTGCTTTTCTTTCTGTTTTCCGGCCCTGCTGGTCTAATCTTTTTCAACATTGAAGGAATAACTTCAACATTCAAATCATCGTCATCTGAAAAATCAAATGTTGTCCATTCAAAATTATTTTTCTCTTCAGTTTCAGTTTCAGTTTTAGTTTCAGTTTTATTTTCAACTTCTACCTTCTCTTCCGGTGGAGAAATTTTCTTTGACCATTTCCAAGCCCCGCTTCTAGTGGAATATAATTTTCCATCTGTCGCTTTCCATTTTTCGTTTCCGTCTTCATCCGTAGTTTTCGTTGCATATTCACCCAAGTCTATCATCTCCCGTATCAATCAAAGGAGGAAATAACATTTCCATTGCTTTCTCCTTTGGAATTTGAAATTGTTCTATTAAATAATCATAAGCAACATGAAAAGAGATAAAACCACTTCTATGTTCAAAAGCGACTTCTTCAGCAGTTAGACATTTTTCTAAAGTTTTGGCCATTCTTCGGCAAGCCTCCTTCTTCTTTCAACATGCTCGTACATTTCTTTTGTATAATTATCATAATAACTAGTATTTTCTTCAAGCCAATCGCTGGCTTTAATCAAATGGTCTAATCTTTGTAATAAAATATAATTATCTTTTGCATTTGGGATTGCAATTAAATTACTTTTTGAAAATTGTGTTTCCATTTTCAAACACCAATCATACCATCTCATCCAACCCATTGAAGGTTTGATAACTATAACTTCGTAACTATCATCCCACAAAGCAACATTTGATATTATTACTTGCGGGTCGCCTCGGATAACTTTTACTTTGCCTTCTTCCCAAGCCTTTTTTGAAAATGGACAATTATCATCTATCATTTTACACCCGCCGCCGCATCTACATTATTCGATATTTCTTGAGCCAAGAATTTTTGAATTACTGGATGTTTCAAAACTAATGATATTGCCAGTTCAAAAGATTCCTTTTGGCCTCCTCCATCCATTCTTATTGTTTCGTAATAACTACCCATCAAAGACAAGGCGAAAATAAATGTGGGCATCTGACCATGAGGTCTAAAACCTTTGTCGAAAAGTGTAGCCATCAGACAAGATAGATGAGGGGATGCCGACAGTAAAGCATCATCCATATGTGTCAAAACCTGTTCATCGTCTAGGAAACCCACAAAATATATCGAAGTGTATACCCTTTTTAATAGGTTTCCATTATTTAATAGAATAAACGCTTTCGTTACGTTTTCCAACTTGTTTTATTCTTGGATGATTTCTAATAAACAAGGCAACTTGAGAAGAATTTAATTGAAATCTAACTTCCTTATCAATTAAATAAGTTAAATTAATTAATGCTAATTCGTCATATTCTTTCAAAATCTCTTCGGCTTTATCTGCGGTTCTTTTTCTCCTTTCCTTTCTATCAACTACCATTTTTCAACCCCCCATCTTTTAGAAACCTTAGTAGTTGTCAAACCAACTCCGGGTTCCAATCCTCTTCTCAAAGCAGAGTATAATTTCACTGTTGAAGTAGATGTTTGAGGTTTAGTTAAGTCTCCGGCGTTAGGTAGCCAATTTCCAAATCTATCTTTTACTTGAACACCTTTATGTTTCACAGTTGCTCTCAGTCCATCATTTCCAAATAAAGTATAAGCCTTTGGCTCATAAAATATTCCTTTTCCTAAAGGTTTCTCCTGTTCTTGTTTCCATTCTCCAAGATTGTTTCCTAAAGGAATTAATTTCTCAAAATTCTTTTTTGCTTCAACATTCATATAAACGGAATCTGTATCACAATAGTAAGCGTGTTCACCTGCTGCCGAAATTGCTTTCTGAAGTTCCACTCTTGCCCCGCTAGTAATGAAACTAGCAAACCCAAACCATTGACTATCAGGTATCCGATTGGCGGATTCTAAATCAATAAGGTAAGGCATTTCCAAGTTTTTAGAATCATAAAATTTCAAATGATAATTCTGTTCCCAATCATCATTTTCAAATATTTTTTGCATCTCCCCCCAATTCTCAATTCTACTTGCAGTACCTCTTTGTGCATATTTTCCGTACCCCGAATTTAACAAAAGTTTGTAAAATATTTCATTCGGGTCATTATTTTTCTTTGCTTCCAATCTTAAATTATAAAATTTATTGACATGGTTTCTAAATGGATTTATTGCTTTTGCCGTATGCAACTGGTTTAACTTTTCTAATTCCCAACCAGCACTGTTCAAAGCATATTCTAATTCCGGTTCTGCAAGCCATCCACTAAACTCATTCTGCGTCCAATCTAAGCGACCTTTTTCGTTTCTGCTAGGCAAGAACCTTTCAGCATCTTTGCTTGCCGTGAGTCGCACGTTAGCCCACAAAACTCGGTCTTCTGACTTCATTATGCTGTACATAACTTCAGGAGAAGGCCCAAAAGTTGCACAATGCTTCATATCAGGAAAAATATTGTTGACTTGAACACTTGGAAACATCGAGTTAGCATCATAAGAAATTATGTCATAATATGTTTTTCCGGGCGTTCCCAAAACTTGAACTCTACCACCTGCATACGCTTCTTTTGCAGATTGGTTATATCTTGGATGACAAGAAACTCCTTTCACCCATTTTGTGGGGTCTTTCTTTGGATGCCAGCCCCAATGTTCCGGCCAGCAAGTTTCCGACCAAACTCGATATGCCATACTCGCAGTAGTTAATGGAATTGCAACTTTAGAAACATCTTTACCAATCCATTCAGCAGCAAGAGATTCCATGTTATTTATGGCTCTCACAAGTATCCTACAATCTTGATAACAATATTCAATATCTTCAGAAGTTATTTCCCTGCGGTTTCCTGTTATGTAATCTTCGGGAGTTTCCCCTTTTGGATATCCTAAAGCGTCGCCGAGTTGGGATAATTTCATCGGAAAAAGATGTTTAGTATCTCGGTATCTAACTTTATTAATTGTCAACTCATAAATTCGAGTTCCCATTGCAATCTTTTTTGCGTTATAGGCTTCTTCCTTTCCTATAATTGAAAATGTGTCAAATCCATGTGAGTTATGAGCATAAACCGCACAAGGGGCTTGAGATTCAAAGTATCCGCGTAAATCTGTTGTATTATCAAAATACATTTCTTCATCTGTATCAATATTTATCACACAAGCAAAAGCAAAGTTTCTTGCATCTAGCCCCCAAGTTTCTATGTCCCAAACAAACCTTTTCATTTTTCTTTTACCCATTTCTCTTGCCCACATTCTATGAACCATTTAGTTTCTCACATCCCTAAATTTTGGAGCATTTATTCCAGCACCTAAAGAAAATATTTCCACCTTTAAATCTCCTCCAATTGGGAAAACATCGTTTTTGGGACTTCCATCCGGGCTGACTTCTCTAGAACTATTGAAAGCGTCAACCATAGCATCTTCACCACTATCTGACAGAGCAATAGCCCAAGTTTTTCTCGGAGAATCAGTGTTATTATTTGGGTCATAATATCTCTCAAAAACATAATTAATTTTTTCTTGCAATAAATTTGCCAATTCTCTAAAAGTTGAACCACTTCCTTGAGGCCATAAATCCTCTTGTCTTGTTACCCAACCGAAACCCGGCTCAAATTGAATTATACTAGCACTTGCTTTTATTCGATATTTTTTCAAAAATGCAAAAGGAGGCGATGAGCCATTCCAAGCCCTTTGACCCATTTTTACATAGCCTTTGAAATATTGTGTAACATCTGCTTTTTCAAAAGATTCTGCGTCATAAACTTTCTTTTTCTTCCTTTGTCCGTATGAACGATTTATGAATGATATTTTATCATCTGTAATCTTTCTCGAACCCGAAATTAATCTCCGTGTCGAACGTCTATTACTCTCGTCTGAACCACTAAATAATTTGCCAGCGAAAACATTCTTCTCGTCTTGGGTTAAATCTTGATAAATTAATTCAAGTCTTATCCGAGCCCGTTCTTGATAATTCGACATTATTCTTCCTCTCCTAAAATATCAGTTATACATTTTTTATTTGAGTGTCCATTATGATAAAACCCTCTAAAACTCACTTTCTTTCCACAATATTGACATTTCCACATCATCTTCTTCGCCTCACTTCAAACAATTCGCTCAAGGATAATCCAAGAGAGTCTGCAATTATCTGCATTGCATTTTCCACTCGTCTGTCAAGGTTGGCGAGTTTTTCATACTCAATAAACTCTCGCTCTAAATCTCGCACTCTGATTTTTAATTTTTTAATTTGCTTTTCGACATCTGCCATGTTTAGGCTGAGGGGGGAGGGGGTTAAAAGTGTGTCTATAAGCGTTTCCAGCCCGTTTAAGCCGTTTTATGGCATTAATGGTAGGTATGTGCCTTTTTAGTCAATAGGCCCAGTGTATACCCCTTACTACGTAAGGGGGTTAAACAGCCCAATTTGCCAATAAATAGATACACTTATATAGTCACCCCCCATGAGACTAAATGTAGAAATACACAGGAGGAATAAAACAAATGAAGAAAACAAAATTAATAACAGAAGAAATGAAAGATATAATACTAAATGGAACGCCGGAGGAGCAAATAGAATTGCACTTTGATTATGGAGATAATACATATTGTTATCATGCAAAATCACTTGAGGAAGATACAATTTTAATATGGGCAGAACATATCAGGAAAGGTCGAGAAAGTAGAGGATTCACATATTCAAATAAGGCAAGAACATTTAGAGTTGGCAAATATTTTACACTATGGAGGGGGATTTAAATGAGTAGAATGACAATAATACTACCTTACCAAATACAGAATGTTAAAAATTTAGTTAGAGACGCATTTGATTGTGATGAGTTCGATGGCAGATGTGGGTATATCTCCGCTAAAGAATCGGGGTTAAGTAGAAGTCTTTTTTGGGATATTGTGCACCATTTACAAGATTTAGGGGAATTAGGAATTGACACAAATTGTATTGAAGATGATTATGATGATTTGAGTATATGGGTTTATGCTATGAGTGAGGTGATTGAATGAAAAATCTAATCCAACAAAAATGTGATTTATGCGGAGAAAGGGGGTATCATGTTAGAAATAACAATGCAGCCCCATATGAAGGGCGATGTTGTAATAGATGCAACTATATGATAGTAATTCCGGCTAGATTTAAGATGATTAGGGAGGCTCGTTAAATGAATGCAGCAACAATGATACGAATGAATCATCGAGATATAATTAATTTAGGATATAAAATTAGATACCAAATAGAAAATTGTGATGAATTAGAATTTGAAGAATCATTAAACTCATTATATTATGATTTTTTCCTTTTAGTCGAGGAGATACTACTATGAGTGAAAAACTAATTTATAGTATAGAAACAGATGAATATATTTTTGAAGTATGGGAGGTTGAATCTGAATGAATGCGGATGAGTTCATTGACATTGTTCATAGGATATTTGGTCTTCCAAGACTTAATAATTCTGATTTGGGTAATGAAGAAGAAAAGGTGGATTTAAAATGAGTAATGAAATTAGATTTGTTTGTGATAATTGCGAACAATATAAAATTAAATCAATGATGTATTATGACCGTTGTCATAATTTATCGGGTAACAATCAATCTTTGGGTGTAATTGGTTGGCGTTGTGAAGATTGTAATGAAGATTCAGAAGGTAACACAATATGGATTGAAACCGAAGAATTACTTGAATGTATTTATGGTTGTAAAGATTATGTTGATTACGGACTTCACGGTGATGACTGTCCATTGTCTAAAAAAGGGGTGTTAAAAAATGAATAAAAAATGTCCTAGATGTTTTCATGATATGAAAGAAACAACAAAACCTAGTCGTTATTATTGGGTTTGTTTTGATTGCGGGAAGGTGATATAATGGAATATGTATATTGTTGGGATTGTATGAAAAAATTGGGTGTTCAGACTCACGGGGGGAGTATTCGCCTTGATAGTATGCATCAAGAAAACATTATGTTATTGTGTATACAATGCCATTCGGCACATGAATTACCATCGTAGACCCCAAGGCAGCCCAAACAAAAAGGACGCGAGAATGGGCATTT
>TARA_R110002012_G_scaffold236796_1_pt1 | contig 14510 bp, 16 predicted proteins | sample TARA_R110002012 | Tara Oceans TARA_R110002012 (sample SAMEA4396515) | marine metagenome | biome: Westerlies Biome; feature: [DCM] deep chlorophyll maximum layer (ENVO:01000326); material: water (ENVO:00002006), including particulate matter (ENVO:01000060) such as... | depth 40 m
TACACCTCTTAGTTATTTAGGGGATTTTGAGGTCTAAAATATAATTTTTATGCTTTGGGTGGTGCTGATACTTTAATTCTAGCCAGATTTTTCATATCGTAGTTCTCTATGACAACTTTGCGATTATTTGATTCTTCATCACCCGATTTATAATTACTAAATCCAGGCATTTTTAGTGGGCAAGTTAGTGTTGGATAGTCTAATTTAGAGTAATCATCTCCGTTAGATTGTAACCAAGTAGCTTTTCTGTCACCACAACCACATCCACCACAATAATATTTTCCCTTAGTTTTACTTTGAGATAAATGTTCACATGACTCTAATTGACCACCAATCATTTTATCACCAAAGCAGCTCAGAGTTCTTAATTGTTTCACCGCCATATCAGCTTTGTTGTTCTTTAGTCCCCTAGAAGCCACTGACATGGCAAATGATTTAACCATCGATAACGGATTATTCATTATATTTACACTCTTTTTTATACCGGGTTTAAACGTTTTTTGTTTTTGACCACAATTACAATTACATTTTTTTCTATGAAAGGACATTTTATGCGAATGTAGAACCAATCACATCTGATGCTCCAATTTGAAGTAGACCAGAAGTTGTTGACAATGATAAGAATACTGGCTTTACAGTTTCTCCTGTAACAGTTGGTCTATTGAACGTATATCCACCCTTTACAGTTGGGTCAAGATAGTAAAGTTGACCTGTGGTTAGTCCTACAAATTCATCGTAAATTCCACTATTTGCAATTCTTACCGTATTTCCTGAGATTGATTGTACAATACCTATGGTTTCATTCTTATGAAATGGCATTGTTGTTACACCTGCATTAGAAACATTACTATGTGTAACTCCACCAGCAGAGCTGATACAAACAAATCCTCCTGTACCAATATTAGGGGTGGTTGCTCCGTCCGGAGTTGTATAAGTGAAATCTTTTGATCCTGTTACAACAAGATCACCTTGCAGAGTAATCCCATGAGGAACAGTGTCGGAGAGACCAAAACGAAGAAAACCTGCGGTAGCATTACTTGCAGCAGAATTACCTAAAGCAGCACTTACACCCTGTACACTAGATCCTTGTATGTCAATGTTATATACCTCGATCTTATTGAGTTTAGAGATAATCTCGTCATTGGTCTTTGTAAACCAATCAAAGAATGAGGTGTTTGCATTTAGGTTTGCTATCTGAAATTCGTTGTCTTCTACGCCCATTTATTTTTCCTATACCCTTGTTATGTATTTAACTGACAATCTCTTCTCAGCGGTGTTACCACTAAGATCAAAATTGGAGTTTCCTATGTGTGTAATTGTTCCTGAGAGCGCCTTAATGTCGGGATCACCCTTGGCGGTCACTTCTGACTCGAAAAATGATGTTCCATCTTCAATAAAAACATCTGCTCCTGTTGTAAAGGCACTTCTATTAGTGGTACTAAACAATATGTCCGCTTGTGTGGCACTGAGTAGATTAGTAGCCTGGACAACACCAATAACATCTCCACGAACCTTTGTAGTTTCTTCCGGTTTTGTCGATGCAACTAGTGTAGGAGTACTTTTAAATATCTTATCTCCCACAGCAGGCCTCTTTCCTGAGGCGAATGTTAGTAATGCATACACTAAATTTGATTTTGTATCTTTTGTGTTCGGAGGAAGATCCAATCCTAGCTCTCTATTATGAGAGTGACTAGTTGGTTCACTAATTAGAGCGTAGGAATCAAAACTAGTTGGGGTCGATCCAGCAAAGGCACCACTACGCAATGTAGTCGATATGTCCGACTCTTTCATTGTAACGCTTGCCATAAAACTATTAACTGGTACTATTGGACCATACAGGTTTTGCTCTATAAGTAGACCATCGTATGGAGTTATAAAACCCTTTAGTGCGTTTGAAAAGCCGTAATTGTTACCAGTATTCGATACCACAAAATCTATCTTGGTATTATCTTTGCCAACCAATCTTTCAGAAGAAGAAAGATCTTTAGAAATCTTAACACCTTTAATGAACCACATGTCTTCTTTAATTTTTGTTAAATCAAATTCAACTGATGGTGCTGTTCCATCGCTCAGGACTGTTATGGTTGGTGCTGTTGCCCCAGACACAGTGAGATCACTGGCAGATAATTTAGATGTATCGAGGTAAACCATTTCAACTGATCCAGCTTTTTCTGCCCAACCTTGTACCTTTTTATTATACCATCCAACCGGAGTAGAATCTGAGAAAGGTGAGTTATTAATCTGTTCGTCAATACCAATACCATTTATTGTAGATGGTAGACTTCCTGTTGTTGCTCCAACTTGACCAAATCTGATCTGTGTATTTATGCCACTATTTCTAAGACTTTGTTGGAATTGGAACACATCAAATCGTTGCATATTATCAATATCAAACAACGGTAATCCAGCAGTTGCTTCTATTGCACTGGTCTGATTGTACAGGTTATCTACTCCATAAAATCTAACTGGTCCAGTGCTACCCGCACTAAATGGTGAAGATATGGCATTCTTAAACGCATCAAGACTTACTCCATCATTAATGAATGTACCTTCATCTCCACCAAAAAAGCTCAATCTATCTCTAACTTCAAGAGAAATCCAGTTACTATCAGTAAATCTATTATCACTTTGAGCTAATGCTATCCAACTATAACCATCATCAGTTTCTATTACAGCAGTAGGAAGATCTCTAACATTACTATATCCGCCGCTTGGTCTGTATACTGATGCTGTTGCAGTATTTGTTTTATTTGATTCATTATTTCCTACACATAAAAATAAAACACCATCACCAATAAATGGATCAAATACAAAACAATTTTGTGTTTCCGAAGTTTGTTCTGAGTCATATCTATCATATACTGTTGATTTTTCCCAATCTCTTCTTGGAAAACACAATCTATAATTATCACGAGTTATTCTTTGAAAGTAACAAGCTGATAACCAAAATTCATTTAGACTTTGGAGATCGTTCTGTGGTATTTCGGTAAAGGTGTTTGAATTTAACGAGACATATTGATTGCTTGAATAGATAAGCTCAGTCATCTGGTTCACAGCATTTTCAAATTTATTTGTACCTGTGTTTAGAATTTTTCTTACTGCGGTAACCATTATGGTGCGTATCCTCCTATTGGACAGAATCCAGATATTTCTCTGCCATCATTCGGAGAATTATTTCCGGAGGCAGCGTTTAAAAATGCAAAGTCTAATATATTTATCAATCCGAATGATGAACCAGATATTTTTACTGCATCAGACCAATCTGGAAAGGCGTATGTTGTTATGTTGTTTCTGTTACCTGTGGCACCACCACTTATACCATTGAACAACGTTGATCCAGAACAACCAGCAGTCGATGCAATACTAGCAGTAGTACCAAGTAGATAAGGAAAATAATTACCGATAATTGCAATTTCTTCTCCGGTTCCTGTACCATCATACGCACCCTCACCAAAGGTAGTTATTTCCCATTGATTGAATTCTGGTATGTTCTTATTAATCAATTCATATATTGGTCTATTTTCTCCACTTTCTCCTGATCTTAGTTGACCAGCAAGTAAGTCAGTATTTGTAACTGCAAGCTCTATGTTACAATCAATACCCACTGGAACGATATATTTTTTTAGATATCGCTCCAAAAATTCTAAATCTATTGTTGGTATGTCTTGATAATATAAAATAATACCAATATTTGTTTGATTGTACCTGATAATTTCAGTGAAGGATGTGCCTAGTAAGGTATTACAAAAATATTTTATTGATGTTTCTGTTCCATGTAGATCAGTAAATCTCGGTTTTACTTTTGTAATAAAATTTCTTATATTTGACGAACCAACAACTAGTTGAGTTTTATTAAGTTCATTAACTAACTCCATTGCGTCTGGTAAATAATTACCAAGTAAACTGGCAGTTAATTCTTTAGGACAATAATCGGGATCCTTCAATGTGTCAAACTTATCATCTAGGACATAGAGACTTCCGTTTGTAGAATAAAGCCAATTATAATACACCTGAAGTAGTTGTGTTAAGTTGGTATCAGCCATTTCTACTCCTCAACCACCCAGAGAGTTGGTATTTAATATTAACGCGAGATTTAGAATCAAAAACATAACCATATGAACTTTGAATGGTTCCGGGTTTTGGTTCATCTGGTTTATCAGGAATACTAGAATCAATTGAACCAGGCTCTTCAGGTCTGGTTGGTAGGAAAGTTACTACACCTCTGGATCCAATTGTCGGTGTATCATCTTCTGGTCTGTCTGGAGGAACACCAATACTTGGCACATATTCTTCTTCTGGTCGTAGTGGAACTATTTCTATTCCAGAACCGGGACGATATCCACTGGGTGTTCCGGGGTTAGGTCTAACCCCTATATTACCGGGTCGAATGTCTGGTCTATCCGGTTGAATATCAAAACCAGAATCTGGACGAATTCCATCGTCGTTCGATTCGGGTCTAACCCCCACATCACCGGGTCGATTGCTTGGTCTATCTGGTAACAACTCTATACCGGGACGACCTCGACCATCGATGTAGTCCGGTCTAATTCCAACAACATCTACATCCGGTTTTTCTGGACGTATTCCTGTACCAAAACCCGGCCGACCTCCTCCAGCGACTGGTCTAGAACCTAAACTGTTATCAGGTCTTGGATTCTGTCCTATCTCTATCCCCTCATTACCCCTACCAGAACCTCTAACATCCTCTGCATCTGTGCTTCTATATCTTGATATAGAATATTGTGGAAATTCTTTTGCAACTCTTACACCAATAGCTGATAGTCGATTACCAGATTCTGTGATTCCACCATCAAAACCAAAAGCGTAATATGTTGGCATTAATACCATTAAGCAGATCCTACTATTTTGGGGTTTACTATGAGTTCGTCTTTAGCTAAAATTTTACCGGGTGTAAGATTGACTGTAATACCCTCAATTAATTGGAACTTAGTTTTGTCCAACTCAAATCTACCCGAGGATGGATTATCTGAACTCAATGTTGTACCACTCGAATAATTAATTAAATTGTTGGATATTGTTGCTATTTGTTTGGTTGAGCTTCCTATTTCTTGGAAAGAAATCTGAAATGTAGTTCCCTCTGACGTAAAATCTATTTCATTCTTAAAATCAAATTTACCAGAAATTTCAGGTGAGCCACCCAACGCAGTACCCGTGGAGTTTGCTGTTGTGTTGGCTTGTTTTGCGGGTATTTTTGTAGTTTCAACTAAGACAGAGGATGAGTTTAGAGTATCAGTGAAAGTCTGATTAAACCCACGTTGATAAACACTATTGAATGTTTGTGGTGATTGATTGGAAGTAAATGTTATATCTACTTCCAAAGGCTCTCTATACTCAAATGTCAATCCTACAATAACTTCTTCTGCAAAATTAGTAACAATTTCTGTTGGTATGTTATTATTTCCGCTAAGAACACCACCCGCACCACCATTCAATGATGCATCAAACACAGAAAATAGTATTCTACCACTAGTTTGATCAGCAGCACTTGAACTACCATAAACAGATATGTTATTAACTGGATTTGACCCCATGGATATTAGTCCGGTATTTGCAATGGCTAACTCATAATCACTTACTGTAACAAGTCTACCACCACCCAAGAAATTTCTGGGTGCTGCAAATTTAACTAAATTTAAATCTGGGGAATTAAAACCACCGGATGATTTTGCTGATGAATTCAGTATACTCTGGACTGGAGACAATCCACCGAAACTACTCACATTATTACCACCAGATCCGTTAGCAGTAATGTAGGAAACATAAACTATCTCAGTATCACCAACACCCCTACCGGTGGAAAATCCTGTTGTATTTGTAGGAGCACCAAAATATATCGTGTAACCAGTATTAGTGGATTCCATATAATAAACTCTACTTGCACTTGAAAGGCTAGAGCTATTGTTATCAATTCTCGTATATTCTTTAATGCCGTCACTTTCGGCAACTTTAACAACTATTGTTCTTGGGTCTATTGATTTATCATTCAAATCAAACTTTTGATTTTGATAATCAACTGTTACTGGTGCATTTACTACTTTAGAGGTAGTTTGATAAAAACGAATTGATTTTGTTTCATTTGGTTCTATGGTAATAGTTGTATTATTATTATCCCCGACATAAGTAAAAGTATAATTTATGCTGTCACTTGTACCGGTTACTGTAGTACCAAAAGGAATTATACTATTTACAACAGTTCCTGTGTTTTTTATATCAAGCACAACTGAAGAAGCATTTTTGTGTGATACAACATAACCAAGTGGTTTGGTTAAAGAAATTAAACTTTCTGTTCTTTGTGCAGAATCCATAAAGGATTCATTCATGAGCATGTTTGAATAAAATGCATAATACATTGTATTGTATGACAATAAGTCAACAACAGTGTTTGCTATTGATCCCTCAAAATCAATATCAAGATTGTTATCTGAGTTTTGAAGAAAACTTTTTAAATTTTCCTTAATATCATCAAAATTTAAACTTCCTAGTTGTATCGGTGTATTAGACATTTTAATTTCCTCGTATGACAAACCTTAAGTTATCGATCTGGTTTGTTGCCTTAACTGTGTAAGAAACATTCAGTTTTACTATTCCATCGTCCTGTATTGTTTTTAAGTTTTCAATAATTGCATCATTATATCTAACTCGTGGTTCAAACTTATTTATCTTTTCTTTCATTGTCTGTTTTACAATAATAAATTCTGGGGAGTTTAAGTTTGACAAGGTAAAGTACATACTTTCTAATCCAACCCCTATTTCTGCCGAAGAAAATGGTCTCTCACCAACTCTGGTTAAGAGAATATTTGTTAATGACTGTGTAATAGATCTATTATCAGTGACTTTTGCAATGTCTCCTGTAAAACTATTAATATCTAGATCTAAATTTAAATCTTCGTATTTACTCATTATAGTGATTTCTCATTCATTTTTGAGTCTCGTATTAAAGTTACTATCATTTTGTAGTTTTGTAAAGAAGCAACTGCATGTCGAATATTTGCTATTAACCAACAACCAGAGTATTTGTCTGCTAATGGACTTCCGTCACTCGGAATGTTCATGAATTCACCAATACGAATATTTACATTTCCCGGTATCACACAAACAGCTTGCTGTGCAGTATATAGGTTCAATAGAGAGTTTCGATACAGTGGGGCTTTTTTGGGTGTATCCCAGAAAGTAGAATATGTACGCTGTGCTTTGAACGTACTATAGTAATATTTACCGTGACACTGAACTCCACAGCTACTTTCTATTGCCTCTGGATCTAGTACAAAATAACCATTGTAATTATCGTCTTCGATGCAGCCAGATATTTGCCTTTTAGCAAAAGACATTTCAACATCTGTTGGTTCTCTAAACAAAGGCACCGCTGATGCACCACTTGCACCACCAGTGCATGGACAATTGCATAATGGATTTTCGGCTGTGCAACCACTATTATCTACGGGACCGCTTATGTTTACACAATCAAAAAATTCTTTATTTAGAACTATGCTGTCCTGATTACTAGAACCAGATTTTCTTTGTTTTCTTGTTCGTATCTGTGGATAATCTGAATTGCTGGTCATGTAGAACACCTTCCGTCATGGTCGTTTTCTGATGTGAAAAGGTAAACTTCTGTATTGCTACTCTTAGATAGCACAGTCTGCCTTTTTTCTGGTTTTGCATCCTCTGTAATATCAGGTCTATCCGATCGGTCATCTCTTTGTCTATTTACCTTATCACCATTTTCTCTATAAACTAATTCACCAGAGGAACCTGCAAAGGTATCGGGTAGATTCTTTGTCCCAAATATGTTATTGAGAAGACCAACTACTGCATTTGGTCCTGATGATTCTACACCATCAGGGCCCTCATATGTGTCTGATAATACATTGGCGTTGGTTTTGAAACTATTCAGAAGTTCATTATTGATTGAGGTCATTTCAACAATACTACCCATATAACTAGGGGGGATATAAGTAGTATTTGAATCACTCTCACCACCCTGACCACTTGTCATCCCACCAATAGGCATTAAGTTAAATCCACTTGGATAATTATACCCGCGTATGTTTATCCCTGCATTTGTGAATGCCTTATTGTTAGATAATTCCATGGTATTATATGCTGTGAATAAACCCTTTCTACCACCATTAGCTGGAATTACGAAGAATTCTTGTTCCTGATTAATTTTATATTCTTGTCCAGCATCACCAGCACTCAATCCAAAGGTCAACGTCAATCCATCACCACCGGAATTTCCTGCAATGTGTATTTGGGATTCTCCAGTTGCTGGATTTATATCTTTATATCGTAAATAATCAACGTACTCACTATCATCGTCTAATCCAGATCCTTCCTCTGCGCTTATCCCGAGGATACCAAGTGTTATACCTTCAGGAACCAGAGCTTTAGGCCATACCTCAACCTCAACAAAAGAATAACGATATAAATTCGCCACTGTTAGTCCGTCTGGAATTGCAAACGGTACAAGATCTCTATCATAGTCACCTGTTTCTTCATTTGGTGCTCCACCAGTTGCACCAATTAACATTGCCAGAAATCTGTCTCCCCCTACAGAACTATCACAACAAACAGAATGTTGATAACGGTTCCATTGTTCTTTCAGATCACTGAGAATTGCGTAAGCTAATCTACCTTGCTCGTACTCATTTCTAATTTTAATTATTTCTTTGATACCAATTTGACCTGTTTTTTCATCCGTAATTAGAGGTAAATCACACATGTCAAACATAGGTTGCCACATATATCTGGATCCTCTGGAACTTGCATAATCGTCATTTCTGGTCGGAAATGGTTTGTAGAGGTATGAAGTATCGAAGTAACCATATACTGTATCAACTATTGAACTAAATGCGGGATTTTCTCTTCCAGATAAGATTTCATCTCCCAGAAGAGGATTTTCATTGCTACCAATACCATCAGAGATGAATTCATTGTAATTAAAAGAAACAGACTCTTGTTTTAGATGTGATGCTACACTCATTGCATCATGATAATACATATTGTTTTTTACTCCAATTATACTATCATCATGGACCTGCTCTTCATTTTTATCATCATCTTGATCATCAGAATCTACATTAATACCACTATAAATTCCCCTGTAATTTGGTTCTATTAATCTGAACGATGATCCAAATACCCCAGCTTCTTCTAATTCAAGTAGATCTTTATCTTTTATTAGTTTAAAGACTTCGATTCTTTTTGATATTGTTTCGTCTTTGGTAAATCGATAAGTATGATAACCAACATCTTCTGATCCATCGACGTAATTTTTCTTATACAAACTCTGTACTTTTTCACCATTTAAACCATCAGTTTCAATTGTGCCTCCTATGGGAATCAAATGCCATTGACCATTAGGCATAGATTGATAAAAAACGTATGATAGGTTTTTAGTTTGTTGTGTTCCTCTATCATCATCATCAGATTGATCTATTGTGGGTGTTGCATAATTCAATGATGCTGTTAATAATGTATTCAAACTGGGGATTGTTTTTTCTTTTCCCCATGGATACAAAGACTGCTTCCTTTTGAACCATGCGCCGTTATATGTTGGGTATATTTCTGGTGGTACTCCGGCTGTGTTTACAACAATATTATCTGGTGTTGTTTCTTCGTCGGAATTTGTTGGAGCCATAATACCGACTTCATCCGGCGATGTTAGTTTATTAACAAAATCACTAAACGTTCCGACATAATCTTCAGTTTCTGAAAATAAATCGATGGTTTCATAATTTATTGCAGTGCTTTCATATGATGCAAATTCTAGCCTATACGTAACAGCTTGTGATGATCCTAACTTTACTATACCCGGTGATATATCAGAAACAATTGAAACACTATAAACATAAAATTCCAATGCTCCTGTTGGAACATTTGGTGGAGGCATATCGTATCTTCGATTCTGTTCCGTTATTGTGGTATTGTATGCCAATCTAAGCATTGAACCACTTTTTGCTAGATTTCCTATATTTGGTAATCCACCCCCAGCAGTAGAATCTGGGTTTGGATCATTTAGAATGATAAATCCGCTGATTCCCCCATTGAAAATACCCTCCTCTATAGACATCCCACCAAATGTGCTGGATGCTTGAAATTGGGAAAGTATATTTGTGTAGGATTCATCTCCAGGCGCCCTTAAGGAGATCTCTGTAAAAACAATATCATTATTAGCCATCAAATTCCCTCTTTATATTTTCCACAATATTACCAATAATTGTCTGTGGTAATACTCGTACTTTTCTCTTCACATCATTTTGATTTTGGTATATTTCCTCAATAGTAGATACACTCGCTGAAGTATTATAAGGCATATTATCTGTACCGGTTTGTCCATTTGCAGATAAAATATATCCCTCCAAAACTGAACACACACCATTCGTATTACCCGAATTATAGGTTGTCCCTGCAAAATCTGTGATCGTATAAGATGGTGCTAAACCAGAATCGAAAATGTTTTTAGTGTATGGGTTTATTTGAATATCAGAACTTAATGTAAAGTGGTTTACAGAATCTGAATATAAATTTATTCGTTTCATAGTAAACTCGTCACCAGAATTTCCGGGATAATTTGGATCTAGTTCAAAAGCATTATTATCACCACTTATGTTAGATGCATTTATTTTAGAACCATCATTGCCGTAGCTACCATCAACATTTCTCTTAAACAGATAAAATCTATTATCTTCTTTGAATAGTTCATCCTCAGTTTGACTACCAGTATTACCTATACTATAATTTTTTATCCACATTTTTCTATAGTTAGGATCCCAATTTTCAACTATACCATAGGTTAAAGTTATATCTTCTAAATCACTATTATCCGGAGTATAGCCATCAAAGTCAGATTTGAGGACAAAAATATCTCCTCTAGTAGGTTTCAATTCTGGCTCTTCTAGTATATGGAAAGCATATCCAGCATACTCACTTTCTAACAATTCTGTATACTCTTCACCACTAACTGGCCAGTAATTGTCAGAAATAACATCATTGTTTAATAAATTGATGTAAAAAAATGATGGGTCTTCATACAGCAAAATTGAAAGCTGATCAGGACTTTGATTATCACTAAGCTCTATGGTGTTTTCTTGTGTGGTATTAATAACGGGTCTTCTGAAAATGTTCTTCACGTTTTTAGTTATACCATTTGGAAACTTGTACTCTATATTACTGAAAAAATCAAAGTATGTCATCCACCACTCCCGATAGCATTAAAGAATTCTGATCTACTTGTTATGAAGTTATCGTAATTAAAGACATTTTCTAGTTCAACAAACGAACAAGAGAGATAGTAAGAAAAAGGAGTTCGTGCTTGTACATTACCGGCGATGAACGATTGGTTATCGAGTCCGTGCATTACAGTATTAAGAACACATATTTTAGGTGCTCCTAGCCATGTCCGAGTTGTTTCAAACTCATTTCTCCCGTTACTGTCAACAGCACTTATTGTCCATACATTTGGGGGACGCATTCTACTTGCCTGCGCTATGGCACCTTCACCTGAAAAATTACCTACAACAGGCATAGATAAGGTTTCGAAAGCCTCTCCGATGTCTCTAGCAACAAATGTGTTTGCGTCGTCGTTTGCAGTTGATTTGAGATTCCATGAAAAATTATACTTTCTTTTTGATGATCCCAAATACCCGGCTTCTGTCGTGAGCAATTCTAATCGACCCAAGTTTGATGTAATTTGACCAAAAGCATCTCCTTGAAATCTTTCTGATACATCTGTAAGTGCCGTTTCAACACTAGAAAGAATTTCACCAAAACTTTTATCTGCTAATGATGATGGATCAAAGTCTGGATTTATTGTTCCAAGTGCTTGTTGCATGTTTTCCATCATCGGAGCATCCTCAGAATATCTGTGAGAAGTACCCCTATTAACTTTACAGCCAGGTAAAATTATTGTTTGTTCTGGATTTGATAGATTTGCTCTGGCCCTAGATGTTCTAGGGTATTCATAGCAATTAAATATCATATAATAAGGTGCTTCTGATGATCCGTTTGTCCAACCCCAAGTTAGCATATTCTTTCCTCCTAGTTCATTCATATATATGTATGTTATGGCATATAAAACGAAGTACAGTCCAGATAATCCCTCAAAATATATTGGCAACCCAACCAAGATTGTGTGTCGCTCAACATGGGAAAGAAAAATGTGTAAATATCTGGACAAAAATGTTAATGTTCTTAGGTGGGCGAGTGAAGAAGTAGTAATTCCATATCTCTCCCCCGTGGATAACAAAATGCACAAATACTACCCTGATTTTATTGCCGAAATAAAGACAAAAACTGGAGAGATAAAAACTTTCCTAATTGAAGTGAAACCGTACAAACAAACAAAACCGCCAGTGATCAAAAAGAGAAAAACCAAAACATATGATATAAATCTGAAGACATACAGCATTAATGAGGCAAAATGGAAAGCAGCAAAAAAAGTTTGTTCTGATAATGATTGGCAATTTACCATCTTAACCGAAAATGAACTTTTCAAAGGAAAGCAGCTAAAATGAGCGAGAACGTAGATAACCTAGTAAATGGAATTTATAGAAATGGTCTAATGAAACGTAATAGGTTTCATATAGATTTAAGTGTAAATACTAGCACATACACTTATAATGACACTAATATTCCTGTATTTTCTGTTCAAATTCCCGGATGGGATGTTGCTACAACCACTGAAACTAATGTCCGTGGTAATGTAAAACACTTTCCTTTTAGAAAAAACTGGACTCAACAACTGATGATAAATTTCTACATGGAAAATAATCATAGAGCAAACGCCAGTATGTTTGATGTCATGAACAGATGGTGTAATGCTGTAGCACAGCCATCCGGACCTCAACCATACTATAGAGAAAACGTACAAGGTAATATTCTTAATGTTGTTCAAGGTGTAGGTGATGGAAATGGACTAAGATGGCAGTTTTTTGAAGTTTTCCCTAGAGTTCTTTATCCAATAGAACTGATGCCAATAGAAGACATTACACCCATGGTATTCAGTGTGCAATTTTCATACAGGGCATATGATTTACGTAATGGTGAAGGTACTTTAATAGGAACCCAAAATTATAGTGGAGGAATTGGAACTTAATGATGAAAATAGAACTACCCGTATATACGACAAAATTGCCTGTGAGTAAAGATATTATAGAATTCACTCCGTTGGTTGTTAAAGAAGAAAAAAATATAATCGCGGCAAAGGAAACAGGCAATAAAAAGGATGGACTGAATACACTACTAAAGATACTACAGAATAAAACTGGCAAGGCTATGAGTAGTCTTTCCGAAACGGATGTAATACATCTTATTCTAGAGTTGAGGAAAAAATCCATAGGAGAGAAGTTCAGCACCTCCTTTGTCTGCCCAAAATCAAAAGAAAATATTCAAGTTAATATAAATCTAGCGGATATTAAACTTGAAGGTTCTTGTACTGAGGCAAATCTAAAGTTCGATAACATGAAAATTAAACTAAGAATCCCCTCTAATTTTTCAAGCATTTCATCGGCAATCTATTCAATAGAAACAGAAGAAGAGAAATTAACTTTAGAGAATTTATCGGAAAATGAAAAAGAAAAATTAATTGATTCTTTTCCCGTCTCGACACTGAGGGAAATAGAAGAAAAAGTTAAATCGTTTTATCACTACAAATACGTTATAGATTACACTTCAGACGAAGTAAACAGACGTATTACCTTAAGTAGCGCAGAGGATTTTTTTACCTTACTTTTTGTCATGTAAATCTGCCAAGTTTTTACTATCTTAATTTTCAATTAATGCAGATGTATGGATATAACCTAAGCGACTTAGAAAATATGATACCATGGGAAAGAAAAATATACATCGGAATGCTGAATGATTTTATTAAAGATGAAAATATGAAAATACAACAAACAATGGCTAATAAAGGAATGCATTGATGGAAGAAGATAAAAAAGAAGATGTTGATCTTAAGAGTGTTTCTACTGGAATAGAAGTAGATCCTATAGTAAATTTTACAGATTTACTTAATGACAGAGAGAATACAATACCTAATTTCTCTGCACTTTCTGTAGAAGCCATTGAAGACATGGATCAATTCAAAAATTTTGAACTGGCGCCGTCGTCCAAGGAAGTTGATAAAGCTGTAATAGCAACAAATCAAGCAGCACAAGATACTAGAATATCCATGATGTCATATAAGGGTCAGCCAGTTTCTGAGAGAGGAAACGATGTACCCAACAGAAATGCAGGGTTAGACAATACTATAATGGGTTCGCCAGCTGAAATGGACACAGAGGAGTTGCCTGCCAATATGGGCGGGGCAACTCCTCGTGCGTCTAGCGGGAAATCTAATCTAAGGAGGGGTAGTTCTGATATCAGAACAACAGGCAACCCCTACGGATACGCTTAATCCTTAGCGAGTCTCTCGAAGTAGTCGAGAGCATCAGTTTCTTCTGTAACGCTCTCAGACTTGCTCTCAAGCGTCTCTGAGGTCTCCTGAATGG
>TARA_R110002012_G_scaffold89564_3_pt1 | contig 14509 bp, 33 predicted proteins | sample TARA_R110002012 | Tara Oceans TARA_R110002012 (sample SAMEA4396515) | marine metagenome | biome: Westerlies Biome; feature: [DCM] deep chlorophyll maximum layer (ENVO:01000326); material: water (ENVO:00002006), including particulate matter (ENVO:01000060) such as... | depth 40 m
GCCGTTGCTAATCTTTCTCAGAACCTCAACACATATTTTGTCGCTAAAGACCGAAGCAAAGCAATCAAGGGTGGCGAAGAAGCCGTTAAGAATGCTCAAGTGGTCGAACAAGAGGCGGCAGGACAATTAAGTAAAGAAAAATAAACTTAGCCCTTTACTTTTTTGAAAAAATTGATATAATATATACACTAACATTTAAGAGGTTTTTATGACTAAAAAGTATTGCGACACCAGTGCTCTCCAAGATGAGATACTGAAAGGTGTAAATAAATTAGCAGACAATGTTGCTAGTACCCTAGGCCCAAAGGGTCGCAACGTTATTCTTCAAGAGAAGGGTAAGCGCCCAATCATTACGAAAGATGGTGTGACCATCGCAAAGTTTATTGATCTGGAGGATTCTTTTCAGAATGTTGGAGCACAGGTTATCAAGCAAGCATCCGAAGAAACAAACAATGATGCTGGTGATGGCACGACTACGGCAACTGTATTAGCCAGAGCAATCCTTAACCAAGCACAACGTTATCTTAAAGCAGGTGCTTCACCAACCGAACTAAAGCGGGGAATGGACAAAGCGGTTAAAGTGATTGTAAACAACATTGAAGACCTATCCAGCCCCATCTCAAGCGAGGAAGACATTGCACATGTTGCAACAATATCTGCCAACAACGATGAGAAGATTGGCAAACTTGTTGCCATGGCCGTCGACCGAGTAGGCAAGGACGGTTCGATTACTGTTGAGGAAGCAAGATCAGTCGACACAAGTATTGATTTTGTGGAGGGCTTCCGAGTAGAGTCAGGGTACATCTCTCCTCAGTTTATTAACCAGGAACGAAGGGGTGCGGTTAAGTATGAGGATTGTTATGTTTTAATAACCGACGAGTCTGTTGAGGCCGTAGAACAGATCCTACCGACACTTGAACTGGTCTCAAGAGAGAACAGACCTTTATTAATAGTCGCAGAGAACGTAGAGGGACAGGCCCTCGCAGCACTTATCATGAACGCTCTTAGAGGAACAATGCGGGTCGCAGCGATTAAGGCACCTTTATATGGCGAAGAGAGGAGAAGCACTCTCAAAGACTTAGCGACATCTATTGGTGCGACCATGGTCAATCGAACATCAGGTGTTACCCTAGGAGATGTCAAACTGGAACACCTAGGTGTGGTTTCTACGGTTGATATTACAAAGAACACTACGACTTTTATTGGCGGCAAAGGCGACGTTGAAGAGGTCGAAAGACGAATTGACAACTTAAAAGTAGAACTTGAACAGACAGAAAACATGCATGAGGCCCAGAGAATTCAGGACAGGATTACTAGGTTAGCAAGTGGTGTGGCAATCATCCGAGCGGGTGGTCTTACCGAAGTAGAGATGATCGAAAAGAAACATCGCATTGAAGACGCCCTAGAGGCCGTCAGATCCGCGCAACAAGAAGGTATCGTACCAGGAGGTGGTGTAACCCTTTTGAGAGCATCTAGGGGCATTCACGTCGATGTTGCCAATGATGACCAGGGATTAGGTGTAAAGATAATCCTGGAGGCTGTAAAAGATCCCGTGAAACAAATGGCCAACAATGCAGGTCTTTCCCCAGATGTTATAATAGAAAAGGTTCTGGCTGAGAAAGGTTCGATGGGAATGAATTTTTATTCAGGAGAGATTGTTGACCTGTTTGAGGAAGGCGTCATTGACCCAGCCAAGGTAACGAGAACAGCATTGCAAAACGCTGTATCCGTTGCTTCGACATTAATTACAACAAATTATGCAATTATTGAAGTTTAGAAAAAAACACTTGACTAAGTATAATTATTATGTTATAGTCGGGTACAGGTAATAAAAATGTTAACACCACAAGAAGCACTAATAGAACTTAATGGCAAACTCGAAAGAGTAATTGATTCGATAGATGTCATCAAGGAAAGACAAGAGGCCATGTCACAGGAGATCTCCGAGATCCATAAGGACGTGTTTGAGCCAGACGAAGGACTTCACGCACGCTTGCGTGATCTGGAGAACTGGAAAGGTACCTCCTCGAAGTTGATGTGGATGCTTCTAGGAAGTCTTTTCTCTTTAGGAAGCGCATTGTGGATTCAACATATATTATAATATAACAAGGTAAAAAATGAAAGTACAAATTCAACATTCAATCGAGACAGAAAACATTCCTAATAAAGTAGAAGAACTAGTTGAGCAATTAAACACAAAGGTACATGAAGAAATTATGTGTCGAATGACGAACAATTCTCGCCTTGTTGGCAGCAACAGCAAAGAGAAGATTCTGTTTGCAGTTCGTGATATGATGGAGATGCAAACGACACTTCAAGAAGTGGCTTCAATGTATGATGATATTGTGAGCATCTCTCACGGGTACCTGTCAGTCTTGGATACTATGGAGCAGGAGGCTATCGCCAGAGCCAATGCTCAAGCACAAGAAGCGCAGGAAGTGGTTAACGCCGTAACAGCAGCAGCAACGGCTCCAGCCCCAACGGCAAAAGAGAAGACCACTTCAAGAAAGAAAAACACTAAAGCCAAATAAAATGAAAAGCGTAAAGAAAGGAGACCTTGTGTATGTGCCATCACATACGATCCTTTTTCGTTTCGAGGGAGGGGTAGTGACAGAACACATAACAACACATCAGCCTGCCCCCGCTTTGATGGTCAGCGACGATTGCGAAGATATGATGGGTGCCGCAGGCCAGCCCTATTGTGAGATTTTATATGGTGGTAGGCGTTGGTCTATACCAAAGCACAGAGCATATGCACTAAACAAAACGGAGACAGCATAGATGATAGTTTCATTAGTAGAACTTTTTGAGAATACGAAAGTGCACTCAAACCAAAAAAACAGAACCTATGACCTCAGAGAGGTTTTTATTAATCCAGAGCAGGTTGTATGTCTCAGAGAAGACATACAATATCAATCTCTACTTACAGAAAACAAGTTACCAAGTGGCCTTAATAGCGAACAAAAGTTCACAAGGATACACTTGAATCGAGGACAGTCTGGTATTGATGTGGTTGTTGTAGGTTCTCCGCAACAAATACAAAGAAAGATTTATAGTCAAGACAAGGCAACTAGAGTTTTAAAAGATTAACAATGTGGGACAACTTTTACAGTAAAGATAAAAAATATTGGTTCGACCCGGAAGTGCGCTCTAAACAGGAAGAAGAGATCTCTACCGTTCTAGTTTATCTAAATCATTTGTTAGAAGAGAATGTGAGCCAGGGAGGCTCGGAAGACCTAAAGGTTCTGTTGTGCGAGTATATTGTTAACGCCACTAGTTTTAAGAGGCTGATGAAAGAAGTGCAGACAAACGGATTAAAATTGAATAAGAAAATAGACAAGGAGCAGTATCTCCTCGACGGTATTCAAACCGCTTTAATGAGAAGCCAAGCGAACCTGATTATGTCCAATGATTTGATTCTTTATAATAAATGGGGAATTAATTTAACTGTCCAATAATATTAGACTACTTATAGTGAGGCTGTTGAATATGAAAATAACTAAACAAAAACTTAGAAAACTTATTGTAGAAGAGTGTCAGGCACTAGAGGAAGAAGAGAAGGTAGAGGAACTCCTTAAACTTATAGAAAGTGAGGTTGATCTTTACATCTTGAAAGCAACAATCGTTTACGATAAAAAAATGAACACTACTGATATTTTAAATAAAATTCGAGCACTGAAGGGTGTCACACGAACTAGTCCACAGGGTGAGGCCACCGATGCCGGAGGCAACTTACGTCGACATTTTATCGATATTAAGATCGCACTAGAGAGCGGTTCGATACAGGCTTACATGAATACCCTTCTTAAGGAAATCGCAGCAATGCCAGAAGTTATACGAATTAGAGTCATGAACATCAATTCAGCGGAGAGATAATGGGCGAATGGGGAAACGAACACTATAACGGATGGGCTTGTTATCTTAAAGAGAGCAAGTATAACGGAGTTATCGTAGCGATATATGGACCAACATCTTCAGGTAAATCAGTTGCTAGGGACGTGTTTGTGCAGGAGGGGTGGGACAAATTAGTTTCGTACACCACCCGACCACCTCGCCCCGGTGCATTAGAAGAGAGTGCTCACGAGTACGACTTTGTATCCCCAGAGGAGTTCAGTGAACTAAACGATGGCAACATGCTTATGAACGTCAATTTATCATATGCAGGCAACTCCTACGGCACAGACAAGAAGAGGGTTAAGGAAACTAAAAGAGGCATCATGATAACGGATAAAACATCCATCCCCAAATTGAAGAAGGAGATGGAGGCACTGGGCAAAAGAGTTGTCACAGTGTACGTAACCGCCCCACCAGAGACACTGTTAGAAAGACAGGCAAAGAGACTCAAGACAGGCGAGTATGAAGATCAGCAGCAGATGCAAATGAGAATGACTGAGTTAGAGAAAGAAATAGAAAGAGAACAAAAGATCATATCAATGGCGGACTATGTTATAATGGAAGATGACATTCCACAAACAATAGCCAAGGCAAAGGACTTAGCCGATAGATTATAATGGAGTTGTTGTCGACACATATGTGCAAGGAAGGCGACTGCGGATACCACGGCAATCTGTTTGGAGGTATGATGTTAGCATGGCTCGATGAAGCGGCGGTGGCATATGCTTGCCAGATTTGTGACACGGCTAGAATGGTGACAGTTTCTTTGGACAAGGTTGAATTTCTTAAACCAGTGCGACCCGGACAAATAATAAAGATATACGGAAAGATAGAAAGATTTGGAACGTCTTCTTGCGTCTTGACCATAGAGGCAAGAAGACACAGTGTGTACAACGGCTCTCAAAAGATAGTGTGTCGCACCAACATGAAGTTCGTTCGCATCGATGGAGACGGAGAAGCCGTACCAATAGCACAGTATATCAAGGAGAAGTATGATGGAAAAGATAACTAGAGTCTCACCAGTGGTGTCAATACCAGCGGCGCATTTAAAATGGTGTGGGTTGGAACAGCAGGTTGTAGAGCCGCCTCAACCCCCTGAAGAAACTGAACCAGAGCCAGAACCAGAGCCGCAAAAGCCTGAACCCCCACGGGTTTTATCTGGTGAACTGATTTTGTATAACAAAGCTGGCAGAGTAAAAGTGCATCACGCTGATTTAAAAAACGAAAAAATGAAGTTATAACAACTATTTATTAGGCCAAGGGGTTATAACAATGAGCACTATAAAAGGACTACACGCTAGGCTTACAGCGGAACTATTCAAAGAGGTACTTGAAGATAAGGGCTATGCTTTTTTTGACGGGAACAAATCTTACAACTTAAACATCATCAGTGTGCGAAGCAACTCTAATGCTTCTAAGTGCTTTGATGATTGTCTGATGGTTATCTATAGAAATCTTGTTTTAGACTGGCAAGTTGAGACATACCAGATGACCACAGAACCAGGACCATCAATTCTTCGCAAGCCTATTAACCCTGATGGCACGGCGATATTAGTGCCGGGACAATACAGAGGTACATATAAGATAGGGTCTCACGGAGGCTCCTTCCGACACACTGCCTTGGTTCAAAGAGGAGGGCCTGTTAAGGTCTACCGTGATGCGAATAAGGATCGTGATCTCGACAAAGAAGAGTCGAGCATCCAGTCTGGAATGTTTGGTATTAATATACACAGGCACGCCCGACCAGCAGAAAAAGAGTATGTTCGTGGTTCTTCAGCAGGTTGCCAAGTGTTTAAGAATAGTAAAGAGTTTGCAGAGTTCTTAGAGGTTTGTAATAAATCCGCTGATAAGTTTGGCAACTCTTTTACTTACACTTTACTTGACGAAGAGGATATATAGGATATATGTTTAATTACACAAATATGTTTGAAGAGCTTGACACGGACTCCCTGAAGGTACAGGACGACTTAGACCGACAGGTTTGGGAAGCCGACGATAAGATAAAGCCAGAGATCTCAGAAAGGCTCCTTAAGATTGCCAGAGACTTCATCAACCAACTTGGCTTAGATAAGTTTGAAATACAGGACATAGTTCTTACTGGATCACTAGCAGCGTACAACTGGTCCAAGTACTCAGACTTTGATTTGCATATCATCTTAGACTTTGCACAGATAGACGAGAACATAGAACTGGTTAAAGACTTCTTGAATGCTAAGAAAGGTGCATGGAACCGTGAACATATGATAACTATCGGTGGCTACGAGGTTGAATTATACTTTGAGAATAGGGGAGAGCCACATGAATCCCCAGGCGTCTACTCTCTGAAGTATGACAAGTGGAACACAAAACCGGAAAATGTTACGGTTAGAATAGACATGGAGAACTCAGTTAAGAAGGCTGAAGACCTCGTAAGACAGATCGACGACGCAGAGAAGTTCATGAAAAAAGAGAAGTATGACAAGGCAATACAATATGCCAAGAAAATAAAAGATAAGATCAAAAAGATGAGACAGTCTGGCCTAGAAGAGCGCGGAGTATACTCTGTAGAGAACCTAGCGTTCAAACTTTTAAGACGCTCAGGTGATATTGGAAGGCTTCTGGATGTCATAAACGACTCTTATGATAAAAAAATGTCGATTTCTTAAGAAAAAATTTAAGTTTTACTTCTAATACTGTATAGTTATAGATAGGTGCGTACATTTCTACGCACTTTAACATAGCTTAACAGTAATATTAGGAGGACGAGAGGTGCAGGTCGCAGTTTTGAGTGATCTACATTTGGGCGTAAAGGACAAATTAGATCAATTTTATAGGGTAGAGGGAGCAGAGCAACAATTATATTCTTTATTGGATTATCTTGAACGAACTGTAGACAAAATAGTATTACTAGGAGACATCTTTGAGACACTCAGAGCAAAGACCTTCAACACTGAAAAGGAATTAGTAAGGATACTCAAAGCATACCCAGAGTTTGCATCCAGAATTTTAGACAATCCTAAGTATGAACTGATACAAGGCAACCATGACCTTGACACTGTTAAACTTTTAGGTGCTAAGAAAGATTTAATATTAGAAGACCACGGCGAGAGAATATATTTGATGCACGGACATCAACTAGACCCTATGGTATCAGACTTTTGGACAAACCACTTTGAACATTTTGGAGTATGGGCAGGTGGTTGGTTTGCTAGACTAGGGTTTGACTGGACAAGTAACATGAACAAGGTCAGCAAGAAGAAAGCCTTAGAAGATTCCTGGCCAATCGGAGACTTCGAGAAGATGTCCGCCATGGTTGCAAAGGATCGAGGATGCGGTATTGTTGTGACGGGGCATTCACATCACCCTATGAAGAAAGAACTTTATGGTGCACTCTATTTAAATAGTGGAGCAAGAGTCGAGGGCAGACACGATCTCGTATTCTTGGACACTGTACACAAAGATTACACTCTTTATAAAACATCTTTGTTACTATCTCAAAACCACTTCTAACTTCATGACACCAACTCTAAAACCACTACACTCAGACTTACTTCGACAAGAGATGACAGAGGCGGTTTCCAAATATAAGGATGATAGTTTTGTAAGATTATCTTTGGGCAGAGAGGTCAAACTTACAGAGGATATAGTATCACAAGAAACAACAATAGAATGTATTCTACAGCACGAGAGCCAAGGCGCAAAGAATCTGATTCCGATAAAGTCTTCAGGTCACGGCCCAGTTAACGCACTGTGTTCTGCAATGATAGAAGTGTTCAAGAAAGATTACACCTTCACCAGTAAACTTAATCTAATAGAATTCAAAATAGACACGTTGAGAACCAGAACCAGACTTAGAACAGACGCCCCAGTGTCAACCACCTTTATTGTTGCAGTAGAAAACAGGAGCCCTTTGTCGTTCCGAAGTGAGTCCACGTCGATAGTTGAGGCTAGTATGTCCTCTGTGCTACAGATGTTTGAGTTGTATATCAACATGTCCAAGACTTTAGATAAGGTGCAAAGATTGATGGACGACTACGCTAAAAGAAACCGGGGTGACTTGTATACCAAGTCAATGAGCGACCTCGCAAGAATGATATCTTGCACTTGTTATAATTCTTAGACACCTATTTATATAAGAATGGGGCATAGTATATGAGCAATAATATAAGGTCTAAGTTTCTTGTGGGGGATGTCATAGAGTACATACCAGGAACAGGTGTGACCGCGTACCCCTTGTCTTCAAGCCTAGGTTTCATAACTGAAGTGAAGGATGACTTCTACATCAAAGTTCATTGGTATGTTATTAATGTACTACCAACCGCACGCGGCGAAGAGGAATGGATAGCCGCTGGTATACTAGAGCAGATAGGAAAATTAAAGGTGGTGTCAAAAAAAGATGAGTGACGACGAAGACAAAGACAGAGTAGAGTTGGGAGTCACTGTAAAAGAGGGTGCGGTGATCTTACGAGATGAGGCAGTCCCCATCTTCATATACCCACAAGGTCCAGGCCCAGACAATATTGATGTCTACATGCAGATGAACTTTATAAAGTTCTGTATGAATCAAACTGAGTATGTCTCTGATTACCTAGAATGGCTTGACACACAAGAGCAGGTAATGGAAGACGAGAAGAAAAAGAAGAAGGCAGAAGAGAAGAGAAAGAAGTTTACTTTAATAAAAAAACCTTGACAAATAAAACAAAGTATAGTATAGTTGTTCTATGAGTTGGAATACAAAAGATACTATTAGATGGAAAAGAAAGAACCCCGGCCACTATGAGATGTACGCTTGGTATATCTGGAAGGAGCCTGAAGTGCATGCTGAGATTGTTAAGCAAGGCAGCAAGTGGAAATACAGGTTGTGGACGTGGGGATCGAAAAACCCAGAGCCATTAGACTTTTCTCATGAAAAATTCAAGAGCGCCAGGGATATTAAGGCACGAGTGCTTGAGCTTGTTTTTGAAGAAGAGGCTCCTCATCCACACATTAAGTAACAGAAATCATCGGTTTTAAGTATCGAGGTGGTATTTAATGTATGGAGATAGGGCAACTAGTGTGGTTCTGTTGGTGGAAGGGACACTTTCCCAACGCCGATGGTCAAAGCGATTTGATCAGAAAGGCAGCTTTGATCTTGGGAGAGTACGAGGCGGTTGACAACACAGAGGACATGTGGTATGATATTTATGTATTTGAAGACAACCGAAGGCTAATTGTAGATGAGGTAAAGTTGGAGAAGATAAATAGGGGGGAAGAATAAATGGCTCTTAGAGATAAAAAGAAAGGAAAGAAAACTAGACAAGGTAAGGGAAAACACTCTTACTACACTAAACAGAAGACTGGAAAGAATCATGCGAAAAGAGGAAAGCGAAGTAGAGGCCAGGGATAGGATCAGTGGTGAACAGGTCGACCAAGTTCTGTCGTCGAGCGAACTCACACAGAAAGAGTGTGAGTTTATTAAAAGTATTTGCGAGCAACAGAAAACCAGAGTTTTGTCAGAGGCACAGGTTTCGTGGTGGAACGAGTTATACAAGGATCACAACACACAAGCGCAACTTAAGAAGGCTAGTTGGGTAGAGAAGCGGTATGACAAAGAGAAAAGAAAGATAGCCAAGATTTGTGCTGCGTATTATTATTCCTCCGCAGGTCCACGCTACTTTAAAAAATTGGCCAAAAGCGTTTTGACAGATGAAAGTTTTGTTCCAACTGAGAAACAATGGCGTGCCATGTGTACGAACAAGTACGCAAGGAAAGTGATCGAAGCCACAGAGGCTCCCCCTCGATATGAGGTTGGCTCGTTTGTTTCTTTCAGACAAGGGGCACCCCATGCGTATGGAAACGACCGCCGCCGCACGAACAGGCTTCCCAACTGTGCTCTAGTATTGGAGACGGATGCGGAAGCGGTAACATCAGCAGCGAAGGGAACCAAGAAGTATAAGATTTTAATTGTGGGCGATACAAAGTCCAGAGTAGTAGAAGAGAGATATCTAAAACCCTACAGGAGAAAGAAGTGAAAAAGACAGGAAAGGTAGAAGTAGTATGCGGCCCTATGTTCTCAGGTAAATCTGAAGAACTTATGCGCCGACTCAATCGCACAAGAATTGCCAAAAGAAAATTCCAGTTATTTAAACCAGAAATAGATGACAGATATAGTGAGGACGAAGTTGTATCTCATGCAGGGCAAAAAATGAAATGCACTCCTGTGAAGTTCGCACGGAATGTATTAGACCTAGTTGATGAGGACACGGAGGTTGTTGCAATAGATGAGGCACAGTTCTTTAGTTCACAACTGTTAGACACGGTGCTATCGTTAGCACAATCAGGTAAGAGAGTCATTCTTGCTGGGCTTGATATGGACTCCGATGGTGTACCTTTCGGGCCAATGGGGGGCATCCTGGCGACCGCAGAGAGCGTAACAAAATTGACTGCCGTGTGCGAGGTGTGTGGCGATGACGCAACACATACATACAGAACTTCTGAAACTTCTGGCACAGTCTTAGTTGGTGAGCACGATCATTACATGGCAACATGCCGAGACCATTGGGGGCCAGCACAATGAGCAGGAGTAGATGGATAGGTATACTAGGGGTTGTATTCTGTAGTGGCTTTTTAGTAGGTTCCTTTACACACAGGAGAGCACTCCATAGTTGTATAGATGAGTTGTCAGGGGATAGCAGAGAACTGGTAAACTATGTCGGCACCCTTGAGGAACAGAACAGTTACTTACGAGAAGGTGTCGATATGTTGACAGAACATCTCTTGGACTGTGAAAGAAATCAGTCAATAGGTTGTGTCCGAGGGGCCTATTATCCCCGTGGTCAATAAGAAGGAAAGGAAACTTGAAGTAGGAGACTTAGTAGAATATGTATCCGACTCCGTGCCACCCCATGATCGGGATCGTATCGACGACTCTTACAACAAATTTGGAATTATAACTAAAATTTACATACTTAGTTATACCAATGAAGAAGTGACTAGAGTATATTGGCTAGACATTGAGAGATTTGGTGATTGCTTTTTGGAGGAGCTTGAGTTAGTAAGTGCGTGTGGGGGATCTAGTAACATATAAAGAAGCAGAGTATGGCTTAGTTGGCGTTGTGGTGGAACTCTTAGGAGAGGTTCAGGAGAACACGGCTTTCTATGAGATGGCGAAATCATATTACTTTTATAACAATGACGATGATACTACTTGGCCTGCTATTGAGTTGTGCCGAGTGTTCTGGCTTCAGGCAGGGTACACGTATGTAGAGTATGTGCACGAACTGGAGACGATAAGTGAAGGTCGGTGATTTAGTTGGATACAACTGGGAACAATGGGCCTTCCCTCCTTCTTCACACTTAGGTATTGTTTTGGAAGTTGATGAAAAATATGGTTATGCAACCGTTTGGTGGTACCAACTGGCCCACAAACAACAGATCGCTAGTGAGTTACTCATTGTTTTGATGCCTAGGAGAGATAGACTATGAATAACTTTAAGATGGGAGACTTAGTTAAATTCGCTGTAGACGCTGACCTTATGACAGAGGCCGCAAGTAATGATGCCATAGGTGTTATTGTTGAAGTAGGGGAAGAAGACACCAGGATTTACGGTGATGGCATTTGCACGGAGAATTATGTTGATGTTGTCTGGCTTACGTGGAAACCTATTGAATCCAGAAGATACAGGGCTCCCCAGATAACATTAAAAATAATAAGCAAGGCCCTTGACAAACAACAAAAACTTTGATATAGTAGTTATTGTATGATTTGGCAAACACTAACAACAGAAGAAGCACAGACTTTTCTCACCGCAGGCACTTTTATAGTCGGGTTTTCGATGGGATGTATTTTAAGTTTATATTTGATGTCTAAACGACGTCGAGACATATAGTTACTTATAGGAGGAAAACTCATGACAACTTCAGTTTATGATATGGTAGAGGGCAAATGGTATCTTGAAATGGCTGACGGAGAGTTGATTCCTTGTGACAGCCAGCAACAAGCCGACGAGCTTGAGAGGGCTTCACAACAAGAAATTGAAGAATACAAAGCCTATCTCCTTGAGAGAGGTTTGGTACCAAGACTTCAATCCATTTACGAGACTCAGAATTAGAACATTGGCTCTCTCTCTAGTGACCTGGGTATTGTCATTTAAAACTGCCCGCTATTTTACTCTTGAATACGAGGAGATTATATGAGTGACAACGAAGACGATAACGGGAATAGCAGAATAAATCGCTTGCTGTGTTCCTTCTGTGGTAAGTCGCAGAAAGAAGTTAAGAAGTTAATTGCAGGAAGTGATTCTTTTATATGTGACGAGTGCATATCAATTTGTAATGATATAATTGATGAGGAAGGATTAGAAGAAGCACTGGAGGAGATGACTGAACTTCCAAAGCCAAAAGAAATAAAAGAGATGCTTGATGATTATATCATCGGACAAGACCAAGCAAAGAAAGTATTGTCAGTAGCAGTTTATAATCATTATAAAAGACTTCACATCAATGAAGAGAGTAAATCCAAACGTCGACGTAAAGGTGATCCACCTGAAATAGAGATAGAGAAATCGAACATCTTATTGCTAGGCCCCACAGGTTCAGGCAAGACACTACTCGCACGAACACTAGCCAAGCTGTTAAAGGTTCCCTTTGCGATCACAGATGCCACAAGTCTAACCGAGGCTGGTTATGTGGGAGAGGACGTAGAGAACATACTCCTGTCCTTGATTCGTAATGCAGACGACGACGTAGACTTAGCCATGAAGGGCATCGTTTATATTGATGAGATAGATAAGTTGGCAAGGAAAACAGAGGGCACATCAACGACTCGTGACGTGTCAGGCGAGGGCGTACAACAAGCACTACTCAAACTCATTGAGGGAACCGTCGCTAAGATACCCCCGAAGGGAGGAAGGAAACATCCGAACCAGGAGTTCATTGAACTTGACACAACGAATATCTTATTCATTTGTGGTGGTGCGTTCAGTGGCATTGAGGGGATCATCGAGAAGAGAATAGGTACTAGATCTATCGGATTCAAGTCCGGCCTAACCCCACAAAGAGTAATAAAAAAGGTCGACGAAAATGCAGACTACATGTTTGATGTGGAACCAAACGACTTAGTTAAGTTCGGATTGATCCCAGAGTTCATAGGTCGTGTTCCAATCATTGCTTCCCTAGGAAAGTTAGATCAGAATTCTTTGCTGAGGATATTGAACGAACCTAAAGACGCAATCCTTAAACAATACCAAAAACTATTTGAGTGGGAGAAGATTGACATTCAGTTTACAGAGTCAGCGATGCGAGCGATAGCAGAGGAGGCAATCCAAAGAGGGACAGGAGCCCGTGGACTCCGTGCTATTATTGAATCGGTGATGCTTGAAACGATGTACGAAGTCCCATCACAGGACGGCGCAAAGGCTGTTATCATAAATGAAGACTGCATTAGGAACGGGGAGACTCCGTTGATTATATACAGCACTGAAGAGAAAGCAGAATAAAAATAAAATAATTGCTTGACAAAAAAGAAATATTATAGTATAGTAGGGACATGTTTTATTTAACTTTAGCATCAATAGTAGTCATCTTTTGGCTATATAGTTATGCGATTTATCAACTGGGCTATGCCCTAGGACATCTTGAATCGACGGTGCAGTCATGCATGCAGGCTTTTAAGATAGACGAAGAAGAACTAACAAAGGAAGAGGTCGAGAGTGTTGAAGAAAACGTCAGATAATCCCCAATCCCTTTCATCGATTACCTACTTACAGGTCTGCGAACTCACAGAGAAGGAAAAGGTGTTATACATCTTGGAACAATTTGCAGAGAGTGGAACGCAGATAAACTCAGATGTGGCACGCAAGCATATTGCAGATCAAATCTTGAGAGCACTGAAGATGGTTAAAGAATACAATCCATACTTAGGAGTTTAACATGGGAGATATGACATGCTGCCACCCCGACCGCTACCGTGCCGACAAGAAATTTGTGAAGCTGGTGGCTATGCTGATAGCCATGAACTTTGGGCCAATCACACTAATATATTTATTTTATTAAGAGAGGAATAATGGATCATAAAGATGAGATAAGACAGAGACTCAACATGTATGACGAAGGCAAGAGGTTTGCCCTCGACTGTATAGCAGAGGATATCGAACTACTAGTAGCCTTCATGGAACTGACAGAGTTAGAGAAAATCGAAGAAGGGTGCTACAACACACTGGCAGTTGTATCGGAAGTTCTCAAGCAGAGAGTGATACAACTAGATCAACACATGCCAGTTGAACAAGTGGACAACGTGTTGAAGGTTGATTTTAAATCTATAAGCAATAAAAAAGAAAGGAAAGAATAATGGGTAGTTCTCCTTACACTGACGCAATCAGTCTATTGCGCGAGGTTGAAGCACACCTTCAACAAGTGCTCACTGAAAGCAGTTGTACCAGTACCTGTGTTCAATGTAATTTTGATCGCACAAAGTTCAGCGATTATCTTCAGGCTGTTTCGGCTCGTATCGACTTGGTAGACAATAGCCGGTCATTCCCTGCCGCTGGTAGCACTACACCACCCGCGTACAAAAAGACATTTGAATAAGAAAGTCCTTTACAAACATAAGAATATTTGCTATACTGTGTGCCGTTCTTATATAATAAAGGAGATATGA
>TARA_R110002012_G_scaffold106014_1_pt1 | contig 14504 bp, 8 predicted proteins | sample TARA_R110002012 | Tara Oceans TARA_R110002012 (sample SAMEA4396515) | marine metagenome | biome: Westerlies Biome; feature: [DCM] deep chlorophyll maximum layer (ENVO:01000326); material: water (ENVO:00002006), including particulate matter (ENVO:01000060) such as... | depth 40 m
CGAGCTGAAATAGTCGCCAGACATGTATTGTATTGGAGTCGAAGCTACGTAAACTGTCGTGTCGCTTATTTTTTTTGCTATCCCTGGTTTGGGACTGGAAATAAACTCGATGCCGAAGCCAGTGCTTGCAGCGACAGCATTGGCGAAATCGGAGACTGTACCGGACTCAAATGCGACGTCAGTAAAGGTAACCTGCAGATCACTTACATTGTCCAGCACATCATGGTCTGCAGCAGCGCCAGTAAATGTGAGGGCCATCTGATAGCCATCTATGCCTACATTGCCGACTGGATGGAGGCCCTCTGGTAGATTTTCTATCGTGAAGTGGGTACCTTCTTCTAGGGCGCCTCCGGCATTCACAAATTTGCTTGCTTTTGAAGTGACCAGCATTTCACCATCCACTTCACCAGCGTTCCCTGCTATTTCGTTAAATACCGTTATTCCTCCCGATACAGCATATTGCTGCAGAGAAGTCACCCCATCTTCCCATGTTTCAGTGTACAATTTTTTTCCGTCCTTGCTCCAATACACCCCTAAAAGGTAAAACTCAGACGTAGGAGAGCTTTTCAATTCAGAGATGTCAAATTGGTATTTGCCCAGGTATTCGGGCGCTGTTGTTAAGTCGTATGCGGCGGCCAGTGAGTAGTAGCTAACCGTATAGTCTGTTTCGTCTACTATATAAACCATAGATCCATCGGGGTTAAAGCCGAAGCTGGCAGGACTTGTCAGGCTGTCGACAGCGAATGCAGCTACTTTTGTGAGCCCACCGCTGATATCATAGGGCGCTGTTAATTCCAACTGCTGAATTTCTTTATTGCTATAGGCATAGTAAAACAGGTAATTACCGTCCGCACTTAATTCCATATTCCCCAGGTCTCCGTCCAACGCAGGGGTAATGGATGCTTCCAGTGCACTTTCCGATCTGAGGTCAAAAGGAACTGACAGTAAGAATTGCAGTAAAGGGCCTCCTTGCTCTGATATATATGCCCTGGTTCCATCGGCATTGAATGTGATGTCATTAGAGTTACCATGAGTCAGGTAGCCAAAACTATACTCTGTAGCTATTGGTGTCAGCGGTTGAGGGGGAACCTCTTCACTATTGGTAGCACCATAAGTGATGTCGCTTTCAACATTGAGCTCCAACTGAAAAGCCAGTTTTAATGGTGCCTGTCTAATAATTTTGTTTCCATCCGGAGAAAAATAGGGGCTGCCGAAGTAAGGAAAAGTTCTTTTCCCTTCGTCGGTCAGTGTTAAATCATCCAGCAATGAGACTTTGGGAGAAAAAGTAAGATAGGACTCAATAACATTGATATCAAAAGCCTGGCTTGTAGTTGCTCCTGCCTCCGTGGTCACACTAACTGTTATCGTACTCGTACCTGGTGCCAGTGGCGTTACTTTCAGGTCATAGCGAATGTCAACAGGATTGCCCAAATCAATGACGGACGTTGTTGCCACTGCTTCATCTGAGGAAGTAGCAGTCACCGTGGTGGGTGAACCTCCAGGATTTTGAAAAATGTATTCCAGTGAGTAGATGACGGGCTCGGCACCTTTTGGTCTGGTGATGCCCTGAATGTGAAAATAGATTGTGGCAGCCGGATACACGTCAAAAGTGATGCCTTCCCCGCTATCAAAACTCACTGCATTAGTTACATTGGCGGCTAATGAACTGGTGAAGGCTGCGTCAGTAAATGTAAAAACCAGCCCGTCGATACTGTTCGTTGCATCGTGGTCAACGGCTTGTCCGCTCAAGGTGAGTATTGCAGCATCGCCTTCTGCCGAAACAACCAGGCTAGGAGTGAACTCATTTGGTAGATTATCGATAGTAAAGTGAGTGCCTTCTGTCAACACCCCTCCGCCATTCACAAATGTGTCTCCTGTGAGCGCTATTTGAATCTCTCCGGTTACCGATCCATCATTAACGCCACTTTCTTCAAACGCTCCCGAATAGTTGATGTAGGGATTGATCACATCAACGATAAAATCGAAGCTTGTTTCGCCCCCCAAGGCATCGGTGGCAGTGACCGAGACCGTGGCTGTACCCACTTCAATTAAATCCAGCACCAGATAGTCACCTGATACTGAAGCGTCCAGCACACCCGACCCCGCTGTTAAGGCCGAGAAGGTCAGGTCATCCTGATCGGCATCGCTGAAAACAGTCGTCAGGTCAAATTCCACGTTCCCTTCGAGAATGATCAGGGATGTGTCAGGAATAGCATTGACAATTTCCGGTAAGAAATTGGTAGTCCTTAGTTTCCATAGTTCCTTCCCGTTAGTACCATCGTATCCCTCAAAAAAGAGGGTGGAATGATGAAGCGACAGGTTGGCAATGAGATCGTCGCCGTCTGCATTTACATCCACTGTTTCCGAAAAAGTGCCATCAATTTCTTCTACCCCCAGCTGGTAGCTTACACCTGGATCCAGCTCGAGATTGTAGTACACATACTTTCCGACCCTGACATAGGATTTGAAACTTCCGGTGGAAGAAACGATGGTAAAAAAAGAACCTCCATTCAGGGTTACCAGGTGGTGCTGGCCAGCTGGAATGATGTAATAGGAAAATAAGAGCTGGTCACCGTAGGCGCTAAGCTGTCCCCAGTCGCTCACGTTGGTAGATTCATGAATGGTAATGGCAGATTCGTCGTATTCGTAAAGAGCGTCTGAAGCAGTTGCGCCATCGGCTAGCCAGAAAAGCTTGGCTCCTGCCACAATCAGCTGACGAGGCTTGGAGTCGCTTCCTGATTTGTCGTTGTTGAACCAGGCTACATGGGTGCCATCGTATCTCCAAAGATCATGTCCATTAGCTACGTCATAAGCAGTAAAGTACAGCTTATCATGATAGTCGCTTATGCTGAACGATGTTTTATCGGGTACCGAAGTATAGCCGCTTCCATCAGAATTATTTATTAGAGAAAGAGACAAGCCATCATAGGAGTAGAGCTCCCGGTTCGCACTTTCTATAGCTGTGAAGTATAATGTATTGCCGAGCACCGTTAAGCTCTGAGGATCAGACGCCCCACTTCCTGAGGCTATGTCCGTCACCCGTGAGGTGCTTGTGCCATCAGTCTTCCATACTTCACTACCTTCACTGCCGTCGTCAGCAACGAAATACAGCTTTCCGCCGAGTGTGGCATATTCCTGCGGAGCAATCTGGCTGTCGCCTGCAGGATTGATATCGGCAACGAGGGAGGTGGTCGTTCCATCGTGTCGGAATAGTTCTGAGCCTGTTCCGGATGTCGAGGCAACGAAGTAGATGTTTCCAGCTAATTGGCCTGCGATATATTGATAAGTGGCGCCGCCCAGATTAACAGTTGCAGCTGAACTGCTGCCATCGTACATCCACAAAGTGCCATTCGCCTCGTAGTAAACCCGGTCGTCTACGGAGGTAATATTGGCCGCCCCGCCATCGGCAGAGCCGGGATTGGCGTCAAATACCATTGAGGGACTTGGAGTAATTGTTTCCTGCGCCCAAAGGCAATTGGTCATTATTACTAATACAATGGATAAAAAATGTCTTGTCATAATCATTTGGTTATGCTAATTAAAAAGGGCAGATCGGTTATAACCCCACCACTCATTCGGAACCTCAATTGCTTAGAAAAACCGATGTGATAACTGCCTTGCTGAACTACATACCAAATCTAGTATGCGGGTGACCCGATAGCTTCTTTTTAAGAGGGTGGCAAATGGGTGACAATCAAAAAAACGTACAAATTCAGCTCAGGGGGCATGTAGTCGGTTCGTTCTACGCATGATTTTTCAGGCATTCATCAATGGTCAACAAAGGAACCAAGGGCTAAACTTGTACATTTGCTTAATGACCCGTTATAAATTGACACCAGTATTCGTATTGCTCAGCTATATCGTTGTTGCACAGTCCCCTTCTTTGGAACTAAGACGGATAGACTCGCTAATACGGAATGAGCAATTTGACGAGGCAGCAGCAGAACTTGAACGGCTGGAAGACGCCCAGGTGGGAAATTTCGAGGTTGACCTTCTACGGGGTGATCTCTACTTATCAAAAGGAGACAACAGCAAAGCCATTGAATATTACAGTAAACTTAAGTCAATCCCTGTTCCCGAAAACAAAGAACTTGCCCTGAAGCTGGCCAAAGGGATAAATGACCTGGGTATTGCCTACTACAGGGTCGGCCAGATGGATTCAGCAGAAGCTGTCCATCACAGAAGCGTTAGCATTTATAAGTCTTGGGGTGATCAGCAAGGGCTCTCCTATAACTATAACAACCTGGCCCTAATCGCCAGGCAAAGAAAAGAGATCGATTCAGCGATAACTTACCACCAAAAGAGTCTGGAGGCAGCTCAAAAAGCCAATGACACATTGGGCGTTGGTTACAATTACCTAAATATGGCACTTCTGGAAGCTGACAACAAAAGCAGGTTAAAGGCACTTGATTATTTCTACAAAGCCAAAGATGTTTTCAGACAAGCCGACAACCAGAAAATGATCGCTGTTCTGCAAACACGCATGTCGGGCCTGTACATCAGGCTAGGAGTTTACGATTCTGCCGCATCCATGCTTCGAAAAGCAAAAACATATTATCAGTCTTCCGAAAACCCTGTCGATCTGATGGCCCTTTACGTTAAAATGGCCCAGCTTTTTTACACCACCGACCAGCCTGACAGTGCCATATACTATGTTGAAAAGACAAAAAAAATGGCGCAAGACAATAATTCATCTCACTATCTGGGCCGTATTTACGCTGTTGAGGGGCGGGTCATGAAGAAGCAGAAAAATTATATCCGGGCCATTGAAGCATATAAAAAATCGATTGAGACCTATGGGAAGAATTTCGTAGGACTGTCATTCATAAGTGCTGCGGGTTTGTCCGCCATCTATCTTGAACAGGAAAAATATGAATTGGCTAATTACACCGCTCTTGATGCGTTGGAAAAGGTCGGCAATTCTCCCAACCCCGAGGCCGTTTCGCAGGTATACGAGGTGCTCTATCACACGAATAAACAACAGGGACGTCCATCGGAGGCCCTTAGATATCTGGAGAAGTTTAAGACAAGCCAGGATTCTCTTTATGACAAAGAGAAATCTTATGAAATGGCCCGCATCGAATATAGAGATTACCTTGAAATGAAAGAACGACAAGAGGCAGCAGAGCGGGAACGGATACAGCTAACCTATGAACAACAACTGGAGCGAGAACGCTGGATCCGGTTGTCCGCAACGTCAGGCGCCACACTGTTACTTATCATTCTCATCCTTATTTACAGACTATATTCCAATAAAAAACGAGACCATCGCTTGCTTGAGCATAAAAACGAAACCATTGAAGCCAAAAACGAAGAGCTGCGGGCAAAGAATGAGGAACTGTTAGCATTAAGAGAAAAAGATCAGAAAAATCAGGAGACCGAAAGGAGGTTGCTTCGTGAAACGATCTTTCTAAAAGACCGGGAGCTGGCGGCCACAGCCATGATCAACCATGAAAAAAACAATATTCTGTCCAATATAGGGGAGAGGCTGGATGACATACACAGTCATGCCAAAGACAGCCTAAAGGAAGATTTGAGGCAGCTGAAAAGATTCGTAGAAACCAACGTCAACGACAATGAAACCTGGAACAGCTTTATCCATCAGTTTGAACAGGTGCACCCCGACTTCTTCCATAAGCTCAAGGACAGGTTTTCTGATATGTCGGTCAATGATCTTAAGCTGTGTGCTTATATAAAAGTTGGCATGGATAACAAGCAGATCGCTAATGCCAGCAACCTGGCCCTTTCAACCGTCAAAAAGAATATCAACAGAGTGAAGAAAAAGATATCTCTGACGCCCGAAGAGAGTATCAGGGACTTTTTGCTTGCATACTAATGTCAAATTGCAGACACCTTATCGGAATATCTGGTACATGTCGAAGTTGAGGAAGAGGGCATGAAGGATGGGTGAGGTTATCGCATTACTTGCTAACTTGCCGGCACTATCACTAGCAGATACACTTTTAGACAATGTTCGAAGGCTCAGATTTTCCACAATCACTCGATGAAAACCTCTTTAACGATTGGCTGGAAGCCGGCCGGAACAGCAAGCTGAGTTATACCTATATGCTCATCATTTGGGACGAACTGGACTCGAAGTATCTGCCAGTATATGCCGAGGCCCGGGAGAAAATACAGACCTACGAAAGATATCCCGGCGCAAGCAGCAACGAATCGCTAATAGCGGCCTATGATTTGTATTCGGAATCGAAGGTGGCTTAGAAATTATTGCGAAGAGCGTTTTCAGATTGCATGTGATAACCTCATCACCATCGTGGAGTAGCAACAAGTGACAAACTACTTTTCCCACGCAATTCCTTACCTTTACACCCCTGATTTTACCCTTGAAGAGCATCACCTAATGCACCACAAATTATCTTTTATAGCCTTTCTTCTTTTTGCACAGGTGGCCAGCTTAGCGGCCCAAACCAACCATTCTGGCCTGGTCAATCCCTTCATAGGCACGGGCGGCCACGGACATACTTATCCCGGCGCCAGCATGCCCTTTGGTATGGTGCAGCTCAGCCCCGATACCAGACTTGAAGGATGGGATGGATGTGGCGGCTATCACTATACCGACTCGCTGATGTACGGCTTTTCACACACCCATCTGAGTGGCACTGGCATTCCCGACTATTGCGACATACTCGTTATGCCTTTTACAGGCGACGTTCATTGGAACAACAACGAGTATTGCTCACCATTTTCCCACAGTCAGGAAAAAGCCGAGCCGGGGTATTATGAGGTATTGCTGAAAAAGCACAACATTTTGGCACGTCTGACCACAACCACACGGTCGGGCATGCATGAGTACACGTTTGAGAAAGCCGGCGAGGGCAAAATTTTATTGGATCTCAAGCACCGGGATGTGGTGCTGGAATCGTCAATGGAGATCGTCAACGACTATGAAGTCAGAGGCATGCGCCGCAGCAAAAGCTGGGCCGAGAATCAGGTGGTGTATTTTCATATCAAATTCGACAAGTCAATCAAAAACTACGGCATTGCCCTCAACGACACCTTGACAAGCGGGCTAAAAACTGCTGACGGATTGAACGTCAAATCTTATTTCAGTTTCGATTTGAAATCGGACAAAAAGCTGGCGATGAAGATTGGCATTTCGGGAGTGAGCATGGAAAATGCCTTACTCAACCTCGATGCAGAAATACCTGGGTTTGATTTTGAAGGAGTGAAAAAAGCGGCGCATACTGCCTGGAACAGGGAGCTGGGCAAAATTGACATAAAAGGTGGCACCCACGACCAGCAAGTTGCCTTTTATACCGCTTTGTACCATGCCTGCCTCAGCCCCAATACCTACACCGACGTGAACGGCGACTACCGTGGCACCGATTTGAAAGTACACACAATAGAAAAGGGTACCTATTACAGCGTATTTTCCCTCTGGGACACTCACCGGGCCTTGCACCCGCTGCACACCATCATCAATCGTACCCGCACCACCGACTGGATCAATACGTTCCTCACGCAATACCAGCAGGGCGGCATGCTGCCTGTATGGGAGCTGAGTGGCAACGAAACGTTTTGCATGATCGGTTATCACTCGGTTCCAGTGATTGCCGATGCCTACCAGAAAGGTATTAGAGGATTTGACGCTGGCCTGGCTTTGGCCGCCATGACCGACTACGCCGAAAGCGACAGGTTTGGCCACAGGCAGTACATCCGGCAGGGCTATGTAAGCAATGATGTCGATCATGAAAGTGCTTCCAAAACAGTGGAATACGCCTACGACGATTGGTGCATTGCTCAGATGGCCAGGTGGCTGGGGAAAGAGGACATCAGCGAGACCTACCTGCTGCGTGCCCAAAACTATAAGAACCTTTTTGACTATAACAATAGGTTTATCAGGGGCAAAGTGCAGGGCTTTTGGTACGCACCATTTCAAGCCAGTGAAGTCAATAACTTCTACACCGAGGGCAATGCCTGGCACTATTCGTTTACGGCCCAGCAAGACTTAAGCGGGTTAATAAAACTCTATGGGGGAAAAGAGAAGACGGCCGAGAAGCTGGAGGAATTGTTCACCACCAGCGAAGGGCTCAGTGGCCGTGACCAAAGCGACGTAACGGGACTTATTGGCCAGTATGCCCACGGTAATGAACCCAGCCATCACATGGCCTACCTGTTCGACTACGTGGGAAAACCCTGGCGTACGCAGGAGCTGGTGCATCAGATCAGCACGGAATTTTATCCCAACCAGCCCGACGGACTGATTGGCAACGAAGACTGTGGGCAGATGTCGGCCTGGTTTGTCTTCAGTGCCATGGGCTTTTACCCGGTCACACCCGGTAGTAGGGTTTATGCGATAGGAACACCTTTGTTCAACGAAGTGAAAATCCACCTGGAAAATGGTAAGACCTTTACCGTAAGTGCTCCTTTGGTGTCTGATAAAAACATCTATATCAATAAGATAACACTGAACGGTAAAGCAAGGAGCCAGACATACTTCAATCATGAAGACCTGGCCAACGGCGGTAGCCTCACATTCGAAATGACCGACAAACCCAACAAGCAATTAGGCACATTGGAGGGGCAGATGCCATACACGGCCATTGCTGAAGGCGATTTTGTGGCGGTACCCTATTTCAATATGGACAACTTCAAATTCCAGGATTCGCTTCAGGTAGATATCATGTCGATGACTGAAGGAGCGGAAATTTTCTATTCCCTCAATGGCGGTCAGTTTGAAACATACGCAACACCATTTTGGGTGAAAGAGACAGCAAAAGTGGAAGCTTATGTCAAGCGAGGGGCTGTGAACTCGCCAACAGTGGCGCAGCAGTTCTACCTGCTCCCCAACGACAAAACCATCGAGGTACTCAGTGAGGTATATCCCATGTACACTGCTGGAGGAAATGGAGCATTGATAGATGGCATCATTGGGACGGAAAATTGGAAAGCAGGGCAGTGGCAGAGCTACTACGACCAGGACTTTGAAGCAGTGGTCGACCTCAAAACTGAGCGCCCAATCAAACGGGTGGCGGTGCATGTGTTGCAGGACGTGAGCCCCTGGATTGTGTATCCCGAATCGGTAACCTTCGAAACGAGCAACGACGGGAAGATATTCACTCCGCTCACCGCTGTCAAAAACACCGTTCCGAAAGAGATGAGTGCTGCTGAAGTACAGTTTTTAGGAGCGGCGGTCAACGTAAAGGCCCGCTATGTAAAGGTAAAGGCCAAAACTGGAGGCAGGCTGCCACCTTCTCACGAAAGTGCCGGCAATCCCTCGCATTTGTTTATAGACGAGGTGGTGGTGGAGTATTGAATCCACCAACTGACAGAAGTCATTGCGGGGATTGGGATTACCACTTAACTTTCCTTTATGTCAAGTTTTAGGATAAGACCCCGATTCAAGCACCGTGTTGAAACCGTCCAGAAACACGAGCTGGAGAGTACTATTTGTGCTGCGCTGGAGCAGAACAAACAATTCACTTTCACACACTTTCCTGATCATCTGTATATCAAGATTAACCCTGGCCAACGGCACATTTGGTCCCCACAACTGCATCTGTCATTTGATCAGGAGGGGAGCGACGTCATAGTAAGAGGCTTGTACGGCCCCAATCCAACTATTTGGGCATTTTTCTTTTTCGGCTACGTGGCCATTGGTATTCTGGCACTTTTCCTCGGCATGTGGGGCGCCAGCCTCTGGAGTTTGGGTAGGGATGCGTCGATTTTGTGGAGCATTCCGGGGCTCTTCTTTGTGGCATTGAGTTTATACGCTTTTAGCCAGGCAGGGCAAAAGTTTGGTGCCCAGCAAATGTTCGACATTCATCATTTTTACGAAAGCGTCGCACACGATAAGGTGATCGTGAGTTAACTGGCTTCAAGTCGATTTTCAGAGGGAAATTGTGCTAATGGGAGACAAAAACCTATCCGCTTGCCGTGAGTATAACGGAAAGCTTTTTCGAAAAGTGCCACGATTTGACTTTAGTTTGGATTTATTTTTTTAGCCATGGCTGAATGGAAAACGGTGGATATATTGGAACCCTTTTCACCAAAATATCATCGCCATAGCACCATCTGAATCGACAAATCCAACGGCCATTCATGTGACCGAAGAAGAGGAGCGAAGCTACCTCGACCTCATTTTGCAGCAACTGGAGTGGGCACTCCGGGAGATTAACAGCGAAACCAAACGGTTCTCCAAAGAATTCCGGGAGGAGCAACGCTACCTCTACGACCAGCGCTCGGGTATGGATGAAGCAGACCTCGTCTCTGCCGGACAATCGCATAAGCGCTTTGCCTTTCAGGGGCAGGTGGGCATTGAAGCCAGACGCAAAATTACCAAGCTCAGCGAGTCGCCTTATTTCGGACGGATTGACTTTACTCGTGAAGGGGCCATCGGTAGTTTGCCGAAGCGCCTGCCGATTTACATAGGCGTGCACTCGTTCATTCCTCAGGACTCGAGCGCTTATCCTATCTACGACTGGCGTGCCCCCGTGTCGTCCATGTTTTACGACTTTGAGCTGGGTGAAGCCTGGTACCAAACTCCAGCGGGCAAGGTGAACGGCCGTATTGAACTGAGGCGGCAATACCGAATCCGCCAGGGCAGGATGGAATACATGATTGAGAATTCGGTCAATATCCAGGACGACGTGCTGCAAAAGGAACTGAGCCTGTCGTCGGACGACAAGATGAAGAACATTGTGGCCACCATCCAGCGTGACCAGAATGCCATCATTCGCAACGAAACGTCCCCGGTGCTCATCATTCAGGGAGTGGCAGGATCTGGCAAAACGTCCATCGCCATCCACCGGATTGCCTTTTTGTTGTACCGCTTCAAAGACGAGATCAGGTCTTCCGACATCCTCATCATTTCGCCCAACAAGGTGTTTGCTGATTACATCTCTAATGTGCTGCCGGAGCTGGGCGAAGCCAATATCCCCGAGATTGGGATGGAGGAGCTGGCCGGAGACCTGCTGGACAACAGATTCCGCTTTCAGACATTCCTGCAACAGGTTTTCACTACTATCAATGCTCAGGATCCATCGTTTCTTGAGCGTTTGCAATTCAAATCGACCGCCGATTTTGTCCGGGACTTGAACCGATACTTTGTACACCTGGAGAACCACTGGTTTTCGGCGGCCACTATACAGGTAGGGCGTGTGACCGTGCCGGCCGCCTTTGTGCAGGAAAAGTTTAGAGCACTTCAGCGGCTACCCCTGCTGAACCGCATGCCTGAGGTCGCCAGTGAAGTGCAGCAGTATGTGCGCACTGCCCTGGGTCGCAAGTTGTCGGGGGCTGAAAAATCGCAGATTCGGGAGGCGCTGGTGGGCGCTTCGGAACGAGCGACCGTACTGGAACTCTACCGAGGTTTTTACCAGTGGCTCCACCGGGACGACCTGTTCGAAATGCCGGGCAATGTGCTGGAATATGCCGACGTGTTTCCCCTGATTTATTGCAAGATCAGGCTGGAGGGCATGGAGCCTTACCATCACGTGAAACACCTGGTGGTGGATGAAATGCAGGACTATACACCGATTCAGTATGCGGTCTTGTTGAGGCTGTTCCCTGCGAAAAAGACCATCCTGGGCGACACCAGCCAGGCGGTGAATCTTTACAGTTCTTCGGCGACGGATATTGAAAAGGTTTTTCCTCAGGCTGACATAGTGAAACTCCACCAGAGCTACCGCTCCACGTGGGAGATTACCCACTTCGCACTCCATATCAAAGCCAATCCGGAACTGATAGCCATGGAGCGGCATGGGCTGGTGCCGGAAGTGAAGGGTTTTCACACAACAGATGAGGAAGACGAAGAGCTCCGGCGATTGGTAGAACAATTCAGCCATTCCAATCACCAGATGCTGGCCATCTTGTGTAAAACGCCGACGCAAGCCAAAAAAGTCCATTCACTGCTCGAAGGTTCCAATGTGTATTTACTCACAGAGGAGAGCACCCATTTTAAAGAAGGTGTGGTGATTGCCACTATTCCTCTGGCCAAAGGGCTGGAATTTGACGAAGTGATTGTGCCCTTTGCTTCGGCTGAACACTATCAGTCAGAATCGGATCGTAACCTGTTGTATGTGGCATGCACCAGGGCCATGCATGAGCTAACGGTGACTTTTACCGGGGAGGCTTCGGGTTTTTTGAAAGAAGGCCCTTCGTAGCCATTGAATACACGATAGAACTTCCAGATACGAGAGAAGAGATTTAAATATGCTCCATTTCAATGAAAAGTCGAGTTATATTATTCACTTCGCAGCATTAACAGTGGTCTGGAAATGAATAGAAATGGGAATTTTCCGTCTCCTTCCCGAGGCAACCCTGACGCCGGTCAAAAAGGAGTGAGGTATAGTATTCGTAAAATCCTTGTAGCAACGGGAGCAGTAATAGGTACTATGTTGCTGCTATTCAAGGTGCTTTACCCGGTATCAAAAGGTAAAACTGAAGACATGGTGCCCGTTGCGGTGCTTTCAAAAGAAGAAAATAGGGCAGTACACCGTTACATCAACGATTATCACCTTGAAGTAGCAAAAGCAAAAGGCCTGACAAAGCCTTTGGCATCAAAAGCCGAACATAAATCAGACGCTAAAGCGTTTGGTAGCCGTTACAAACTCCATGAAATAACCGACAACAAGTACTATGAAATTCCCCATTTAACAAACTCATTACCTTACCTGCAGCCATCCGCTGCAGAGTTTCTAAACCTTATAGGTGAAAGGTTTTGCGACCGACTCGAAGAACTGGAAATGACAGAGTATCGGTTTTCCGTCACCTCCATATTGCGAACCGTCGAGGACCAAAAATCGCTACGCAAAAACAACCTCAACGCCACGGCCAATAACTCGTCCCATTATTATGGCCGAACTTTTGACATTGCCCAAACACGCTTTTTTGAGAGAGGCAATAGCACACCAGTTTATTCCTACCGCCTGCGAAATCTATTATTGCGTGAATTAATCAAGCTACAGGAGGAAGGCAAGTGTTATGTACTCCTTGAAAGTCAAACGAAATGCATTCATGTAACTGTCAGGTGATGTTATAGACGTTCCTGCATATTCTATGGCAGTTATGAACAAGTAGAAGCGATTTCTTGTTTTTCGATGCATGACAAAAAGACCAGCGATACCGAAGGCAAAAGTGACCTCTGAAACCAGTGAGGAAGAAGCGTTTCAAAATACTGTAGTAAGACCAGTTATCAAAATGAAGCATGATTTGCTCATCGCCTGCACGAAGCGGTATATTGCCACCAAGAAGCCTGATTTTTCCTTGTTAAACACGGAAAAGAAGCTCCATTACGTAAACTCATGCTTTGAACAAGACCATGCGCTGAGAAGCGAACTACGGGGAGTGATTATTGGCCAGTTTACCTTACAGGAATATGAGCGTTACAGCGCCATGAGCAACGCCATCAATAAGCGAATAGTGAACATCATCAAAGAGCGGATGCTTGATCATTTGAAGTTTTTAAGTAATTGATATAAAACTCATTATTACCAGCTACTTCCATTGATAAATCAACTTAGTGCCAACTTGTTCCACTTACCCATCGGGCAGCTCTGCACGCTCGTGAGGCAGCATTTTCCGGCACATGAGTATCATTTCAAAAAACACGCTATCGTATTAAAGGATGCTGACCTGAACCCAGTGGGTAGCATCCGACTGCCACTTCATCTTGTGCTGAACGACGACCTGTCCATCATTACAAGCGAGGCCCGGGTGCTGTACATAAGTATGGAGTCGGGCTATGCCACCATCAGCCTGATGCGTGGTGGGGAGAACATGTATCACACATCGTTTGGGGCCTACATGACCCGCAAGAAGCAGGGCTTCAGTCAGATCAAGTACCTGAAAAAGAAAGGGAAATCCCGGGCTGGTTCGAGAGTGAGGTTGGCTGAAACAATTGAGTTTTTTGAGAAGATCAATTTGACTTTGACCGACCTTTTAGAGAAGTACACGGTCGACCGGCTGGCCCTCAACTGCAACACCACGTTAATCCCTTACTTGCATCAATCGAAGGTGAAATGCCCATTTGAGAAAAACGACTCCAGGCTGTACAAAATACCGGTACATATCGCACAGTCGAACTTCACCAACTTGGAAGCGGCTATAAAGAAACTCAAAGCGCCTTTGTTATTTTATGAGGAGCAGTACAGAGAGGTAATGGAGCCACTGATGGCATCCCGCAATTGAAAGAGGGTAGAGGGCGCCGCACCCTACCAAAGGTCTTGAAATTGACCCATGAACTTTTCTATATTTATTGATGGAAAAGTCTGTGACAGAACGAAACGAATGGCTCATTACCCTGACAATGATCACTGGCTTTACCGGGGCGTTTCTGTTGCAAATGTTTTCAGCCATTTTTCATCCTCCAGATTTTAGCGGAGAGTTTCCTGTTTACCCCGAAAACACTGTTATTATCATTCAATTGTCAGGAGCGTTTTTGTTGATTGGCCTCACAGTGATTGCCATGAAGGCAGAAGAAGAGGGACAAATTCTGGCAGCACCTGACTTCATCACTGGGACACCCAATCTTCTTGGAATAATTG
>TARA_R110002012_G_scaffold240607_2_pt1 | contig 14495 bp, 9 predicted proteins | sample TARA_R110002012 | Tara Oceans TARA_R110002012 (sample SAMEA4396515) | marine metagenome | biome: Westerlies Biome; feature: [DCM] deep chlorophyll maximum layer (ENVO:01000326); material: water (ENVO:00002006), including particulate matter (ENVO:01000060) such as... | depth 40 m
TCAAGCCCTGCGGCTGCGGCGCTTCAAGCCACTGCGTTAGCGGTTGTTGTTGCGACCTGCCATGTTGATCAATCCAAAGAACCTGGGTATCCAGTACCAGTAACGAAGGCATTAGATCGCCAGCAAAACCGATGTTGCCAGCCAGAGTCCCGAGTTGACGTACGCCGGCAGCGCCAACGCTAACGGCTGCCTGAGAAAGCAGTGGCATGTATTCGGCTAGCGCGCTGTTACTGGCTAGCTCCGCCAATGAGGTTAAGGCGCCGAGCTGCCAGCTGCTTGCCAAACGCTTGCATCCGATCAACTCGCTCAGCCCGCTGAGTGCAATAGCTTGAGTGGGCCAGTTCGCCGTTTTGTTCCAGCTTAGCTGAAGAGCGGTCGCGCCAGCTATATAGGGCGCTTGATGGCGTACTGCCAAAGCAACCGCTTCAAAAGCGCTCTGTGGGAACAGAATATGCGTTTGAGTGCGGTCGGTCACGGCTATCGTCATTGGCTTGATGGGCACGATAGGAATTGCATTGCTGGCCTGATCAGATTCACTTGCTGGCTCCAGTAGTGGGGTGCTATTGGTTTATGCAGGAAAAATGCCATCTTGTTGTATTTGGTGCTGTTTTTGTGAATAGCTGTCTGATTGGTCAGCTAAAAGGTGTGCCCTGTTAGAGGCAGAGGAAGAGGAGGGGTAAGTGGGCTAAATGACGGTGCAGTCGCTTGAATAGTGCAGCATTATTGTGCGTGTAATAACACTTAGCTTGAGAAGGATTTCAGAATTTATTTTTCGGAAGGTCAGCTTTTTATAAAAGCTGACCTTTTGATCGGGTTCTACCCCGTACTGGGCCCGCTCGATTTGCCGTTAGTTGCTTCGCCCGGCGTTAACGCCCTGGACGAAGCAGCATGTGCATTACTCTGCGGTCGCTTGCGGCTCTTGGCGTGGGCTTACAAAGCGCTCCCATGCTTGATCGACTGCGGACTTCTGCTCTTCGGTCAAAGATTCCAGCAAGTAACTCCGACGGCGTTGCTCAACGGTCATGACCTGGTATGGGTTGGCTTCGGTAAACGCCTGCATTTCGGCTGACTCACTGGATACTGTGGGGTAGAAGTTGGAAGCAGTTGCATTGAGAATGGCGTTTTCCGGCTCCATCAAGAAGTCGATAAATTGGTAAGCCAGGTCGGGGTTTGGTGCATTGCTCGGTATGGCCAGGGTATCGATGAAAATACTCGAGCCCGCCTCCGGAATCCAAAACTGTATGTCAGGGTTATCGGCCATGGCGAATAGTGCGTTACCGCCCCATGTCAACGCCACGCAGATTTTGTTCTGTGCCAGCGCTTCGACGTGTTCCCAGTTATTGATTTCACTCACACTGTTGCGCAGATAATCAATTGATTCGAAGGTGCGGGCAATCTTGCGGCTAGTACTTCCGGATAGACGTCTGCCGTGGAAATTCATTAGCACTGAAGCAACTTCTTCCGGAGCTGCCAGCATACCCAGGCCGCATGATGACAGGCGCGAGGCATATGACTCGTCGAATAGCAGGGCCCAGCTCTGCGGCACGTTTTCGCCTAGCGCGGCTTCGGCCAGGGGCACGTTAACAGCAAGACCGTTAGCGCCCCATAGATAGGGTACTGCGTGCTCGCTGGCGCGAGGAATACTGGCCAAAACGGAGACTAGCCAGATATCCAGGTTGTTATAGTTTTTCAGTTTGCTGTTATCGATAGGCATCAGGGCCTGCTCTGCGATCATCTGCTTAAGCATGTAATGCGAGGGCACTACGATGTCGTAAGCTTCTTCCCCTTTCATTGCTGCGATGAGTTCCTGGCCTTCCTCAAAGGTTTGATAGTCGACGCGAACCCCTGTCTGCTGCTCAAATTTGTCTAGAAGAGTCGGTTCAATGTAGTCATTCCAGTTCAGGACGCGAATCACGTCTTCGGCATGTGCCTGACTCATTGCGCACAAGGCGACGATGCAGAGCAGGTACTTCATAGTGTAAGTCCTCATTATTTTTAATTAGAAAGACGATAAGCTTAGCGTTAGTGTCCTGCTTTCCTGCTTTCCTGCTTTCCTGCTTTCCTGTATGCCGTGGCGGTCGAGTACCCAAGGCTGGGCCGACTATTTGATCGGCTAGTAGGTATATTTCTATTAACACTACCGTCAATTACATCAGCTTGCTCGGCATTTTGGTATGGTGAAAATAGCGAATTTGCCACCTGCTAGGCATTAATCAGCGCTTTATTTTGAGCTGGGGGTTAGCAAGAACTAAGCCCCGTCTTTGCATCTGACAAAAGTCTGTTGGTCACTGGCTGATTCACAAGCAGCGTTTAGTCTCATGCCTGACACTGTTTAGTTGTCAGCTGCTTTCCATGCTCGCTAGCATGCCAAGTATTGTTCGCTCAGGTTTTGTCTTACATCAATATAGCAATCGTCCAGGCGATGGATAGGCGGGTACGACCGAGCGTCCGCGCGGTTTGCTCGATTAGTGGCATGGCAATGTGTTTTTTGCTCAGCCCCGCTGAAAATTATTGGCGGGCTCTCTAAATGAAAAGGCCCCGACAACGTCGTTGTCGGGGCCTTTTTTCTAAGATCTACCGCTCGCTCACATCTGTGATTGCAGGTAGTTCTGTTCACCCACCATTTTAATCAGGCGCAGCTGTTGCTCTAGCCAGTAGGCATGGTCTTCTTCAGTATCTTTCAGCTGAACCTCGAGCATCTCGCGAGTGGGGTAGTCACCATGCCGTTCACACAAGGCGATTGCGTTGGCCAGGTTGTCGCGTACCTCGTACTCAAGTTTCAGGTCTGCTTCCAGCATATCTTGCACAGTGAAGCCGGGGGTAATGGCAGAGGGGCGCATGTCCGGCTTGCCTTCCAGGAAGAGGATGCGTTTGAGAATCGCATCGGCGTGCTGGGTTTCTTCTTCCATTTCGTGGTTGATGCGTTCGTACAGCTTGCTGTAGCCCAGGTCCTCGTAAAGGCGCGAATGCAGGAAGTACTGGTCACGAGCTCCCAGCTCGCCTCGCAGTAGCTCGATCAGGCAATTGATAACCTCTGGTTGGCCTTGCATTGTGCGGTACTCCTGCAGCTATTCGAATATAGTGGAATTGTGCCTAGATTAAACTTGTATTGCTATCGTTATGATGAATTAAATGCTTTTACTTACAATGGGTTATAGTCGCATCTATGATATTGAAAAACGTGGTGAGAGTAAGTCTTGATCGTATCTTTTACGCGTAACTTAATAGTTGTGTCACGCCACATTAGGCAAGTTTTAGTATCCTGAAATAAGGTTTTCTTTCGCTTCTAATGTCTTGGCGGTATGGCGTTAGCATCATTGATGATGTTGATTGTAGCAGGTGCGGACGACCCTATTTTATGAGCTCTGGTATCGACGGTGACATTAGCTGCAGTTCCTCGCAGTGCTGGTGATATGTTTGGCACTGGCACTGGCACTGGCACTGTTGACGTGTTTATACGCCAGTTGTTGCTGGTTATAGGGGAGGGCTGTGTTGGCTCGTCCTGACCGGGGCGTCATCTGGATTGGGTGGCCTGGCTTTCGAGGGACGATCAGCAATTTTCTGATCTGGAAGGTGAGGGCAGTATTCAGCTTTCCTGGTGTTGACATTTTGGCGACAGGAGCCCATAAAGCGCAGTTGATTTTATTGAAAAACAGAGAGTTACTGGAGCGGGTGAAGGGAATCGAACCCTCGTCGTAAGCTTGGGAAGCTTCTGCTCTACCATTGAGCTACACCCGCACAGGCGCTCTTTTTACCAGAGTCGCCGACGCTGGGGAAGAGGGCGACGATATTTGTTTTCGTCGCCCTCGGTTTTAGGCTTGGCGCTCGCGGTTGAGTTGCATCAGTAATCGGTAACTATGCTGCCTGGCTTGTTGGTCAAATATCGGGCTGTTGACGATCAACTCATTGACGCCTGTGCGCTCCAAAAGCTGATCCATTTGCTCACCTGCCGCTTGCGAGTCACCAATCAGACTGCCGGAAAGGGTCGACATAACCTGATGTCTTTCATGTGGCTGCCATAGGCTTTCCATATCATGCACTGGCGCAGGCATCTTGCCAGGGCGTCCACGAATCAGATTTAGAAACGCTTGCTGATGTGAGGTCGCCAGGTAGTGAGCCTGCTCGCGGTCATCGGCCAGATAGGCGTTGATGCCCAGCATGGCATAAGGCTCTTCCAGCTGCTCGGAAGGCGTGAAGTGCTCGCGATACAGGCGCAGGGCGCTGAACAGATAGTCGGGCGAGAACTGGCCGGCAAAGGCGAAAGGCAGGCCCAGGCGCCCGGCCAATTGGGCGCTGAAGGTGCTGGAGCCGAGTAACCAGATGGGCACATTGAGGCCAGAACCGGGTACCGCGCGCAATCGCTGCTCTGGTGTCGGGTTGGCAAATAGCTTGCGCAGTTCTTCGAGCATCTGCGGAAAGTCTTCGCCGTCGGTACGGCCGCGGCGTAAAGCCTGTGCTGTTGACTGATCTGTGCCGGGTGCTCGGCCAAGTCCGAGGTCGATGCGGCCTGGGTAGAGTGACTCGAGAGTGCCAAACTGCTCAGCAATCTGTAATGGCGCATGATTTGGCAACATGATGCCGCCGGAGCCGATGCGGATGCTGCGCGTGCCAGCGGCAAGATAGCCCATCACCACTGAGGTGGCGGCGCTGGCTATTCCCGTCATATTGTGATGTTCGGCTACCCAGAAACGGTTGTAGTTCAGTTCTTCGGCAAGCTGAGCCAGCGCCAAGGCATTGTGCAAGGCGTCAGCGGGCGTTGCGCCTTCAGTGACTGAACACAGATCCAGTATGGATAACTTTATCGCCGGGGTAGTCATGGTCTCTCCTGCACATCAGTTTGCAATCAGGCTATGCTAACGTTGAATGACCTCAGTAAACACAGCTAATGATGACTGGGCAATGAATCCCATGAATGGTTGCTGTCAGAGTCTGAGTGTCGGATCAGTTTCAGATTCCAAAACGATTAGCTGATGAGCGAAAAGTCCATGCAGTATTTTCTCCGCAGCAGTCAGGTGCGTGTTGCCCTTATCGGGGGGCTGGCGTCATTGGCTCCGTTGTTCTGGCCTGCTTATAGTTCTGCAGCGCAGGTGATGTTGACCGATAAGGCAGGCGAGCCTTTGGCCAATGCCGTTCTCATGGTTGAGGAGGTTCCCGCACTTGCGTCGCGCTCTTATGTCATGGACCAAATCGACCGACAGTTTGAGCCGCACGTGCTGGTTGCGCCCAGTGGGTCGCTGGTCGACTTTCCCAATAGTGATGATGTGCGTCATCACGTCTATTCGTTCTCTTCCGCCAAACCCTTCGAATTAGGCTTGTTCAAAGGGTCTGACGCGCCACCGGTGTCCTTTGAGCGTCCGGGGGTAGTGGTGCTCGGCTGCAATATTCACGATGCCATGGTTGGCTATATCCTGATTACCGATAGTCCGCGCTTTGCCGTGAGTGATACACAAGGCCTGGTATCTCTTCCGGATTTGCCCCCAGGTAAGTGGCCTGTTGCCTGGTGGCACCCCTCCTTGTTTGAGCAAGCTCCGGTTGCCTTGGGAGAGCTTGATCTGAATCAGGCTGGTCAAATTATCAGCCTCCCTGTTATGCAAGCTGATCAACTGGTACAGCCCGCGTTGTCGCCGCTGCAACAGCGCTTCAAGAATGCGACTCAATAGCTTGATGCGTATTCGCTCGCTGCGTACTCGACTTATACTGACTGCGGTTGGTTTGCTGGCGATAGTGCTGGGTCTGGTCTTTTTGGCGGTGTATGCCAGTACCAACTTCTCAGCCCAGCGTCAGGCGCAAAGGCAGCTGGAGATTGGTAGTAACGTTTTCAGTAACCTTCTTGAGGCGCGTGCCCGTGAGCTGACCAATGCCACACAGATTCTGGTAGCTGATTTCGGCTTTCGCCAGGCGGTGGCGACCGGTGATCTTGCGACTATACGCTCAGCCCTGCTTAATCAGGTCGGTCGAATAGGTGCAGACCAAGCTCTGTTTTTCGATGCCAAAGGTGTTTTACGCATTTCTACTGCTACGGTTGCGGGGGCTGATAAGGTCGAGGTGCAAGCGCTGCAGTCTTTGTCTGATCAGGCGATGATCACGGTTATAGATAATCGCCCCTACCTATTGGTGGAGGCGGCGGTTCGTGCTCCAGTGCCGATCGGTCAGGTAGCGATGGCGTTCGCTCTGGACGCTGCGCTGGCCAACGAGCTACAGAAAATTACGGGGCTGGAGATTCGTTTTGTCAGTCGTCGTGACCAAGAGGTTATGAGTGCTTTCTCTACCATGCCTTTCGCGCAGCAGAATATGAGCATGCAGGAGGGGACTCAGCAATTTGCCGATGAGCGTTACCTGACTATCCCTATCACCCTGCTGGATCAGGCGCCGTATAGCGTGGTTGCTCAGCTAGCCAGCCCCTTGAGCGAAGCCTTGGCCAGCTTTGATGATCTCAAGCGTGAGCTGATGATCATCACGCTGATCGCTTTGTTGGTCTCGTCATTGTTGGCTGTGCGCTTGTCTGGCAGTTTAGCGCGCCCTGTTACCTTACTGGCACTGGCTGCGGAGCGCATTGGTCGCGGCGACTATAGTGGCAAGGTGGCGTTGCCGCGCACTGATGAACTGGGGATGCTGGCCACCAGCATTGACGAGATGCGGGTGGGCATCGCAGAACGTGAAAAATTGATTTCGCATAACGCGCTGCATGATCCGCTTACCGGTTTGCCTAATGTTAGTGTGATACGTGAAAGGCTCAGGAGTGCAATCGCGAATGGGCAAGCAGGTGTGCTTGCGCAATGTGACCTGGTGTCTGCCGAGTTGGTGGTGAACGCCCGCGGACAGGATTTTATGGATGCATTGATTCGCCAGTCAGTGACGCGTCTGGCTGGTCACCTGCCAGTGCATGCGTTGTTGGCCTGGCAGCCAGGCGTTGGCTTTCTGCTGCTATTGGAGCGGGGCAATCTGGATCAGGCTGTTGTCGATATTGATGCCATGCTGGCGAGGCTTAGCGAGAAGATGCAGGTCGACGATATAAAGCTCAGTTCGCAATGGGTGGCGGGTGTGGTTGAGTGGCCACTTAACGGTAGTGATCCCCATGAGTTGCTGCGCCAGGCCAGTATCGCACTCGCTGATGCTTCTCCCGGGACTGATCGTGTCGCAGTCTATCAAGCTCAGCGTGATCGAGCCTTCCAGCGTCGTATTCAGCTGGCGCGTGATATCCGCTATGCGCCGGAGTACAAGGAGCTGTCAGTCGTCTTTCAACCCAAGCTCGATCTGGCGTCAGGCGAAGTGCGGCAGGTTGAGGCGTTGATGCGTTGGACGCATAGCAAGTTGGGGCCAATTGGTCCGGATGAGTTCATTGTGTTAGCGGAGCAGACCGGCAGCATAGGAATGTTGACGCAGTGGATGATGGCTGCGGTCGTTTCGCAACTGCGCGACTGGATAGACCGTGATATCGGCTTGCAGGTGGCAATGAATATCTCCGCCCGGGACCTGGATGATCCACTTTTCCCGCAGTGCATCGAGCGCTTGTTAGTGGCTCAGCAGATCAGTCCGGCTTATCTGGCGATGGAAGTGACTGAAAGCGCGTTAATGACAGACCCTGAGCGCAGCATCGTTAGCCTGCGTGTGCTGCGTGTGCTGCGTGAGCTGGGTATCGCCCTGGCAGTTGATGATTACGGCACGGGTTACTCCTCATTGGCGATGCTAAAGAGTTTGCCAGTGCAGGATCTCAAGATAGATAAGTCCTTTGTGTTGCAGCTGGCTGAGGGCAGTGAAGATGCCGTGATCGTCAAGTCGACTATCGAGCTGGCACACAATATGGGGCTCAAAGTTGTCGCGGAAGGGGTGGAGAACCTTTACAGCCTTGACTGGCTGAAGGAGCGGCACTGCGATGTGGCGCAGGGCTATTTTATTAGTCGTCCGCTTTCAGCAACTGATTTGGAGCGATGGCTGGAAGATACCCGTGGCACCTTTGGCGGTGGTGAGTGCGCATGAGAAAAACTGTTTTCGTCCTGATGTTATCGACTTTTACCGGCATCGCCTCTGCTCAACCAGGGGGGCGGTTGCTGGCTACCGGTGGCGCAACCAATATTGAGGGCGCGGCCGGTGGCGGAATAGTGCCATGGGCGGTCTTGTCCGGTTACGGTACGCGCGATGAGTGGGGCGGCGATGTATTCGCTACTCGGGTCGAGACCGGAGACTATCGTCTCGACAGCTATGGCGCCGCGCTCAGCTTGGGTAATCGTGTAGAGCTATCCCTGGCGCGCCAACGCCTGGATATTGACGCGCTTGCGAAAGCCGCTGCTCTGCCCGAAAGAACCCTGAGTCAGGATGTTTTCGGACTCAAGGTGAGGCTGTTTGGTGACCTTATCTACGATTCGCTGCCGCAGGTTTCCTTTGGCGCGCAGTACAAGCGCCAAAACAATTTTCAGATTCCCTCGCTGGTGGGGGCGCGACGCGACGCTGACACCGACTACTACATGGCAGCATCGCGTTTATTTGTCGGTGCTGCAGGCGGGTATAACCTGCTGCTGAATGGCACGCTGCGTTACTCGCGGGCAAACGAGACTGGGTTGCTGGGCTTTGGCGGTGATCGTCGAGACAGTCGCAGTCTGTTGAAGGAAGGTAGTGCAGCGCTTTTGCTGAGTCCGCAATGGGTAGTGGGTATCGAGTATCGTGAAAAGCCTGACAACCTGTCGTTCGCCGGTGAAAGTGACTGGCAGGATCTATTTGTTGGCTACTTCCCCAGCAAACGCCTCGGGTTGGTCGCGGGTTGGGCCGACCTGGGTGAAATCGCTACGCTTGAGGATCAGCAGGGGCTATATCTTTCATTGCAACTAAGCTATTGAGGCAGTGTATGCGCCGGTTTACCTTCAAAGATCTCAGTCTGAGCCTGCTTTTCTTGGGACTGGCTGGTTGTATGACTAGTGCGCCACCTGCAAACGATAGCCTTTATCAGGATCTGGGGTCGCAGGCGGGAATCAATCGGGTGGTAGAAGGGCTGTTGTATCGCATTGCGGATGATCCGCGCATCGTGCACCATTTTGCCGATACCGACATTGCGCGGCTGCAGGAGAAGCTGCAGGAGCAACTTTGTGTTGAGGCTGGTGGCCCTTGTGAATACACAGGCGACAGCATGAAACAGGTGCATGCCGGTTTCGATATCAACGAGGCTGATTTTAACGCGTTGGTGGAAGACCTCATCGCCGCAATGGACGATGAGGGGATCCCGGTGCGGGTGCAAAATAGACTATTGCAACGCCTGGTGCCCATGCGGGACGACATCATATACCGCTAGGAGTCAGGCGAATCGCTGTCTGTTGCTGACTCTTTGCCGGGCATGGTGACCTTCGTGATAAGGCTGGCCGATGGCATGCCAATAGCGGCTCCTTGCGCGAAGTTGATGCCCAGCTCTCGCACCTTGGCAAGAATCGCTGGGCTATGCACAAACTCAGCGACCGTCTGCATGCCGAGCTCTTCGGCAAAGTGCACGATGCCATTACAAATGGTCATGGCGGTGGGGTTGGTGTCGAGTTGCTTGATCAGGCTGCCATCAATCTTGATCAGGTCGACATCCAGACGCAGCAGATGCTCGAAGTTGGAATAACCGGTGCCAAAGTCGTCAATCGCGATCCGGCAGCCCAAGGTTTTGGCGCGATCAATGAACTGACGTACTTCCGCGTAATTCTCGATACCCTCTGATTCCAGAATTTCAAAAATGACCCGTGACCCTATTTGGTAGTCTTCGACCATGGCAATGATATGGTTCGAGAGCTCCTGATCCAGCAGGTCTTCACAGGACAGGTTCAGCGAGAAGGTGTAGGGCAGGTCAGCAAATTGCCGCATGCTGCTCTCAACCATACAGCGTGTAATCGAGCGGTATAAACGAACCTTCTTTGCCAGGTCCAGGAACTGCATAGGTCCGATCGGCTCTCCCTGCTCGTCCAGTAGCCGCACCAGGCACTCGTATTTGTCTATTCGGTTGGTCTTTAGGTCCATGATGGGCTGGAAGAAAGGGACTATGCGGCCGCTTTCGAGCGCACCTTTTAGTCGATTGGCCCATATCAGATTTTGCTCGTAACTCTCGCGAATCTTGTGACGTTCATCATAGATGACGTAGTTGTCCTTATTCAGGCGGGCCAGCTCCAGTGCGATATTGGCCCCTGGCAGCAGTGATTCGCCATTGATCTCATCGCTACTGCGCTGCGAGCTGCTCGCGGCACCAAGACTCGCATTGACCGGGATATCCTGGTTTTGCCAAGTGATCTTAAGCGCGCTGATGAATTCAAGCAGGTGATTCAGCTGGGGGTGCAGCGAGTCTTCACTTTGCTGTCCTGGTAGCCAGATCGCCAGCTCGTCGGCGGGCATGCGGTACAGTCGGCTTTGTTGCCACTCGGGCTCGTCCGCCAAGTAGTGATCCAGAGAGTGGGCCAACTCGGCAATCACATGGTCGCCGCACTCATGGCCATAGACGTCGTTAATCTCTTTGAATGAATCAATGTTGAGCAGGATCAGTGAGGCGGTGCGGCGTTTTTTCAAATCGACGATGAGGCGCTCACGATTGGGTAAATTGGTGAGGCTGTCGGTATAGAGATTGTGTAGCTGGCGCAGGATGCCGGCTACAAGATAGAGAATCAGCGCTGCGATAATCAGCAAAATCAGCGCGGTGAGACTGACAATCTTGAAGTTGCTCTTGCGCATGGGTGCCAGCACTGCATCGATTTCCGCCTGGGGTACGCCAACCCCGAACATCATGCCGGCTTGCGTGCGTGAAAAAAACAGCGCGAACTCTCGCTGATCCAGGTTAATCCGCAATTGCTGCATCGGTGAAGCCAGTTGACGTGTGCTGACGATTTGCGCAGACGTTTGCGGCGTTACTTGCTCATACAGATTCAAACCAATGATGGCGTTGATCAGCTCTTGCGCCTTGGCCACGTTGTCGGCCTCGGCGAGGCTGGAAAGGTTACGGTTCTCGGTATCGAGTAGAAACGAAAAAGTGCCGGGGGTGACTTCTACGCGGCTCACAGTGCGGACGATGTCTTCTGCTCGCCAATCGGTGATTGCCAGGCCGATTGGCTGCTGTTGACTATTCAGAATCAGGGCCGCGTTGCTGATAACGGCGCTCTCGATACTGGCTTTGTAATAAGCGGGCATCCAGCTGTTGGCAGGGTTTGGCAGGTCGCCGGACTGTTGCTGGCTTGCAAGCCGTGCAAACCACCGCGCAATCATTTCACGTTCGCTGGCAGGGATGCTCTCGACCTGTATGCTGTTTTCCTGGCGGTAGGCGTAGAGCGCCCTGTCTGCTCTGTCGTTGGCAAACCAGACACTGCCCCCGTAGCTACCTGGAAAGTCGCTTAGCGCTTGCTGCAGGCTCTGACGCAAGCGCTGCGTAGTTAGATCTGGGCTGCTCTGCAGGCTATCGAGTAAGCTCCCCACGCGCGCCAGGCCTTGGGTGTTGTGTTCCATCTGTCGATGGTGAGCATTGATTCGGTCAAGGTTGGCGTAAAAAGTGTCGGTTATCTGGCGCTGGCGTAATTCCGCCATGGCGCTCTGCGCGTAGTTCAAGTTCAAGCTGGACATTAGCCAGGTACCGAACATGAAGATCCCAACCAGCAGGCTGAGCAGGAGCATGATGGCTCGCTTGACCGGGAGCATGGGCATTCCTAGGCTAAAATCCGTTGAGTCCAGAATGGATGCGGTTTTGCGCCTGCGTCAACTCCTCCGCACTTAACCGGCTGGATAGTTGTTCAAGCTTAGCTCTGCCGCGGTTCTCGCCATTGACCAGCGCCAGGCTGAGCCAGACGTAGGCTTCCTGCAAATCAATATTGCCGCTGCTGCCTTCCAGATAATCCATGCCCAGCTGGTATTGCGCTTCGGATGCATTCTTGTTGGCCGCTTGCTTTAGCCATTGGCGCGAGCTGGGCAATCCCTTTTCCTGACTGGCTAGCTGCAACATAGCCTTTACGTCACCAGCATTTGCCGCGCGCTCCAGGTACACCTGCGCTTGTGACGGGTTGGTCGCTGTGCCTGTGCCCTCACGGTATGCCCGTGCCAACAGGTAAGTAGCTTCACGTTGACCCTGCTCTGCTGAGGCCTGCAGCCAGCGAAAGGCTTGTTCGTCATCACCCTTGCGACTGAGCAGGTTGGCGAGCATCAGCTGTCCATTAGGGTCTCCCAGTTCTGCCGACCTGGTTGCCCACTGCAAGGCCTGCGCTTGATCATTATTGGCCTGTGCGATCACTGCAAGATGATGCTGAGCCTTGGCATCATCATTGGCCGCTGCGGCGCTGCAAGGCGCTGCAGCCTGTTGGAAATTCTTGATGCTGAATAGTAAGTAGCAATCTTTGCTTTCGCCGCTGAGTGAGGTGCTTTCAGCTCTCGTGGGCTGGTTGCTGTTGGACTGCGCCGCGGCAGGCAGTTTGCTGGTTGTTGGTTGCTGGCTGGCGACGCGCTGAGCAAAGGCGTCTACCACGGCAGGGCAGGACAGGTTGTAGCCGCGTTTCAAGCGCTGCAGGCTGGCGGGAGAGGCTGTCTGGCCAGCGTAACGGTTAGCCACAGCACTGCAGCGCTCGTTACGTTCGGCGCGAACAAGATCCAGGTAAGGGGCATAGTTGATGTCTTCGCTATGCAGCCGCAGATACTCGGTCAAGGGGTCGATGTATTGCTGATCGAATAGCGCTTGAACTTCGGTGTGGCGTGCCTGCTCTTGCGGGTCACTCCTTAAGCTGGATGCCAGTTCAGCCAAGCGCTGGCGCTGGTTTTGCAGTACTTCGCTTGAGCGCGCTAACAGTCCGTCGGGTTTAGACAAGCTTTCGCAGCCAGTCAACGCTGCCGTGAGGCCGAGCAGCAAAACCAAAAGTGCGCGCATGAAATCTCTCTATGATGGTCGGTAACGCTGGGTGGAACATCTTTACAGGCTACTCAGATGATCCGGTATGGCGGTATTACTAAACCTGGCCATCCCTTGCCGTTATCGAGCCGCGATTGTAACAGAGTGGTGCCGTGAGCAAAGCATAGCACTGGTCTTTGAGTTTAATGAGTGGCCTTTTGATGTCATCTGTCTGATATTTTTTGGCAAGCTGGAACGCTTCTTGCGTAAGGCTTCGTAAGCACGCAATTCGCGTCAAATTATTGATCTGGGATGCTCCGAGCAATGGCAGTCGATCGCGCACAAATGATGGGTAACATGCGGACCAACCTGGCCGGCCTGCGACATGGCAGTCTGGGCGTGCCCATTTTGTTGCTGGTCATGCTCGGCATGATGATGTTGCCGGTACCGCCATTCCTGCTTGACGTACTCTTTACCTTCAATATTGCGCTGGCGCTGGTGGTTCTGCTGGTTGGCGCCTACGCCTTACGCCCGCTGGATTTTGCCGTATTCCCTACTATTTTGCTGGTGGCTACTTTGCTGCGGCTGGCGCTCAACGTTGCCTCTACTCGGGTGGTGTTGCTGTACGGCCATGAGGGGGGCGACGCGGCGGGTAAGGTTATTCAGGCGTTTGGTGAGGTGGTGATCGGCGGTAACTATGTGGTGGGCCTGGTGGTCTTTGCCATTTTGATGATCATCAACTTTGTGGTGGTAACCAAGGGTGCTGGCCGCATCTCCGAAGTAAGTGCCCGCTTTACTCTGGATGCCATGCCGGGCAAGCAGATGGCGATCGATGCCGATCTCAACTCGGGCCTGATTGATCAGGAGCAGGCTAAAACGCGCCGCATGGAGGTATCGCAAGAGGCAGACTTCTACGGCTCTATGGATGGTGCCAGTAAGTTTGTGCGCGGCGACGCGGTCGCTGGTCTGCTGATCCTGTTTATCAACGTCATTGGCGGTCTGGCCATCGGTATGGCGCAGCATGGCTTGCCGTTCGCTGAAGCCGGAAAGATATACGTACTGCTGACGATTGGTGACGGTCTGGTGGCGCAAATTCCGTCGCTGCTGCTGTCTACTGCCGCCGCCATTATGGTGACGCGGGTATCCACCTCAGAGGATATGGGTGCCCAGGTTCAGAGGCAGATGTTTACCTCGCCCAAGGCGTTGGCGATTGCTGCAGCAATTATGATTATCATGGGTTTGATCCCTGGTATGCCGCATTTCTCTTTCATTGGCCTGGGTGCGCTGGCTGCCGGTGGTGCATACGTTATTGCCAAGCGTCAGCAGGTGAAAGTTGAGGAAGATGCCGAGGTTGAGCGCCAGCAGGCGCTACCACCAGCGGTTCAGTCGCCGGAAACCCGTGAGCTGGGCTGGGATGACGTTACGCCCGTCGATATGGTTGGGCTTGAGGTCGGTTACCGGCTGATTCCGCTGGTCGATCGTAATCAGGGTGGGCAGTTGCTGGCACGGATCAAGGGTGTACGCAAAAAACTATCGCAGGACCTGGGGTTTCTGATGCCCTCAGTGCACATCCGCGACAACCTTGATCTGGCTCCCAACGCCTACCGATTGACGCTGATGGGTGTGGGCGTGGCCGAGGCGGAGATTTATCCGGATCGTGAGCTGGCGATCAACCCGGGCCAGG
>TARA_R110002012_G_scaffold124221_1_pt1 | contig 14490 bp, 13 predicted proteins | sample TARA_R110002012 | Tara Oceans TARA_R110002012 (sample SAMEA4396515) | marine metagenome | biome: Westerlies Biome; feature: [DCM] deep chlorophyll maximum layer (ENVO:01000326); material: water (ENVO:00002006), including particulate matter (ENVO:01000060) such as... | depth 40 m
ACAAACGCTTCTAGCGGATGGATATTAGACCCAACATCTTCTGGTATTACCTACATTGGTGCTCCTGAAAAATTAAATAATATAGCTCAATCTTCAAGTGGCCAATCGTGGAAAACTGCTGGTGAAGCAAACTTATGTAATGCTTTTGTAACACATCCAGGTGAGAGTTTTGAGCCTACAGGCGCAATTAATTTAGGGACTACCCCAACAAACTACAACATAGTACCTCTTTATTTAGCCCACAATCTTGTTCAAAAAGATAGTAATGGTGTTTATACGAGCCCAATACCAGCACACTCATGGGCTGCTTTTGTAATAGCTTATCAGCCCACGCAAGTAGAAACGCTTAGTGGCTATAAATTAAAAATATTTACAAACGCTGGCGAATTTCAATTAGATCTAAATGGTAATTCTTTTGATGAAGTAATAATGGGAGCAAATGTTGGCTCTATTAACGGATCTACATTTACACCTAATGGTGAAACTATAAATGATGGTGGAGCATGGGTAATTGGTAACAACTCAAACGGTTGTTATCCAAGATCAAAGACAGCCTCACTATTAAGGTCTTTAATAGGGAGTGATGTTTGTTTAAAGTTAACTGATGTAAGCCTAAATCAAGGAGCAGTTGGCTGGAAATGGAAACAAGCATCAATAGCAACTAATACTTCATTTTCAAGTAATTACCCGCAGGAAGGAAATATAGCTACTGTTGTACCAGACTCATATGTTTCATCTAGTGGTTGGGACTGGATGGTAGGTGGTGTTCCTGAATGGGTTGCAGCTGAAGACATGGAGGATATGTCTGACATAAATTATAGGATAAATGGTACGACTGCTACAGGAATGGATACATATAGTCAATACCCTTTAGGTAAAAATTTTGCAATAGAGGATGGTGATCAGTTTTGGCATAATGGGTCTTATCATAGTGTTAGTGGAACTTTAAACTATTCAAAAAGTGATTTTTTTCAATCAAAATTATATTACTTAAGGTATGAAACAAATCCTGATAATTACGATAACTCAAGTATTTATAACGAGTTGTTTACTATGTCTGCAGCTATGGGCGTTTACACAAAAATTACTACACCAACTACTAGGTTGCAGTCAGACACTGAATTAAATGTAACGACTGCACAGTCAACTGCACCACATGTTCATGGTGCTGGCTACGGACACAAATCTTATAGGCTACCATATTGGTTAAGCAACGGAAGTGTGTTTAACCTTATACAACACGTTACATATAATAACTGGGCTAATGACGCATCATACGCATTAGAAAGTTATGATTTTGCAGCTGAAGTAGAAGCAGGTACCGCAGGTACTCCTGGTGGTAGATTTGCAATATATTCTGAAGCTGGTCATTTAGGGAAGAATCCTTATCAATGGAGTTCTGATAATACAAGTGGAAGTTATGGTACATCAACTTTTACTGCCTTTTCTACAACTGCTAATGCCGCAAATGCATTTTTAAAATACAATTTGTTAATTAGAAAAAGAGCAGATCTTATTTATCAAAATACTCAATGGCCTTGTAATTTTGATAGAATAACTACTAGTTATCTTTGGGATTTTGATAAAATCTCATACTACTCAAAAGACGTAGATCGTTGTTGGGATTTAGGTGGCAATTATCCTGGACTTAAATCAAAGTTATATTGGAACTATGTTGTCCCTCCATCAATATCAAGAATATCTTTAGTTCCAAAAAACACAAGTGCTATAGATCAAAATCAAGGGTCTTACCTTCATACTGGTTCAACACCAGATCTTTTTGATCAAGATTTTTCTGCTCAAATAATTCCTGAGCCTGTGGGACAATGGTATCAAAGTCCTGATAACGGTTATCATGCTATAGATAATGATTCCTCAGATTGGGAAAACAATCAATATAGCGGAACAAACGGAAGAGCTCATTATGATGATAATTCTAGAAATTCTGCGAATGCAGTTTCCATGACTGCAGCATGGCAAGAAGTAAATAATACTATTAATGATACTAATAATTCGAAAAACAATCCTTTACACAGAGGTTATGTAGATTCTAACAACAATAGAAAATATGAGTTTACTGCTGTTAATACTATTTACAAACTACAGCCTCCTGCTTTAAGTCCTAATGATGGAAATTATTACTCTTTTGGTTCTTTTAGATTTTTTAATCATGGAGATGATGTTGTATATATTCACAGTATGAAAATTGTTAAGGCAGATAATGACGATGATATTTTTGAAGAGAATTTATATAACAATCCTACAGGAGATCCAGCCAACCCAACAGAATTAAATTTAGGCTACAAGCCAAACGCTAGTTCATCTGCTGACGGAAATATTCTTTGGCATATAAGTGAGTATGGAGTACATGCTGGGAATGAAAATGCGGATCCATGGAGAACCTTAAATGCTTCAGCTGCCCCAAATTCAGGTTTGTATTCAGAAAAGAAATTTTACACTACTCACACTTCTTCAACTGAAAATACACCAATAGGAAATTACAGGAAAGATACTGGTAATGACGCAAGGTATTGTAGCCCAGTAAGAAAATGGTTTGATATTAACGCAGACGACAGTAATCCAAACAGTAATAATCAAACAAGTTCTGAAGGCTTTCATATTTTAAATTTTAATGATGATGACGCACAAGATAATTATGGTATTGTTACCCCTACGTTTGAGCAGTTAGGTTGCCCTGATAATACAGGTGGTTTTTATAATGGAACACAATTTTTTGAAGCCCACAATAATATAATAACTAGTGGTAGTGGTTCACAAACACAATACCTTGCACCTGTTGGTGATAGCTTGTTTTTAATTAGGTTTAAATTAGATCCAGCTGAAACTGTTCATGATATAGGAGATTACAGAGCAAAGCTTGTAGTTTTTACTTATACTCATGAGTATGCAAATAGATACAAAGTTGCGCCAGATGGAACGCCTACTGCTAGCACGCATAATTTTGATAACTGGGAGCCAAATTCTCCAGAGATAAACCTTAAACTAGAAGAACATCATTTTTATTTTAAAGCAACAGTTGCGCCTGCGCCTATTTTACAAGTAATGGATGCAGATGATAGCGTAGCATTTCCAGATAGTACAGATGTTGATTTTGGATCAATAAATATTGGATAATGCCTTTTCCAATACAAGATGTAAATGGAGAAGATTTAGGGTTTATTCCTGTTCAGGGCAAATTAACTTTAGTCAAGATAAGAAATGTACACCCTTTAATGGTTCCATTAATTTCAAATGGATATATATTAAATGATTTTCCTTACTCAGAAATATCAGATTTAGGTTCGTATGGTGGTTTAGAGTTAGGATTTACATGTTTGCCTAGTACGCAAAACTACAGCAACACAGTTAATGTAACAACAAACATAAGTCAAATACCATATCCCGAAGGTCCTTTGTTAGATTTAATGGGATCTCAGGAAGCTTCATACCCTTATAATTGGAGTATGACAAATCATAGGTTTTTAAATAGGTTTAGTTTAAGAAATTATAGCAACACTGGTGATGAATTTATTTTTGCTGTAACATTTTTCCCAATTAGAAGTAGAACATATAATGCGACACTAGTAATAGAACACCTTCTTCCTGGATCTACTTTTGTGCATAAATTTATAATAAATCTTACAGGAAAAAGATACGGAAACATAAACGAAATAGACCATACGGAATACCCAGAAATGGTTTTTGAAATAAATCACATAGGGTCTAATAATATATTAAAAGTAGAAACATAATGTCAGAGCCAATATTAAAAATACAAGATCTTGACGGTAGTCAGCTTCAAAATAACACTGGTGCCATTATTGCAGATAATATACATATGCCAGAAGAGGTTGATGCAGAAATTGTAACTCATACTTTAACCCTGTATGCAGGATGGAATTTAATTTCAACTTATGTAAACGTTGACTCTTTAAGTAACAAATCTCTTAGTAGTATATTATACCCAGTAGTTAGCGCTGGAAACTTAATTATTGCTAAAGACTATCTTGGTAGTGCCTACCTTCCTGAATGGAATTTTAATGGAATTGGTGACTGGGAAAACGGTCAAGCATATCAAGTTAAAATACTCACCTCGCAAACACTTGAAATAACAGGAGAAAGAATGGTACACTCAACTCCGCAAGGATCTTATTACGGAATGGAGATTGAAATACAAGGAGGCTGGAATTTTATTGGAATACCAACTATTGGTGTTTATAATCTTGTTACGGTATTTGATATGATTAGGGTTACTCAAAACACTAACACCAACAACGGCTCTTCATGCGGTCAAGGAAGTACGATGTCTATTGGTCCTGCGAATATAACTAATTGCGGAAACGGAGCTATTATTATTGCTAAAAATTATTTGGGCGCAGCTTATCTTCCTGAATGGAATTTTAATGGGGTAGGTAGTTTGTTGCCTGGGCAAGGGTATCAAATAAAAATGTATGGACCTTCAAGTAATAAATACAAGCTTTTATTTACAGAGTCATCAATAGAGCAAGAGTGGGTCTTATGGGATGGACTATTTAGTGATGAGAATCCACAGTAAAAAGTTATGACAAAAATAAAATTATTACAAGGAATACTACCAGGAAATTCTACACCACGAGAGTTTGTTGAAAAATTATATATTAGAAAAAATATAATAGTTCCTGAAAAAGATGAAATAATAATACCATCTACAGATAACAGCTTTAATTTAACTATACCTTATGATCAAACAGAATTTATTATAAGTAAGATAGATTATCCTAAAAGCTTTATAGATAAAATTCAACCTTTACACCTTGTTGCCGTCTCAGGTAGTTATGGACAGGAAGTTTCTTTAATTGTTAGGGAAATGAGTTTAATTAAGTTTATTAATTTTTTAGAAGAATATAAGTTAGATGCAGAAAGTGGCACTGGAATAGTGCAAGAGAATTTAATACAGCAAAATGAGGTAAAACAAAAAACAAATAAAAGTATTAATAATTTAATATTAGATTATAGATATATAAAAAATCAATTTCTAAATACTCAAAAATACTATTATAAAACAAAAGATTCTTTAGGTAATACTTGGGGCTCAAGTGAGTCGTTTTATAGAGAACAAATAAAAACAATTAGTTTTAAAAATGTTATTGACGATACAACGTCAACAAACAAGGATGGTTTTACATTAAATGAAACTTATTATTTATTTTTATCTGATGAAAATGAAGACATTAAATTATCATACACAGCAACAAGTAGCTTAGCCTTAGATAAAGGTATAATAACAATTAATACTTTAAGTTTATAGCATATGAAAATAACAACAAAAAATATTAATGTATCTTTGTATGGTAAAGTTGTTAACAAAAATATAACTACTAAAAAGTCTATAAAAATAAAAACAAGTAAAACATAAGATCATGGCAAAAGTATCTGCAGATATAGCTGAAACAGTAGACATTACTTTAAGAAGAGGTGATTCTTTTTATTTAAAAGTAGAATTAACTAACGAAGACGGAACTAATTTTAATCTTTACGCGAGTAATGGATCTTCCGCCATGGATGCACAGCTTAGTGTTTACAACAACGATAAGTTAGTTTTAGGTTATGCAGCAAAATCAGATCAAACGGCACCTTTGATTTCTGAAACAATAGCTGTTGATCCTGCCAAATCTACTTTAACTATTATTAGCTCTGCAACAAATCAATCACTATATATCGGAACATATAAATATAAACTTCATATAACAGATCACGCAAATGAATACCACACAATAATGGTTGGCAAGTTTAAAGTTATTGATTTATAATGCCAAACACAGAAGTAAACATATCGTTAAAAAGTAAAAGCAGTCCTGTAATAAATATTACAACAGTTGATAGTGGTACCGTTACAGGATCTGCAATAATAGCTCCTACAGTATCTTTTATACCTACAGGACCTAGAGGCGCTGTAGGCGCTAAAGGTGATAACGGAAATGATGGAACAGCAGTTGTTGCACCAAACAGCATTACAGCTACAGAAATAGCACCAGGAGTTATAACAGCTACAGAGATAGCCAACAATAGTATAACCGCAGGAAACCTTGCTGCTGGAGCCGTGACTAATAATTCAATTGCAGATGGAGCAATAGCTGCGTCAAAAATAGCAGACGGAACAATTACGTCTGGCAAGCTAGCATCAGGTACTATAAGTAGTGCTGTTATAGATATTATAGATAACAACGCTATTGATAAAAGTAAAATTGCAGAGCAAACATTAGATGCTAGTACGCTTGCAACAGATTCTATTTTAACAGCTAAAGTAAAAGATAGAAACATCACTGGTGTTAAGATAGAATCTAATCCAGATTTAGATGGTGAAGTTAAAGCACACAATCTAAAATTAAAAGGTTCTTCTCCTGCTTACATCAAGGGTCCTGACAATGACGCTTTAAGAATAGTATCTAACACAACGATTGATTTTCAAAACTCAACCCCAGAAACTATAGCTTCTTTAGATCAGTCTGGTAATTTACAAATACATGGTAGATTAGATTTTATTGAAAACCAAGAAACGTATGGTAAAATAGATTGTATAGCTACTGATACAACTTCTGGTAGTGAAGATTCTAAAATAGTACTTTCAACTTTGTATAACGGAACCGCTCTTCCTAAACTTACTTTGTCTGAGTTTGGAGTTGAGAGTGATCTTACTAGTGATCTTAGAGTTTATGGGCACATAAAAAGTCAAGCTGGCCCAACATACCAGCCTAAGTTTATGATGTACAATCAAGATGCTAATATTCAAGCTGGTGAGTTGTTAGGTGAAATAAATTGGTTTAACTCTAATGTTACAAACCTTTACATAAAGGGTGTGGCTACAGAAGATCAGACAGTATCTCCTGGAGGTGGAGTTAGTGCAAGTGTTGGTTCTAAATTAGAATTTTATACCACAGCAAACACTACTGGTGTTGCTTTTTTAGCCGCTACTATAGACCAAGATAAATCCTTAATACTTGAAGGTGATTTACAAGTAAAAGGTAATGACATAAAAGATAGTAATGGTACTGCAAAAATAAATTTAAATGATAGCGGTAAGGTTTCTTTTAACGGAACAGTTGATATAGACGGCACATTAAATACAGGAATATTAAACACAACATCAGCAATTACTGATAACATTTTAACCAATGTTGTGAATGTTATGAATACTTCTGGTAACGAAGCAAAAATAACAATTAAAGAAATAGGGAGCCACACTCCCAGTCTTTATTTTGAAAAGACAGCTACAGGTGCAGACGGTGATGACATTGGTAAAATAGATTTTACTGCAGATAATGATGCTGGAACTCCAATTTCTTTTGTGCAAGTATTAGCTGAAATGGCTGATGCCGATGCAGGCTCTGAAGAAGGTAAGTTAACACTTAGCGTGGCAAGTCACGATGCAGAAATGCGAGCAGGTTTAGTTATAGAAAGTGGGTTAATGGAGGATTTGGTTAATGTTACTATTGGTAGCGCGCCTAATTCAACAACAACTGTAGTAGGAAATTTAGCTGTTAATGGTACTGTAGACGGAATAGATATAGCTACTGACGTTGCAGCAAATACTGCAAAAACATCATTCCCTGGTTTTGGAACAACTGCTGGTACAGCTCTAGAAGGTGATACTGTTATACCAGCAGCATACACAGATGCAGATGCAGTTAGTGCAGTAGCAGCAGCAGATAATTATGTTAAAAACGATTCTAATGAAGTAATTACTGGTAGTCTTGAAATTAGTGAATATTTATTCGTTGTTGCAACTGGCGGTGGAAGTAAAACTAGATTTAGAAACGCTTCTACTACAACCAACAGAACTCTAGATATTCCTGATGCTGATGGTACTTTAGCCCTTACATCAGATATACCTAGCTTTACCCCTAACCCCACTGTAATAGCTAGCTTTTCCACAAGAGTAGGTGCTTACTGGGCTAATAGATATTATTTTGGGCAAGCTAGTTACGGGTGGAATTATTACTCTTGGAACTATGCACAGACGGCTAAAACATCTATTAACGATATGTACATACACAATGGTATCATGTGCCCTATTGCAACTAATACTTTAAGAATAAGAGGTAGTGTTAGGAATGATAGTAATACTAATGATGTAGAAATGTTATTATTTAAAGGTAGTAGACCGAATGGTGGTACATCAAATGTAACTTTAACAGAGCTTGGTGCTACTACTATTACTATATCAACTCAAGACTTGCATTATAACGCAGACTTAGATGTCACAGACGCTAACGTGTCAGTAGGTGATTTACTTTTCGTTTGTTTTAGAAGGATAGACAGTTCCAACACTAACTCAACAAAATATATTAATGTAACAGTAAGTTTATATGGCGAATAAATACATACCTGAGAACATTGAAAATCTTTTTATACCTGGTATAGATGAAGATATAAAAAAAGCTGCTGAAAATTGTACTACAGCAGAATTAACTATTTTAGTTAACAATTTAGTAGATGTGTTAAATAAAATTATAAAAGAACAAAAAGGAGAAGAGTAATGGCAACAATAAACACAGATATAGCGCAGAAAATAGATATTATAGTTAGAGAAGATAATACTGCTACTATAAGTTTAAATATTACTGATTCGTCAGGACTTGCTTTTGATCTTACTGGTTATACTGTTAAATTTATAGTTCAAAATAATAGCGGAGATGATATGTTTAGTCTTAGTAATGGAACTTCTGATGGTATAACTAATCCCGCAGACGGAACAGGAACCTTAGATGCAACAGGAAAGTGTATTATTAAGATGGAAATTTCAGATACAAGTCTTATTCCAGGAACTTATAAGCACAAATTAATACTTATAAATTCTGGCGTTTCTACACAAACATGGATGTATGGAAAATTTAAAGTTAATAAGGATTAAATAATTATATTTGTGAAAGATTTAATTGAGCAATTAAAAAAATTAAACCACGCATGGTGTTGCTCTGAAACAAAATGCACATGCTCTACTATTAAACTTGAAGACGAGGTAGATCTTGGTAATAGAATAATACAAGAAATGTGGGACAAAGAAAAACGATTTATAAATTCTAAAAATAAAATAAAATGAATGTAAATGATTTGTATAACAAGCAAGTTGCTAAAGGCGGTTTTTTAACAACAAAAGAAGGCGCTTCACCAGCAGGTGTTACTGCAACTTCAGGAACCTATTATGCTGTTCAGTTTGTAACAGATTGTACTCCTTCAACATTTACTGTAGGTAATTCAACAACTGTTACTAACTCTATTTATCCAGCAGGAATGGTTATATATGGTGATGTAACTTCAATTACATGTGCAGAAGACGAAGTGTATATATTATATAAAAACTAAAAAATGATAGGTTTAAAGCTGACAGCTTTTTCTGCTAGTGTAGTTAAGTCTATAGTTAAGGCTGGCTTAAGTTTATGGTATAAAGCTGATAGAACTACAGCTCCTTTCAGTGATGAGAGGATTCATAATCCTAATTTTTCTTTAGGATCTAATGTTGATTTATTAGATCATACTCAATGGTATAGAAATACAACAAATCCGACAAATGATCCTGATGATGACTTTATATTTCCAGGTAATAGTAATACACCTTTCACGTCTGGCCAGAGTGGTATAACTTTAACAGAACACGGTTTTAGATATAAGACATCAAGTAATTCGACTTTTATTTCTATGGGTCAGAGTAATATTATGAACTCAGCCGTAGCAAATGAAGATACTTTAATGCTTACTTATGATATACTGCAAAATAGCGGTAGTGGTCTTTTGTATTTAGCGATGTCTAGTAATGATCAGGCTTTAGATGTTACCGTTGGAAAAAACAAAGTTCATTATTTCACACCTACAGCAAATACTTTTCAAATAAAAAGAGGAGGTAACAATTTAGACATCACTATAGCTAATATAAAATTAGTAAAAACAAACCCTACAATAGCAGGTACACATTGGGCTGTAAATAAGTTAGCTTCGCAAGACATGACTTGCACGTTAACTCAATCAAGCAATCTTATAACTCATCCTTCTAATACTAACATTAAAGTTGGTATGACTGTCCAAGGGACTGGAATACCAGCTAACACTACCATTACTGAAGTTAATGTTAATGGAAGTAATACGCAATTTAGAACAAACAATTTCGCATCTTCAAACGCTCCAGCAACTTCACCTTTAAGAATAAGATCTGCTAGTACTTTGCATGTTGAAAATGGTGCAGTATTTATAGATTACAATAGCACTGACAATCAAAACACTGGTATAAGTATTGGGAATATAATTAAAGAAAATCAAAGGTACCAAGTTGAAGTTGTTGTAGACTCTCTTAGTACTGATCAAAAATTAAAAATACATACTGGAAATGATTCTAATCATTTAAGTTTGGGTGTTAATACTTTTGAGATGATGTCAACTAGTGGTAATACTTTTTCTTTAGCTAGAAGTTTTGATAGCACAAGTGTGACCGCTAAAGTTTCTAAGGTTTCACTAAAAGAAATAATAAACTCTGTTAAAGATCATTCTACTTATAGTCCTTATGGTACATTATACTCTGGTAAAGCATTAGAGTTTGATGGTAATAACACTAGTGGTAGTTATGATGCTATAGATTTAGATTACTGGAAATCTGAAAGTATAAATGACGACACTAGAAATACTTTTGCTTTATGGTTTAATTCAGTAAACACATCAAATGGTAAAATATTTTTAGGAAATGATAATGGTACTAATTCAAGATTTTATATAGGTCACACAAATGGTAAATTAGATTTAGGCTGGGGTGCTTCAATGTGGACCTCTAGTGTTAATGGCGAGTTACCTGTCATAGAAAATAATACTTGGTATAGAGTTGTTATAGTCGTGGAAGGTAAAACTTGCAAAATTTATTTAAACGGTGATTTTAAATTTTCAAAAACAAATACCGCTGATTATACTATAGATGCTAGTGGTATATATTTAGCATCACAAGGTCCTGGAAATACAAGTACTAAATTTGATGGTAAACTAGCAGACTTTCAAATCTACGACAAAGCTTGGACAGCTTCAGATGTAAATTACGATTATTATAATCCCGATAAAGATGTATTTGACAATCACAACACTAATATTTTAACTACAGACTGTAAAGCTTTATATAGATTAAATGAAGGTTCTGGAGATAGAGTATATAATGCTGCACCAGTTTTAGGTGCTAACTTACTAGCTGGTAATAATTCAACTTTTGATGGGGCTAACAATTGGTCAGTTTATAGTACTGGATCAATAAGCACACTTGATACTGGTGTTTTGCAAGCTACATTAAGCGGTGGTGGAAATAATGTTGAATCTGGAGCTAGACTAGATACTAACGGTTTGTATGGTGTAGCAGTTGGTAAAATTTACGAGGTTAAAGCTGACGTTTGGTTAGGTACCTCAACAACTACTGCTGGTTGGAGAATTTTTTTGGGTGGCGATCAGGAACCTATAATTCTAAACAACACTCCGACTACGTACACCTTTATTCTTAAACCCACCACGACAGCTCATTTAACTATATATAACTACGATGTTGATAGTGATGATGGTACATTTTTTATAGACAATGCTTCTGTAAAAGAAATAACCCTATCTAATTCTTTAATCCACATTGGAGATCCTACTTGGGTTAAAAATCAACCATACATTCCACAATTAGCTATGTCATCTTATTCTAAGAAAGGATTTTTTACTGGCGTAAATGAGAAGATTGATTTAGGTAGTTTAAAGACTATTGCTAATGGTGATGCTGCTAGTATATCTTTTTGGTATTTTACTCCGAGCCATAATGCCACGGATCATAATTATATTCTCGGTGGAGGGAGTATTAACCCAAGTAATAATACTTTAGAATTGGGTAGGGATTACCTAAGAGTTGATGAGCAAAATAAACTGATAAATTGGAGAATAGCTGACAACGCTGTAATATTTGACTTTCCTGATTTAGAGGAAAACAAACTATGTCATATATGCGTTACTAGAGCTGCTGGAGGAAATCCAAGTTCTAAATGTTACGTTAACGGTGTTGAAACTAATCATTTGACTGATGTTAGTGATCAGGCTGGTGGAGTTTACAGTTACAGATATATAGGTAGTTATGGTTCTACAACATCTTCAACTTGTTTTATAGATGAATTATCTATATTTAACAAACAATTATCTCAAACTGAGGTTCAAGAAATATTTAATTCAGGTTTAGCTTTAGACGTTAGAGATCATAGTTACTACACTGAAGAGGTGTTACAAAAAGGTGATTGGGTTAGTCAAGGTGCTATAGGCGATTCTACTACACCTTGGTTTAAAAATAATCAAGCTTCTGCTCAGTTTAGTTGTGTAATAGGTGACTTTAAAGGTAGAACTAACGTAATGAAATACGAGTGTACAGATGCAAATTCGTTAAATAAAAAACTAACTCAAGAAATAAATATTACCGCAGGTGAAAAATACATATGTGAAGTTGATGTGTGGGTGGAGTCTGGTAACTTTAGGTGTGATTCACCTAACAGTCAAATAGCTGATAATTTTTTTCAACTGCAAAGTGCTACCGACGGATGGGTTACTTTAACGTCTAATGTGTTAACTGCCTTGACTACAAGTAGTAGTGCAGAGTTTTGGATAAGACCTTCGACTTCCACTGTTGCTTGCGAGTTTTATATTGACAAAGTATCACTTAAAAGATACGATGCAGTAGGTTACTGGAGAAACAATGGTGCAGAAACCTGGACTGATTTATCACCATATGGAAACGATGGTACATCCAATACTTCGGTGAATGTATTCTTACAAGAAGTTCCTTACTTTAAGAAAGACACTTTTGGTTTACCTATGAATAGAGTAAGACAGAAAGGGTTAAATTTAGATGGAGATGGTTATATAAAAACTGATACTCGTAGCGGTTTAAATATGTCTAATGGTTTTAGTACTAGTTTTTGGGTTAACTGTAGAGATGTAAATACACGACAATGGTTGGTTACTAAGGGGACTGCAGTTAATACATACGCATCAGATAAAGGTTTTGGTACAACTATTTTTACACCATCCAACCCAGGCGAATATCCAAGAATATATGCAACTATTAACACTAGTGCAGCTAAGTATCAATTAAATACTACAGAAGCTTTAGTCGAAAATGATTGGCTGTATGTAACTGTTACTTATACACCAAACACTAATAATGGTTTTAAATTATATATTAACGAAGATTTAATAAGTAGTATTACACCATCAGGAACTGTTAATGAAACTCATGATTTAATTATAGGTGAAAACTATTTAAAGGAAAGCGGTAACGTTTATCCATCTGTATCGATTATAGATGAGGTTAAGTGGTACAACAAATCTTTATCTTTGAGTGAAATAAAAAAGAATTATAAAGCAACAAAATCTCAACATAAAAACAACAGAAGTTCTAATTGGTCAGATGATTTTAGCGATTCATTCATATAATAAATAAATAAAATGGCAAAAGGCGATTACACAGATTCACAAAGAAAAACTAGATATAAAACTCTAGTTACTACAAATACAGACACTAAAGTGACTGTAGACACAGATGAAAAAAGAGAAAGAGCAGAACTACTTGAGATGGTAGAAGAACTTTTCCAAGATGGTAACAAAAGTATAACTGCAGATAAGCTTAGAGCTTTCTTACATATTATGGTTAAGTCTGTTCAAAATAGTGCCGATGATACTGTTGTAGATGCTACTACTATTGCAAATGGTAGAAGTTTACCTACATCAGACCCTAGAAACCCTGGAAAACTGTGGAGAGATAATGGTGTTGTAAAAGTTTCGTAATGGAGATATTTAAAAACGACAACGCATGGAATGAGAAAGCTATTGTCGGTTTTATAGCATTTGCTTTAATGTGTTTAATTATGTTAGCAGATTTAATAACTGGCTGGTTAGGAACAGACCTTGTTATAAATGAATTTGTGTACGACTCTTTTGTTTGGGTTGTACTAGGTTCATTTGGTATATCAGGAGTTGAAAAATTTGCCAAGCAATGAAGAAAATTCTATTTACCCTATTATTTAGTAGTTTAGCATGTTATTCGCAAGATACCCTATTTATAGACTGTACTGGCGCTGAAGCTCCAGAAAACTGGCTAGGTGATGGTTTTTGTGATGATGGATCTTATACTTGGAATGGAACTCCTATAGATTTTAATTGTGAAGAGTTTGGTTATGATGCGGGAGATTGTGAACCACCTGCTCCACCTGAACCAGAAGGAGTGTTTGGGTGCACCAATCCTGAAGCACCTAATTTTAATCCTTGGGCAGAAGCTGATGACAATAGTTGTGTTGGTGTAAGCTGCTCTGATGGTGAAGTTAAAATGATTTTTGAAATCACATTAGACCAATATCCTAACGAAACAGGGTGGATACTAACAGATCTATCTAATGGTCAACCAGTAGAAAGTGTAACAGCTGGAGAGTATTCTTACGAACAAGCTAATCAAACTATTGTATATGATTTGTG
>TARA_R110002012_G_scaffold139670_1_pt1 | contig 14487 bp, 19 predicted proteins | sample TARA_R110002012 | Tara Oceans TARA_R110002012 (sample SAMEA4396515) | marine metagenome | biome: Westerlies Biome; feature: [DCM] deep chlorophyll maximum layer (ENVO:01000326); material: water (ENVO:00002006), including particulate matter (ENVO:01000060) such as... | depth 40 m
CGAAGAAACGCTCAAGCAAAAGACGGCTCAGTTCGAGGATCAAAAGGATGACATAGTTAATCTGTTTAAAGTTAGTAGTTTGTTATCACAAGCTAAGCAAATCTTTATTAACAAGTATAATAATGCTGTATATAACACTAAACACTTCATCGATGAGGGTGAAGGCGTGCTAAGAGTTACTTCGCCTGAGGGATATGTAGCAGTTGATAGAGATGGTAATGCTGTTAAGCTCGTTAACAGATTAGATTTCAGTTCAGCTAACTTTCAAAAAGATAAACCCGGATCATGAAGACTTTTAGAGAGTATTTTGAAGATATGGAAACAAGAGTTGAGCGAATTGCTCTTCTCCCGGGTGGTTTTAAGCCACCTACAAAGGGTCACTTTAATGCTTTAAGATATTTGCTTGATGATGCTGATCGTGGTGTGGTGTTTATAGGGGGTAAAGAGCGTGAAGGTATAACGCCTGAGCAGTCTAAACATATATGGAATATATATTCAAAGTATTTTGATAAAGACGTAGAAGTTGTGTATGTACCTAACCCTGTGAAGGCTGTTTATGACTTCGCTGATGCAAATTTAGATAAAACGTTGTTAGTTGGAGCTGGTGAAAAGGATGAAGACGTAAAGAGATACAAGTATTTTCAAGATAATACTGAAAAGTATCCTTATGTTAACGTAGTTAAGATACCAATGCAGGAGGAAGGTATATCTGGTAGTGAGACTAGGAATATAATACAACAGGATATTAATGATGCATTGGATTATTTTGTACCTGAAGAGGTGTCTATTGAGGATAGGGATCAAATAAAGGCCATACTGGCATAAATAATGGTATGAGAGATCAGAAGCGTAGAGAAAAAAAACTCTTAGAAGAAGCTTACCAGGAGGTAAATGAAAATCTTGGACCCGCGGCTCTTACGGCCTCTGTCCCTGGTGTTAGTCAGGTACCTTTAGTAGTTGGTGAAAATCCTGCTGAGGATGAAAGTTGCGGTGAGTATGATCAATCAGAAATTGATATGGCTGGTAGGGAGTTGCTTAAAGCTCAAGAATACGCAGCTAAATTAAGTGAAATAATACCAATACTACCTGGATTAGATGGTTGGGTTGCTTCTAAGATTACAAAAGCTTCAGATTATCTCTCTTCTGTGTTTCATTATTTGGATTATGAAATAAATGAAAAAGAAGATGTTGTGGTAGATGTTCAAGAGATAGAAATACCGGTAGATCAATTTAATGTAGGGTATGAGGATGTTGAAAGTATATGACCAAGTGCATAAATAGCAGTTGCTATGAAGAAGTTTAACCAATTTTTTACAGAAAAACAAGTCTTAGGATTAATAGAATTCTTTGATGTTGATGGTATTGGTAAAATACCATCAAAGCTCGACTCCGGTAACGGGGCATTTAACGTTATTCACGGAGAGGATATACAGATACAAGGAAATAAGGTTCATTTTAAGACTGTTAACAACAGACGTCTAATGAAGGATAAGGTAGATGATATTGTTATTAACGTTGGTGCTGGTAATACAGAAGAACGACCTGTAGTAGAATTTGATTTAAAAATAGGTAACAAGGAATTTAAGAACATCCCCTTTTCTATCGGTAATAGAGAGACAAACCTATTTAAAATACTAGTAAGTAAAGAGTTTATTGAAAAAGAACTTGATGCTCTTATCGATGTCAGTCAAGAAGACATTGCTGATGAAGAGGTAGAAGCTAGTTATTAATACCAAGTAGGTCTCCAGCGCAATGTCCAGGTAGCAAAAGGCTTATCTTTACGAATATACTCTCGATACTTGTCAATAGTAGATAATTCATCAAAATTATCACATTTCTTACAGTCACAATCATCACTTATAGCTATAGCAAATGGTGTTAGGTTAATTTTTGACGTCAGAATGTTATGACTGTTATTTTTACACCATAAAATAAAATTTTCGGTAAAGTGATCATTCGAATTAGGCCATCTATACTGTCTCTCCCTAAACATCTCTAAAGTATGATCTACTAACCACATAAAGTTGTCTTTAGTTTCACGTGCCCATATAGAGCATTGATGATTAAAGTAACCTTTACCTCTTTTACGTGGAGTACCTGCAGAAGTCCTAGGTGTTGACGGGTGATTTAACGTTTCTTGATCAAATGCATGTGCTAACATAATAGCGCCTTCAATTTGCATCTTAGATCTAACATGTTGATCACAGAGATCATGACAGGCTTTAATAGGATCATCGTTAGTACAAAAAATATTCACATCTTATTATATACACGTTCCTCTCCAGTCAGAAACAAACTGATAGAACTCGTTCCTAGTAGCAACATCATCTAAAAAGTCACTACTGAGTCGACTAGTTTTCATTTCACATCCGTCATGCTTAATACCTCTTAGACAAGCACAAGTATGAGTAGCAGAAATCATAACAGCAATACCTTTGTTACCTTCGCAAATCTCATCGATAGCTTTATGGATCTGCATAGTTAAACCTTCTTGTATTTGTGGTCTTCTAGCATAATGCTCAACGATACGATTCAATTTACTTAAACCAATAACTTTACCGTCTTTAGAGGGAATATAGGCTACATGAGCTCTACCGGAAAAAGGTAAATGATGATGTGAGCAAAAGGACTTAACAGGTATACCGCCTTGAAATACCATTCCATCATACCCATCTGACGGGAATGCTGTTACATTAGGAAGTTCGTTATAACAACCAGCAGCTAAGTCATTTACAAAAGCTTTTGCAACTCTCTTAGGTGTATTATCACTATTAGGATCATTACGCCAATCGATTCTTAATGCATCTAAATATTTTGCATACGCACTAGCGGCGTCTTCTATAATTTGTTCCTTTTCAACGCTTGTTAACGGCATATTTCCATTAGCCGTAGGTAATTTAGTTATTTTAGTACGATCCATATAGTGTATTATATCTACAATTTTTTATTTTCAAGACTAAATATTGTAAATGGTTAAATTGTCGCAGAGGAAGATGTTAAGTGAGGGGTTTGGCTCTCTATTAAGAAAAGGTATTGCAAGCGCTGCACGTGGCGCAGCTGCAGCTGGAGGTGCTCTTAAGAGTGCGTCAGATGCAGGTGTAAGCGCTAGTGTAGGCGGTATTGTTAAGGGTGCAAAAGCTGGGTATGAGGCAGAGAAGCAAAGACAGAAAGGCCCAGAGTCAGAACTGGTGAAAGTTTTAGATGATATGGCTTTTATAAAAATAGGTAATGAAAGACAAAAAGGAGACACATATTTAGTAAAGGTTGCAGATCTAGAATTTGATGAAACTACCGGGGAAGAAAAAGAAGGACGTGTATATAATAAGCCTTTAATATTAAAGTGGGAAAAAGATAATAGAGCTTTCAAAGTAGTAAGAAACCCTAAGGGTGAAAAGAGCTCAGTTAAAAAGAAAGTAAAGAAGACTGAGACTGCTGTGTTTAAACCTGCAGTAGGACAAACGGTACTAGTTAGAACTAAAAAGAATCCAGCTGGTGAACCGGGCGTTGTTAAAATAATCAACCCTAGTGGTGCTATAACAGTAGCTACGGCTGGTAATAAAGCTGGTTACGCTTTTAATCCTAAGAATGTTTTGCCTGACCCTCGTATAAAAAACGAAAATAGTTCGCAAAGAGATTTGCTAAGACAGTTGACTTTGCTTTCAAGCTAATTAATTAACCGAGACTGGACGAGGGAGACTCTTTAAAACGCAGCAACATGTAGTTGATTTTTTCCTCAAATATTATAAAATAATAATATGACTCATACATCATCAAAGCTTATTGAGCTAGGTTCAACAGCATTTAGGCAGCCTAGAGCAGAATCACATTGCAAATTTATACACGGTTATCAATTAAAGGCAGAAATTACTTTTGCATGTAACGAATTAGATGAAAATAATTGGGTATTTGACTTTGGTGCTTTAAAGAATCTTAAACAAATATTTAACAATCATTTTGATCATACTTTAGTAGTTTCTAGTGATGACCCGGAAATTGAATTATTAAAGCAATTAAATGATAAAGGTATTGCACAACTTAGAGTAATGACTGGGGGAGTTGGAATTGAACGATTTGCTGAGTGGTGTTTTAGGTCTGCAGATACTTTTGTTGAAGAAGCAACAGAGGGCCGTGTGTGGGTACAGAGTGTAACTGTTTATGAACATGATAATAACTTTGCGTCATGTCATAAACAAGTAGCTACTCCTACAACTTTTGTAGATGAAGAAGGTACTAAAACACGTGTACAAGAAGATGTAGCACCAGAACCAGAACCAGCTCCGCAACCAGCTCCGCAACAAGCACCACCGAAGCGCGGTGCTACGGTAGGTCAAAAACCTACACAAGGTAAAGGTAATTGGTTTGAAGGTACTACCTGGGGTAATTAAGTTCCTAATACTGAGCAAATAAACCGGAGTATCTTACTTCTAGATATTTCAGATATACCAAACTTATACGAGTATATATCATTTTCTATACACTTATCTGTATTAAATGAATTGAATATCTCTTTGTAACCGGACTTGTTAACGTCAGCTTGATTACAATCACCAATAACTACATATCTAGAATCTCTTCCAAACCTTGTTAATATTGTTGTAAGTTCCTTTCTGGATAAATTTTGTGCTTCATCAACTATTACCAGAGTTTTATTAAAAGTTAAACCTCTAACAAAGTTAACAGGTATAGCTTCAATGACTCCTTGCTTCTTTAAATTAGAACATACACCGTAACCGGCAATTTCGGAAACCTTTTCATCTAAAGGAATTGCGTAAGGTGAAAATTTATCATCAATTTCTCCGGGTAAGGCACCAAGACTCTTCTCAGCAGATTCAACTATCGACCGTATATATACTAATTTTGTAAATTGCTCATCACGTATCATCTGTAACCCGGCATAGACAGCAATATATGTTTTCATGCTACCAGCTGGTCCATCGACAAACGCCATTTTGGTATCCTTATGTTTTATACAATCATAAAATTTTCGATGCGTGGGATTAAAATAAAACGGTCGCTTTATTTTAAACGAAAATAGATGGTTATGTTCAAATGCTTCCGTGAGCTCTAATTCAGAGCTTGTCCGACGTTTACGCGCGGTCTTAACACTCATATATATTATTATTTAGTTGAAAAAATGCTCTAAACCCATATAATTTAATATATGTTCATAGATTGTGATAAAGAGACCCTGTTAGTATCAGACGATAAAGCATTCTATACACTTGAAGGTGAAGGTGAATACGTTGGCATGCCTTCAGTATTTTTTAGACTTTCAATGTGTAATTTGACATGTGAAGGTTTTGCTTCAGAGGACTCTCCACATGGTTGTGATTCTTTTATTTCTTGGTCTGTTAAAAATAAAATGACCTTTAATGAGGTATTTAAATTTTTTGAAGATAATAATTTAGTTGAGAGGTTACGTGACGGTGCAATATTTAAAATTACAGGAGGAGAGCCCTTAGTTCAGCAAAAGCAGTTATTAAAATTTATAGATGCCTTTATTGAAAAATATAATTTTCACCCTGTAATCGATTTTGAAACAAATGCCACCATACAGCCTGATGAAAGATGGGTGAAGGATTTTCTTGCGACTTTTACTACTTCACCAAAATTAACATCTAACGGTGACCCTGAAGAAAAAACCTATAAACCTAAAGTATTGAAATGGCATAGAGACATAGGATCCGGGTTTAAGTTCGTAATCGCACAGTCAGAAGATATAGATGAAATATGGCGTAAGTACATAGAAAATGAAGAGGTAAATATACCTAAGCATAGAATATGGTTTATGCCTTGCTCTGGTAGTCGCAGTGAACATATTAAAAATGCACCTGCTGTTGCTGAGTATGCAAAAGCAATGAACGTAAACTTTTCACCTCGCTTACATCTGTTAATTTGGGATATGGCTTTAAAGGTATAATACCATATATATAGTATGAGAATTGCATTTTCTGGAACAGGTAACAGTGGTAAGACCACATTAGTTAAAAGCTTTTTATATAATTGGAAAACTTATTCAACGCCGGATAAGACTTATAGAGATTTAATTGAAGAAGAAGATCTTTTACACTCTTCACAGACAACTACAAAAACACAAGAAAAGATTCTTAACTTTATGGTTGACCAAATTCAATCTGCAGAAAAGGATAGTAATACTGTTTTTGATAGATGCCCTTTAGATAATATTGCATATTCAATGTGGTGTAATGAAAAAAATATTAAAGGATTTAGTAACAGTTACGTATCAAAACAGATTGAGTTAATGAAAGAGTCTATGAGATCTTTAGATATTATTTTTTTATGTAGGTTCGATGAAGGTCAAGCAGTTGTAGACGACGGACTTAGAGATACAGATAAAGAGTTTATTAAAGAGGTAGATAATATTTTTTATTCGTTATATCTGCAATATACACAAAATCCGGAATCAGATGTATTTTTTCCTAAAGGTGATTCACCTTGTATGATTGAGCTCCCTCACAACGGTCAGGAAAGAATTGATTTAATATCAGAATACGTTACCCCGGATGGAGAAATGTATGGAGATAAAGAATCTTTATTTAGTGATATTGATAAATTGGAAAAATTAGTAACCCAACAAAAGGCTGCTTTAGATCAACAAGAAAAAGAAGAAGAATTATATAAAAAATTCGGGTTATGAGTGAAACAATTGGAGTTGGTATTATAACATGCAATAGACCGGAGTTTTTTAAAAAATGCCGCGCGTCTATAAATGATAAATGGTATGATCATATTGTCGTTGTAAATGACGGTTCCGGTCCTATTTTTGATGCTCATTCTCCTGTATTAAAGACAGACGGTGGTGAAGGTGTAGGTAAGGCTAAAAATAAAGCTATTAAGCATTTATTAGAAAGAGGGTGCGACTATATAATTTTGGTTGAAGACGATATGTTGTTTAAGGATAATATTTTTGAACAGTATATAAAAGCATATAAAGAAACAGGTATACATCATTTTATGTTTGCTTATCACGGACCGGCTAATAAAGCTGGTATTAGCGGAGGTCAACCTGTACCACGTAAAGTTATCGATTATGGTGACATAAAAATATCGTTAAACCAACACTGTGTTGGTGCTGTTTGTTTTTATACTAAAAACTGTCTAGAAGATGTAGGTATATATGATGAAAATTATACAAATGCCTTTGAACATGTTGATCATTCTTATTTACTATCCAAAAAGAAGTATTGTACTCCTTATTGGTGGTGGCCAGATATTAGCAATAGTTTAGATTATGTAGAAGAGCAAGCATGTTCTGAAAATAGTTCTGCAATTAGGCCTAGAAATGATTGGCAATCTAATATTCAAGATGCATGGAGTAAGTTTACAGATAAACATGGTGTTGGTCCTACATCTGTTCCTGATATTGAAATTAAAACAGTTATTAAAACTTTAAAGGAAATTAAAAATGATCAATAGAAAATACTTACCCACTTTTGCAGAATTAATAGATAGAATGACCATCTGTCAACTAAAGTCCATTTTTATACCAGATAATAAAGAAGCATATGATTTAGAAATTGAAGAAATAAAACATGATTTAGATGCTATTATAAAAGAAAAAGATGTAGACCTTACAGCTGAACTTATAAGAGCAATTAGTATTGTAATGCTTTCAAATAGATATATTTGGGAAAATGAAAGTAAAGTACGAAGTAGTGGAGATACTAAGGAAGCTTTATTATTAAAATTAACACATTCGATTAATGGTGTTAGAAATACTGCAAAAAATGTAATATCTAACGAGCTTGGCGAAAGGGTGGATTTAAAAACAGACTGTCTTGCCGCAGAATTAAAATCTGATTTACAGAACTGGGATATTTTTTAATGGCTGAATTTAATATTAATAACATTATAGGATTAACTCTTTTTACACCAACAATATATGAGGATGAAAGAGGTCATAATTTTGAATCATATGATAGTTTAAAATTTAGAGAAGAAATTTCACCTAATGAACACCTACAAACTATATTTAAAGATAAGGATTTTGTATTAGATACATTTTCAAAATCTCGCTGGCCAGTGTTTAGAGGGTTACATGGAGATAATAAAACATGGAAACTTATTTCATGTTTATATGGTAAGATTTATCTTGTAGTTGCGCAACCGTCGACTAAAAAATATGCAGAATTTTATTTAGATAACAAGACAAGACAACAAGTACTAGTACCAGCTGACTGTGTGAACGGTCATTACTGTATTAGTAATGAGTGTTTATTTAGCTATAAAATGACTGAACACTACGGTGGTATAGATAGTCAATATATTGTTAAATGGAATGATAAATCTTATAATTTTAATTGGCCTTTTAACCTAAACAAAGCTATAATATCTAACAGAGATAGCTAATTTATGAAAGTATTAATTACAGGAGGAGCAGGTTATTTAGGTAGTGTATTAACAGGCCTACTATTAGATAAAAAATATAAAGTTACAGTTGTAGATAAACTAATCTATAAACAGCAAAGCCTTACACAATATTGTTATAATGAGGATTTTACTTTTATTAAAGGAGATGTACGTAACTTAAAGCAACTAGTCAAACTTAAAGAGTACGATGTCATTATTCCACTAGCGGCTATTGTTGGCATGCCTGCATGTGATGATAATAAGATTACAGCGACGCAGATTAACTACGATCAAATCGAAAACTTAGTTAAAAATACATCAAAAGATCAGCAATTAATACTACCAAACACAAATTCACAGTATGGCTCCTCTGCAGAGGTTATTACTGAAGAAAGCCCGTTTAATCCACTGTCACACTATGCGAGGACAAAGTGTGAAGCTGAAAAATGCCTATTAAACAGTGATAGATCAGGTGTAGCGTTAAGGCTAGCTACCGTATTCGGGTTATCACCACGCATGAGATTAGATTTATTGGTAAATGACTTTGTATATAGAGCTGTTACAGATAAGTTATTAGTATTATTTCAAGCCTCCTTTAAAAGAAACTATATTCACGTAAGAGATATCGCTAATACCTTCTTATTTGTTATAGAAAACTATGATAAATGTGTAGGTGAACCATTTAATGTTGGTTTATCATCAGCTAATTTAAGCAAACTAGAATTAGCTGAACGTATTAAACAATATATTCCGGAATTAGTAATTATAGAAGAAGAATTTACAGAAGATTTTGATAAACGCAATTATATTGTATCAAATGAAAAGCTTGAAGCTTTAGGATGGCATCCAACCTTTACGTTAGATGACGGTATTAAAGAGTTAATTAAAGGTTATCAGATTATAACCACATTTAACAATAAAGACTTTACTAATTTATAATGGACGTACTATTTATAACACCGGGTAACACCAAGGGTATATATCAAGACCTAGCAACAACTTACGCAGCTATTGAACCTCCTACATGGGCTCTGCTACTAGCAGAGTCGTGTAGATCTGTCGGTTATAAAGTAGCTATATGTGATGCCAATGCCGAACAACTAACTGCTACCGATGTATTAGAGCGTGTTAACGAGCTAAATCCACGTCTTATATGCTTTGTAGTATATGGACAAAATGTTAATGCTGGTACAGTTAATATGTCTGGTGCGGTATATGTTTCTAACCACCTTAAAGCACATAATATTAAAACACCTATAGCTTATGTTGGCTCGCATGTACAAGCATTACCTATAAAATCATTAAGAGATGAACCTTCTATTGATTTTGCATTTGCAAACGAAGGTGTTTACTCTTTAAGAAACATTTTAAGCTTAAAAAACATAGATATTACCGATTTAGGTGATATTAACGGTATTGTATGGCGAAAAGACGGTGTACCAACGTTTAATCCCCCTGAAAAAGTGGTACCCCGTGATAGAATGGACATAGATCTACCTGGATATGCGTGGGACCTATTACCATACGACAAATCCCCGTTAGATTTGTATAGAGCCCCCATGTGGCATGCAGAATACGATGAAACAAAGCGTTCTCCCTACGCAGCTATCCAAACTTCACTAGGATGTCAGTTTGGATGTAACTTTTGCATGATTAATATACTAAACCGCAATGATAACGAAGAAATTGGTGTTGCTGGTAATTATAGCCTTATGAGACACTGGTCTCCTGAGTTTATTATTAAAGAATTTGATAAATTAGCAGAATTAGGCGTTTATACTATAAAAATTACAGATGAACTATTCTTATTCAATAAAAAGTACTACGAACCTTTGTGTTTAGCCCTTAGTAAACGGTCCTATGTTGATAAATTGACAATGTGGGCTTATTCTAGGATTGATACAATAAGAAGACCGGATCTTTTAACTACAGTCAGGGCAGCCGGCATTAAATGGTTAGCACTTGGTATAGAAAGTGGTGAAAAGTCAGTAAGATTAGAGGTTGCAAAGGGTAAATTCGAGGAAGTTGATATACAAAAGGTTGTTAATCAGATACATGATGCAGGAATTAATGTTATGGGTAATTATATCTTTGGTTTACCTGGCGATACACAAGAAAGTATGCAAAAAACGCTACAACTTAGTAAAGATTTATGTACTATGGGGTGGAATGCTTATGCAGCAATGCCATTACCAGGTAGTCAGTTGTATAGAGATGCATTAGATAAAGGATATAGTTTACCAGAAACTTACGAAGATTATTCTTTCTTTGGATATAATACATTACCTTCACCAACTGATAAATGCACAGCGGGAGAGATTTTAAAATTTAGAGATGAAGCATATAATGACTATCATAGCCACGAGCCATTTTTAAATCTCGTAAAAGAAAAATATGGCCAGCAGCAAGTAGATAATATTAAAGAGATGACAAAAGTAAAACTTAAAAGAAAGTTATACAGCAATGACTAAAGAAGACTTAATAAATTTTGAAGAAGATATAGCTGAAGAGTTTAATAACTCTAAGATTAAAGCTCCTGTTCACCTATATTACGGTAATGAAGAGGAAAGTATTAAAATATTTGAAGATATTAATAAAGATGACTGGGTGTTATGTACCTGGAGAAGTCATTACCAATGTTTACTTAAAGGTGTCCCTCCAGAGCAGGTTAAAGCTGAAATTATGGCGGGTCGATCTATATCTTTAAGCTTTCCAGAATATAGAATTTTTTCCTCGGCAATTGTAACCGGGATTTTACCTATTAGTGTTGGGTTAGCTTTAGATATTAAACGAAGTGGTGGTAATAATAAAGTTTATTGCTTTGTAGGAGATATGACAGCGCTAACAGGCTCCTTTGATGAGTGCTTAAGGTATTCAAAAGCTCATAAGTTACCTATTAAATTTATAATTGAAGATAATGGTAAGTCTGTTTGCACTGATACTAAAAAAACCTGGAATACAGAAGATCATCCTTATAATGGGACTAATAATGATTATGTATATCATTATACTTATGAAACTAAATGGCCGCATGCTGGGGCTGGCCAACGCGTACAATTTTAATTATGAAATACTTTGATGAATTAAAACGATCAATGGAGATGCTAGCAGCTCATTCTGGTACTTTGTTTATAGGTCAAGCAGTAGATTATGCTGGTACAGCAATGTCAAATACACTCAAGGATGTAGATGGTAAAAAGAAACTAGAACTGCCAGTATGTGAAGACTTGCAAATGGGTATAACAAATGGCCTCGCTCTTGCAGGTAAAATACCTGTTAGTATATTTCCGAGATGGAACTTCTTATTATTGGGCACAAATCAAATTGTAAACCATTTGGACAAACTTCCAATGATAACAAACTTTAAAACGAAAGCTATTATTAGAACCGGAATCGGATCCGTTAGACCCTTGCACCCTCATCATCAACATACAGGCGATTATACAGAAGCATTTACCAGTATGTGTAAAAATATTGATGTGATCCGTTTAGATGAACCGGAAGATATTTTTCCTGCTTATACAAAAGCACTATGGCGTGAAGATGGTAAATCGACAATTTTAGTAGAGTGGGGAGATTACTACAGCGAAAAATGAATTATAATATACCATTAATGACAGATAATATCACGCGAAATGATATAAACGAATTAGTAGAATTTTTACAGCAAGACCCTATACCGAGATTAACAAATGGACCTAAAGTAGAAGAATTTGAAAAACAATGGTCAGAATGGTTAGGTGTTAAGCATAGCGTTTTCGTAAATTCTGGTTCTAGTGCTAATTTTATTACCATGCAGCTACTACACTATATGCATGGTGAATGTGAAGTAATTGTACCACCCCTAACTTGGGTATCAGATGTAGCGAGTGTGTTAAATACTGGTCACAAGCCAGTATTTGTTGATATAAATTTATCGAACTTAAGCTTTCAACTAGATAAACTTGAACAAGCTATTACACCAACAACTAAGGCTATATTCTTAACACATGTTTTAGGGTTAAACGCAATTACTGATAGGTTACTTAAAATTTGTAAGGATAGAAATATATTGTTAATTGAAGATGTTTGTGAATCACATGGAGCAACATTTAAAGATAAAAAAGCTGGTTCATATGGTGATATAAGTAACTTTAGTTTTTACTTTGCACATCATATGTCAACTATAGAAGGCGGTATGGTATGTACAAATAATGATACATTTTATGATATACTACGGTTTAGCAGGTCACACGGTATGTTGAGAGAGTGTAAAAGTGAAAATTTTAAAAATACGATTAAAAAGGCTCACTCAGATCTTAACCCGGATTTTATTTTCTTAAATCCGGGTAATAATTTTAGAAGTACAGAAATAAATGCCGTGTTAGGGTTATCGCAAATAAAGAATCTAGATAATAATAACGTAAAACGTAAGGCAAATTTTGATTTGTTTATAAAAAATTTAGATAAAAACAAATATATTACTAATCTGAATATAGAAGGTCAATGCAATTACGCGTTTATTGTTATTATGAAAGCCCCGGATATACATCAACGTAATAAGATAGAAGAAGCACTAAAAGATAACAATATTGAATTTAGAAGAGGTTTATCAGGAGGTGGTAATCAATTACGACAGCCATATATCGAAAAATCTGCTCAAAAAATGGGCCGATCATGGCAAGTTGGTATGTCAGACGAAGCACTACACACCAGCTTTGCAAATGTTGAGCACGTGCATAATTATAGTTGGTATATAGGTAACTACCCTTCGTTAGAATATGATAAAATTACTAATCTTATAACACTACTTAATAATGTCTAAAAACAAATATCTTATTGTATATAACATATGTGAAATTGGTAAAAGAAACTGTGAATGGTATATTAAGTGTATTGATAATCTGCTCAAGCTTAATCATAAAAAATTTCATGTTGCGATCAGCGGGTGTAGAGTTACACAGCAGACAAAAGAAGAGCTTTATAATAAATTTAAAGATACAGTAACGTTCTGTTATACAGAAAATTTTCTTTCTGTAAATATAACCTTTAATCTCACCATTTTAAAATGTGTTACGAGATTTAACGAGTTCACTGGTTATGTCTATATTGACTCAGGTGTAAACACAGAAGATAATTTTAACCTATTAAATGAAATAGATGAAAGAGTTCAAACTGAAAAGTTTAGTATGGTTAGTCTACAAACAGACACCGATCATGGTCATCACTGGTTTAAAGAAGATCATGTACATAACCCGTATATAAAGAATGAAGATTTTATAATGCCAGTTGGTAAGTGTTGCAATCTACATGTATCATACTTTTCAAATGATCTATTAAAAGCTTTCGGGAGACTTATACCAGATATCTTTAATGCATATTGCACAGAGTCGGTATTTTCTTTTTTAAATGCTAGCATACAAAAACAATGGGTTATTATTAAAGATATAATTCTTACACATATTAAAGAAAAAGATGGCGCTACGCTCAGTTATGATCATGTTGGTCCACGACAGGTACCGTGGAATAATTTATATGGTTGTGCGGACATGGAAGAAGTAGTAAAAGACCCAACAGCACGTGAAGTCGGTCTCGGGTATGAGGAATTAGGAGGTGTGCTATTGCATAACCCCGATCTATATACATCAGAAGGTCACGTAAAAAATAATACGTTAAAAGATTATATTAAAGAAAAACTCTTTCTTTCAAAAGAACAGTTAGATTATAATCATATTTTACATTCATTTATACCAGCAAAATGATATCAATAATTATACCTACTAAAAATAGAGTTGAAAATCTTAAGAAGGTTTTAAAGACTTTAAATGAAAATACATTACACCCAAAACAAGTTGAAGTTGTGCTTTACGTTGATAGTGATGATATTAGTACTATCGACTTTATAAAATCTGGCGATATTAATACATACTTAGATAAAATTCCTGGAACAGCTTTAGTTAATAAAAAGAAACTAAAGCTTGCTGATACTTATAATTATGCTTTTAAAAAATGTAAGGGAGACATAATTATGTATTCTGCCGATGATGTACATTTTAAAACTAAAAATTGGGATATATTAATTAATGAAGAATTTAACCGGTATCCAGATAAGGTATGCTTAGTGTTTGGCCCAGACGG
>TARA_R110002012_G_scaffold7380_3_pt1 | contig 14484 bp, 29 predicted proteins | sample TARA_R110002012 | Tara Oceans TARA_R110002012 (sample SAMEA4396515) | marine metagenome | biome: Westerlies Biome; feature: [DCM] deep chlorophyll maximum layer (ENVO:01000326); material: water (ENVO:00002006), including particulate matter (ENVO:01000060) such as... | depth 40 m
GTCTACCGGTATTCAAAATGTCGCAATTGGTTGGCAAAGTCAGAGTGTCAACAACACTGGGAACTGGAACACCTCAGTGGGATATGCTTCGTCAAAATTATTGGTTGCTGGGTCGAATGCTAACACTTCAGTCGGTGCAAACGCTTTAACTAATGGAAATAATGACACTACTCATGACAACTCATGTTTTGGATCTTCAAGTGGGACTGTCATTACTGGAGGGTCTCAATGCACCATAATAGGAGCAGATTCAAATCCCAGTGCTGCGGGTGGAACAAACCAGACCACGTTAGGATATGGAGTTACTGGAGTAGCCAACAATTCAGTAACCCTAGGAAGTACTAGTGTAACCGATGTTTATATGTCTCAAGATAGTGGGGCAGTAGTACACTCTGGAGCATTAGTAAATGGTCTTACTGCTGTAAATGTTTCCACCTCAACTCTGGCTTATGATACTCATCAAATTGTTAGGGGTAAGTATGTTACTGTAAGTGCAGATGCCCAGACAATAACACTGCCAACAGTACAGATTGGGGCAGTTTTTATTATTGTTAATATAGCTACTGATGGAGGAGCATTATTAACTATTAGTCCTCATTCTGGAGATAGATTTTTAACAAATATTGCTGGTGCAGGTGGAACAGATGATAAGGATATTACGAACACCAAAGCCACTCAAAATCAAGGAGACTTTGTTAAGCTAGTTGGTATGAGTGCAGATGGATGGGCAATTACTGAAATTAGTGGTATATGGGCAGATGAATCATAAACAAACTTAAATAGGAGAATCAGAATGAACTGGTCAGAATACAAAGCAAAAAAAGGTAAAACAGCCAACTTTGCAAAAAAAGAAAAAGAAATAAGTGGTGGTGTAAAAATAAACTACATAGCTATGGTACAGAAAGCTTGGAACGCAACAAGTGGGGAGCAGTTAGATGACCAAGAAAGTGAATGGTCGCTACATGAACTGGAACTTGAAAAAGAAAGATATGATGTAATGATGGAGAGAGCGAAAGCACATAGCGATGGATTAGCAGAGGCTATTGCAGATTTTAAAAAACTTTAAATAACAATAGGAGTTAATAATGGCAAAAAAAGAAAAAGAAATGCCTAAAGAAGCGATTGTGAATTTATTTGGTAAAGATTACAAAGAATCTGAATTGAATGATGAGCAAAAAGTAATGATTAATCATGTAGCCGACTTAGATAGGAAGATAGGTTCAAGTGATTTTAATCTTACCCAGTTAAAGTTCGGAAAACAGGCTTTTCTAGATGCCCTAAAAGTAAGCCTAGAAAAAGATGAAAAAGAAAAGTAATCAATCAACAAGTTATAATATTTCTATAAAATTTGTCTTTTTAGGAATGTTATTGACTAGCTGCGAAGGCTGGTCTGTTATGGGATATGCTTTGGATGAATCACAAGAAGAACAAAAAAGTGAATGAAGGTGCTAGAAGCTATAATGGAAAAATTATCGGTGATTCTATGTCAGTTACGATCAATTTTAAATGGCTTATTCAGCTTTTTATTTTGGTTGGTGGTCTAGTCTATGGCTATTGGCAAATTGAAACAAGAATTAAAACACTTGAAAATGAAATGGTATCAGCTAGTGGGCAGATTCGGAGTTTACTTGATAAACATATGGAAGCAGAAAGAGAGGAACGATTGATGCTAGAAAAAGAAGTCGGATCCCTAAAGAAAAAATTAGGAAAAGTTAATCCCTTTAATTGGAGAGGCAAATAGATGGATTTTATGGCGGTTTATGCGGAAGCTGGTATGATCGGTGTAGTTGGGTTTATGTTTGTTTATTTAGTTATTACAATGTCTAAGAAATCAGAAAAACAGCAAGAATCGTTAAAGAATTTAGAAATAGAAAACAAAGGACAATCAGAAACTATAGCTAATATGGAAGGGATGATTATTAAACTGATAGGAAGGTGGAATGAATCTGATTCTGTGAGAGATCGAAGATATGAGCAAACTATAGAGGCTATGTCTGATATGGAAAAGCAATTATCTAGAATGGATGGCATTATGTCTAGAATGAATGGTAACAGCAAATGATGGATAGTTTAAAAGTATCTGGAGCAAGTTTTGCGAGTCAAGCAATTGTGTTTATGGATATGCTACCATACTTCTTAGGAATTGCTATAGCTGTTATGAATATAATTTATCTTTATTATAAAATAAGAAATGAAAAGGAGTCGTAGATGAAAAAGTTCGCAAAGAAAATTATTTCAATGTTTATGAAGGAACTTATGAAAAAGATACAATCTGATAAGTTTGAAACTGCATTGGCTAAAAAATTAGCTAGTGCTATTAACTTACCAGAAATGAATGAAGCGGAAGAAGTAGCATTTTTTAAAAATATAGCTGATGCTTGCACAGATAGTGTAGCTGAGGTTATGGGTGGGGAGGCAGACTGAAATGACACATTCAATAGTAACCTTAATTATAGCGTCTTCTTTGCATGGACAACCGCTAGAAGAAAATAAATATCAAGAGCAGTATGCAATGATGGAAGATGTAAAGAAGAAAAAGAAAAAAGGTAAAAAGATTGGTGGATCTAAGGGAAAGAAATCAAAGAAAGGTTTTTTCTCTAAGATATTTGGCTCTAAGTAGTGGCGAAAGATCCCAGATTATCTAGGTTTAGATTGACTGGCTATAACAAGCCAAAGCGGACACCTAATCATCCTACTAAGTCTCATGTAGTACTAGCAAAGGAAGGCTCTAGGGTGAAGTTAATCAGATTTGGACAACAGGGAGCAAGGACTGCTGGAAAACCTAAGAAAAGTGACTCAGTAGCTATGAAAGCAAAGCGAAGAAGTTTTAAAGCCAGACACGCTAAAAATATTGCTAAGGGAAAAATGTCTGGTGCTTATTGGGCTAATAAGGTGAAGTGGTAATGGCAAAAAAAGTAAAAGGCGTTAGTTTAAATGGTCTTAATAAAAGACAAATAACTGCAATCCGTAAACATTCTAAGCACCATACAGCAAAGCATTTAAAGTCAATGATTTCTGCGATGATAAAAGGAAGCACATTTACACAGTCTCATAAATTGGCGATGAAAAAAATAGGTAAATGAAAAAAACAAGGAGTCATTATGCCATACGGAAAAAATACCTATGGATCTAAAAAAGGTAGACCGAAGAAAAGAAAGATGAAGCGAATTAAGAAAAAAAGATAATGTATAAATTCGGAAAACGCTCAAGAGAACGCTTAAAAGGTGTAGACACTAGACTAATCAATGTTCTTAATGAACTGATAAAAATGATGGATGTAACGATTATAGAAGGTGTTAGGACTAAAGAAAGACAAGCGGAACTCTTGAAGCAAGGGGCTACAAAAGTCAAATACTCTAAACACATGGAAGGTAAGGCTGTTGATCTTTCTCCCTATCCAATAGATTGGAACAACAGAGATGGCTTTTATTATATGGGTGGGATGATTAGAGGTATAGCAAAGCAATTAGGATTAAAAATTCGGTTTGGTGGCGATTGGGATTCTGATGGAGATACTAAGGACAATAGCTTTGATGACTTAGTCCATGTGGAGATCTTAGATTAATGTTTTTATATTGCCCTATTAAAGATAAAGAATGTGGCTTTTGTGGCTCATATAGGGGTGTTCTTCATTGTGGAATTGCTAAGAACGATACTTATATCGCCTCATTAATAAAGTGTCCTTATAAGCCACGAAAAAGAAAATGAAAAATAAACTGCAAAAAGCTATGGATAATGAATTTTCAAAGGATGATCCATTCCACAACTTAGACACTGCAATCACCCTAGCTAACCAATTAAAAGTAATAGATGTGGTTTCTCCAGATGGAAAGACGATTCACATAATAGCAGAAATTATTAATAGACTTCAGAACGCTGAATTTGAAGTTATAGATTATGGAGATTTTCAAGCATGAGCGAATTTACTTACTGCGATGCAGATGATTTAAGGTTTGTCACACCTACTATAGACCAGTATGATTCTAAGAGAATCCTTTCTAGTAATTGGGTTGCTAGTGGTACAAGTCACTTATTTTATCTATACGATTCTGGAACTATAGATCAGCTTTTCCTAGATGGTGAAGAAATGACATTAGTCACAGATACGCCTAATGCAAATGATGAGTATAAATACAATGCTGCAACAGACTTACTAGAGTTGTTTCAACAAGGCGGTTCAGCTAATACATTAAATTCTAGTATTGTTGAGTCTGGGATAGATTTTAGTACCCATATCGCTAATGCGATTGCTAGGGCGAGTGATTATGTAAGGTCTATTGCTGGTGTTCCTATCTACAAAAGAAAGGGAGTCTCTACAGCATCGGCTACAGGTAATCCATTCCCAGAAATTATTGTCTTAAATACAGCAGCTATGGCTTGTTATTATTTAATCTCGCCTTATGATTTAGACAAAGCCAACGAATTAAAAGCTAGAGTTACAAATGATGAGGGAACTGGCGATCTGGATAAGGTAAGAAATGGCAGTATAATTCTTTATCAAGATGAGGGCGTAGATAAACAAGCTGGACTTATTAGGGAGATTTCTATCAATGCAAATACTACTGGATCGATTGTAGATGTACAGGGAAAGCCAGTTGTCTGGGATAAGTTAAAAATTATTATAACGAGTTCAACTGCTACGCTTACTTATGGATCTACTTCTAGCATTACCTATGATGTATATGGAAAAGACTCTACAGGCTTAAAAATTAGTAAAATTATTGATACAGAAACCTTGACAGGTAACTGGAATAAAGTAGGGAATGGCATGGAAGTATTATTCTCTGATGGCTTATATACTCAAAACGATCAATGGGAATTAGAATGTAATCCGCATGTATCCACTAGAACCCAGAAAGTAAAATATGGATATGTAGGGCGTATCTAATGCCGATAGATTACACAAATATTATTTATGATAAGGTAATTTCTAATCTTAGAAAAACTTTAGGCGGTGAATTGTCTATCCCTGTCTATATGGATTCGCATAAGGGAAGTTCTAGTATAGTGATTACACCAACTGCCGATGATCTAGTTGAGACTTTTGCAAATGGTCAGCAAAGGCAAGTCACTATCTCTATAGTTTATCAAATCAATTTAGGCGGTCAAATCAACGCCAAAAACTTCAAGCAAGTCTCAAACATAGCTGAACATATTAAACGCTTATTCGCACCAGATAACAACGCTAGAGATGGCGATGATTACTTTGGTGGTCAAGTGGAATCAGTAGAGTATGAGAAAGATGAAGAAGAAGCAAAAATGAGAGCAATTTTAACATTAACAGTAAAAACTTTTGAAGCACAATAACAAAAAGGAGTCTTAAATGGCAGTATCTGGAACAGCATACGATCCTAAAGGTTTTTCATTTCTAGTCGCAGAGCAAGATGATTACGGAACTATCAATCCTAATAGTAGTGGTAGCCCAGATAATGCTTATATTGCCCTAGATGTGGATTCCATAGGTTCACCAAATTTAGCAATTAATCAAACACTTGATGTAAGATCTGGATCAAGAGTATTACAAGCAACAGATTTTTTTCAAGATAAATTAGCATCAGTAAAAGAAATAAGTGTAAGCGGAACAGCAACAACAGAAGGGCTAGATTTATTATTATCTAATCTTACTGGAACTGCTTCTGCTCCTTTTTCAATAGCATCTAATGTAGCTACTAGTTCATTATCAACTGGAACAACTAATCAGACAGGGCAACAGCTTTTATCTATAGTTATGAAGTCAGCTTATGGAACTACAGCAGACATAGCTTTTATGGATTGTTTCTGCACTAGCCTACAATTATCTGGTGATGCTGGAACAGAAGGCGGAAGAATTAAGTTTTCAGCTACCTTTAAATCTGGAAGTGCGGTAGATCCAGCCTTTGCGACTACCACGATAGATACAGCGATCACAGCTAACAATTATTATATGTCAGCTTGGGATGCAGATGATAGAATTATATGCGGTGTAGCTAATGCTGTTGTCAGTTCTTTTAGCTTAGATATTATTAATGATGTTGTATTCTCTGGCTTAACACCAGCGGGATATGAAGTCGCAACAAGATCTGGGGAAGTATCATCTACAGCAACTTTTAGCGTAGTATATGATAATAACTTTAAAGGGCTGTTTAATACTTTTGATGACCAGACAACAGGAGCAAGTCAAGGGGCTACATTAATGGCAACTGATGACACTCCAAGTAATGGTGAGTTTGAGTTTAAAATGGCTAATTCAGTTCTTACAGATGTTTCTTTTAATGAAGGTAGTGTAATGATGCTAGATGTATCAGTTAAGGCAGTAGGTGCTGGAATTGGATCTGGTACAGCATTGATTGAAGTAAGCTGTTAATCAAATAGGGAGCAACATGGAAGTAATAGCGGAAGGGAAAAAGGTATTAGTAAAAAACATAACATACAAAGAAAAACTAGGTTTACAGGGTGAATTTGCTGATGTCTATCGGAATGGTACTGATAGAGTGAAGCAAAAAGAGTTTAATCTATTGCTAGGGAATGTAGCGGAGATTGCTTTTAACGATCCAGAAAAAGACTTAAAAAAGTATGATTATGATTTACAACTAAAGATCTTAACCAAAACTATGATGGATTATCTAGGTTTGTCTGATTCATCAAAAAAAGAAGATGGGGATTGAGTTATTCGGTTTGGCATTGGGTCTTTGACCGAAAGCCTCACCAACAATATACGCTCCCTTATTATGCTCAGTCCCCTATCTCAAAAGAAAAAAAGGAATTTACTTCAATAGATGATATATGGAATGAAATTGAACTTATTGCTAGGCAAGATGATTACAGCATTGGGCAGCAATTATTCTATCTATTACCATTATTTGCAAATCCTAGTTATATACTTGATGATGAGTATTTCAATTTAATAAATGAATATCATTATGTCACAGAATACAATATTCCATTAGGTTTAAATCTTAATGATACTGATGCAGATAAGCTAGTTATGTTTAATATTATTAAGAATGAGATGGGTTTAGCCTTAAAAAATAAAGCAGAGAAGGAAAATGGCAGATCAAAAAGTTAATATAAAAGTCTCCACAAGTGGAGCAAAAAAAGCCAAAGGTCAATTAGGCGGTGTTTCTGGATCTATAAGGAAAATGGGATCAGCCGTTATTGGTGCTAGTGCTGCATATTTTGGGACTAGAGGCTTGATTAGTGCGATTACAACATCTACTGAATTAGCTGGAATCCAAGAACAGGCAGAAAAAAAGCTAGAAGTTGCTCTAGGTCGCACATCTAAATCATTATTAAATCAAGCCTCTGCATTACAAAAGGTTACCACTTTTGGGGATGAGTCTATTATTGGTGTTCAAGCCAGTATAGCTGCATTTGTCGATTCAGAAGAAGCAATAAAAAAGGCAACTGCTGCGACCTTAGACATTGCTGTGGCTATGGGAATGGATTTAAAATCCGCTGGAGATCTTGTAGCTAAAACTTTGGGCTCTTCTACGAACGCCATGAGCAGATATGGGATTGAAGTAACTGGTGCGGTAGGATCTTCGGAGAGACTGGAAAGCCTCACTGGTAATGTAGCTAAGTTATTTGGTGGTCAAGCTGCTGCACAAGCTGATACTTATGCTGGATCAGTTCAGCAGTTAAAAAATGAATTAGGCGATATGGCGGAAGATATTGGAAGAATTCTCATTCCAGTATTTCAAAATTTACGACCTCATTTACAATCTGGAATTGATGCTTTAAGAAAAATATTGAAACAGGAAGAAGAAAACGAAAAAGTAACTTCATCATATTCAGAAAAAATTAAAAAAAGTTCAGAAATGATTAACTTATTGCGTGAAAGAACAGATGGTCTTACTACTTCAAATATATTTCAAAAAAGACATACTGAAGAAGGATTAGAATTGTTGGAAAGAGCGAGGAATAAAAATGTAAAGGCTATTGATCTTTTAAAAGCAGAAAAACAGTTATTAGGAGAATTAATTGCTGAAAAATTTAAGCTTAATAAATTACATGAACGAGAAATAGAACTTAGAGAAGCTGGTAATGTTCAGTCTGGAATTAATCTACAATTAAGAAAAGCTGAAATTGATATGGGAATGGAGTATGTTGAAGTCATAGATCCAGCTACTAAGGGTAATAGATTGTTTGCAGCTTCTTATGGTGATATAGCTGATGCTTCTACTTCCGCTTTAAAACAAACAAGTGATTTATTAGCGGCGACTGCTGGATCATCTAAAAGCCAACAAATACAAGCTATGAAACTGGCACAATTTGCAGCTATTGCTGATACTGCTTCTGGTGTAATGAAAGCATTTAAGCAAGGTGGAACACTTGGATTTATTACTGGTGCTGGTATTGCTGCAACAGGAGCAGCCCAAGTCGCTACAATTCAACAAGCTATCGCAAATGCACAGGGTGCTGAAACTGGATTTGATGGGATTGTTAATAAACCTACTTTGTTTATGACTGGAGAAAATAACAAAGCGGAAAGAGTTTCGGTTACACCATTAGAAGGGGTTAATATTAACGGTCCACAAGGTGGAGGGATGACACTTAATATAACTGCACCTTTAATAGATGAACATATCCTTGATACTATTATACCAGCTATTGAAAATGCTCAAAAACAAAACTTAGCATAATGGCATTTACAGATCATATAAAATTAAGTAATTTAGTTGAAAACTGGCTTTTTGATATATCTGGTAAAGATGGGGGTGGTAGTGCTGTTCATATCTATTTATCTTTTAATGATGTAGTTGATTCTGGTCACTTTCATTATGGAGCAATATTAAATCAACCTACAATCAGAGAAGGCATTGATCTTAAAAATTCTGCCGCAAAAACCTCTAATATATCGATTAATATTCCAGACTTTGAATATAAAGGAACACTTATATCGAATGAATTATTTGGTGGTTCTAATTTATATATAAATCATTCTGTGCAAGTATCTAGTAAGATAGCAAATGATACTCCAGTAGTAATTGGGAATTTTAGATTAGTAGATATAAAAAGTAATGGCTCAACTATTACTTTAAGCCTTGCATCACATAGACCGTGGGATTTTATTACCATTCCACAAGATAAAACAGTTCTAACAAATAATGATAGAGGGATTTCAGAATACTTTCCACTTGTTTATGGTGATTATCAAGCTAATGTGTCTACACAAGGAACACCAGCCCTATGTTATGGAGAATGTGCAAATCAATCTAATAAACTTTTTCCTGTGCCAGTTCATAAAATAGACACAGAGAAATTATATTGCCTAATGCCTGAATCAGACACATCAAATAGTTCTAATAATGCAAATTCTGCTGTCCCTCATTTATATGAAAAAAATGTAGATGCTTTTGTTCCCTTATTAAATTCATCTGGCAATACCTTTTCAGATAATACTTTTTCTTATCAAAATGGAAATGCGATTTCTGCACCATTAAACTTATACAGGGCATTTAAATTTAGACCAGAATCCCCTTATAGTGGTAATGAGTTTACTACAAATCCCTATAATGCTTATGACACTCCGAATAATAGTAGCACTACAGCGGTTGATGTTTCTACTACTGCAAGTTTTGGAGCGGTTAATTTTACACCTACTGCTGGAAGTGCTGGATCTTCTAATAATTCACTAGACTTAAAAGCATCTATACCTCAAATTGATGGCAAGGTAACTTATGTCAAATTACAATTATCTGGTTATTCGGTAATTGATGGTAATGCTAGTAATGGCACATTAACCAGTAATATGAAATACTTGCAGCTTGATGGTGGTTCTACTTATACACAAATGGCAAGTAATACGACAACAGGAACATCTGCTCAAACTCTAGGCTATGATGGATCTACTGGTGGACTTGCGACACATACCACAGCAGATTTAGTAGGACAAATAACAGGCGGTAAACTACCAGATCATATCAATGTAAGACATACAGCCCTATGGGATTATGGTAATTTAAATGATGGAAAGTCTGGCAATAATATAAGTGGTTTTAATAGCGACATTATCCTAGATGTTAGAGTTAAGTTACCTTTTAGTGCCGATGAGGCTCAAAGTTCGTATAATAAATTAGACTCTATAGATTTTCTATATTCTGGCGGTAATGGAATGTCTCATGGGATTACAGGATTAAGCGGAACTATTACAGATATACATGAGGCACACTTAGATTTATTAAATAGATTTACAGGGCTAGACGTTGCGACAAATCCAGCGACAAATATAGAGGGATATAGTGCATTAAATACAGCTAGAAGTGGCTGGTCTATTCGTTACTGGTTATTAGAAGAAGAATCATTAAAAAATGTCCTAGAACAAATGCAATATGAGGGAGCATTTATTTTTAGATTTAAACAGGGTGACTTTACAAAGCCACAATATATACACATAGCAGATAGCCCTACTACTTCAAAAGTATTATCTAAAAATGATATAAGTAATATAAATATAGGGATTACACCTTTTTCAGATATTATCACTAATCAAACTATTAACTATGATAAGCATCCAGCTTTAAATCGCTATCAATCAAGCGTAATAGCTGCAAACAGCACATCTAGAGGCAAATGGAACATTCAAACTAAAGAAAATAAAGCTAATGTAAACCTAGATATGTTGGTGGCGAATATAGGTGACACAGATCCAACAAACGATGATCCAAATGACAGCTTTGCTGCATACTACAATCATATTTTTGGAGATATAAAAATTATAGTACAATGCGATGTCCTTAACCCAGCTAAATGGATTGATTCTAATAATGATCCTGTCGAGGTGGGTGATGTTATAGAATTTGATGAAAATAATATGTTCCCAACTACTCCGCTAGGTCACAACTCTGCAACATGGAATAATTTACAATTTATGATAATTGAGACAAAAAGAACACTTGGAAAATTATCCTTAACACTAAGAGAAATATAATATGGCTAATCAGAATATTAGAACACCACGATTTTATGTAGATATATTAAGTCACTTACTGGCTAGGGGAGTTGCTCAAAATGGTGAATTTGATGTAACTGCAACTGGTGGATCTGGAGCAACAGCCACTAGGGGAATACAAACAGGCGTAGAAGCACAATTATTTGATATGCGGCCAAGCACATTAGTAAGTTTTGATACATCTGGAGATACTGATAGTCAAGTGTTAATATCACTAGACACACAAGGAGCATACGCTAAAAGTTTTATCGCTATCTTAAATCACAATATGAAAAGTGCAGATGCAAAAGTAAGAGTTTCAAATTCTGACACAGAATCACATATGCAAGCAGTTAATTTTGCAGATGGCAACAGAATGGCTGCAACAGAAATAGTCAATGCAGACTCTAGCGGTAATGCTGCTGATAATTCTAGTACAGTAGTAGAACCAGCAACAGATGGATCAACTATATTTACCTTTTCAGAAATTACTAGAAGATATATAGGAATACAATTCGAGGGAACAAATAGTCAAACTTCTGTTATTACAACCGATGGTACATTTGATGGAAGTACAGATCTTACCGTAGGTTGCATTTTAGTGGGAGAGTATTTCGATTTTAAAACACCAGACTTATCCTTAACCAGAAGAATTACATTTGATGCAATTACCCAGCAACAAAGTCTAGGCGGTCAAAAGTATAGCACAATGATTAATCATGGTAGAAATGTATCTAGTACAAGTAAAGCACCTTTTAGCTTACCAAATTCTAATAGATCTGTCTATGGTGGAAGATTAGCCTTTGATATGAATTTTAGCTATTTATCTAATACTGATTTAATGCCAGATGAGTATCATACACACGATACAACAGATGATGCGGTGATTGAGGATATTTGGAATAGAACAAATGGAAGCCATATTCCTTTTATATTTAGTGTTGATAATGCTAGTGCTGGAGATGGGGCAGAGTCAGAACATATCTTTGCTAGATTTGATCAAAATTCCCTAGAAATGCAACAAGTCGCTTTAGATACTTTTAACATGAATCTAAAAATAGTTGAGGAGTTTTAAGGGGCTAGTATGCCCCTTGTAACAAGCTAAAGAACAAAGACAATACTATTTGTTTTTTAATATAAAATATAATGAGAAAAAATAATTTAAAATAAATTTAGGTTTTTTAATATATTTTGTTTATACTGTTGGGAGATGATAGACTACTTAAACAACAATTCAAACAGCCCTCTAGCGATATTCCTACCTCGTTTATCATCTCCAGTTAGGGGGTTGTTATAATTATGGAGATGATTATGGAACTAAAAATAAACCAAACTAAAAAAGAAAAAAACTGGGATGACTCTGCTTTAAATATAATCACTAGAACTAGTAAAGAATCTGTAGCAATCCAAACTATATATAGATATGCTCCAGAAACAACTAAAACAATGACCTACACAGCTTTTCAAGAATGGAGAAAGAGCATTGAAGCAGAAGGGGGTAAGTAATGACTAAAAATAATATTATAGAGAACCTTACAGAAGAAGAAACAGCAGAAATGGAAGATAAGGCAGAAGAAATAAGGGGTTATGCTATCGGTCTAGGTTTGGCTCTTAGGAAGTTTTATGATGAGTATGGTTTAAATGAATGGCAACTGATATTTGAATATCTTGATGTAGTAAAAGAATATTTGATGCAAGACGAGGTTTAAAGATGACTAAAAGAAAACAAGCTAAACGATTAAAAAGACAAAAAGCAAAAAGAAAAGTTCTAAACATGAGAAAGAATGGTTTGTCTTTTGCAAAGAAACAACAACGAGCTAAATCAAAAAAGAAATCTAATACTAGATATTTTAATAAACCTTATAAACAATCTTAAGGGAGCAAATAATGAGTAAAATGAAGTCACTGGTTACAGATCTTGGATGGGATGGAGCAGCGAGGTATTTAAACCAGATCAGAAAAGATAAAAAGACTTTAGTCAAACTAGCAAAGCTAATGAAGAAGGAAGGGCAAAATGCCAAATAGACCAAAGTCTGATGAACAGAAAACCATAGAGAAAATCCACTCTATGGTTTATGGGATTTATGAAAATACAGAATTAGAATATGATATGCTTATGCACCATGAATTAATAGATAACATTAAATCAATATCTATTAAAGTTGAAAAAATATTAGAATTTTTAGATAGGAAAAAAGTAAGTGCTATAATAAATGCTTTTAAAAAGGGAGATGGGTCTATCTGCGAAAATTGCAATGCAGATAGTTTAATACAATTTTGTAAATCATGCGATGACAACAACTTCGCTAAACGTAAGTATAAAGCAGTAAAAACTAAATAATGAGGATATAATGACACTCCCCCAAAAAATAAAGCTAGAAAAACCAGATAAGATGACTACAATTAGATTTCAGATTATTACTGAAAGGATTGTCAAAGATTTAGAAGAATTAGGAGTGAAGGTTGAAAAAACCAAATAATGTTCCTCATAATTGTAAGTATCATGCGGAAATAAGAATAGAGACAGAAAGAGGATTTAATTATGTTACTGCTGTTGGTGAGTCTATTATTGAACTGGTCGAAGATATAGAAATGGAGATGAAATTAAACGAGCATAGACAGCCAGAACTAGAAGCAGCGTATTTAAATCCTAATACAAAAAAAGTAGATATAACATGGAAAATCAAATCACTAATCGAGGGGAGATAATGGATAAACTAGAACTATGGATCGGTACTTTCACATACTATTTAAACAAGATAGCACCTTATTTTTTAACAGCGGTGTTATTAAATCTTATGTTTCAATTAGTAAGAATGATGCTTAATGTATAAGGCGGAATACAATGAGATTATTAGATGCCTTAGAATTTTAAGTAAGGAACAGGCACAAATCTTAGATCGCTTAAAAAAAATTGAGATTAAGAACAGGATTCCAGATAAGTTGATGTCAATGAGGGATATTAAGACCTATTCTGGTTTATCTCAATCAACTATAATAAGAGCAATAGAAGCTGGTCTATTGTCTCCCCTTAGAAGCGAAGGGAAAAAACTATTTACACAAAATTGTGTAAATGATTGGCTAACCAACAGGAGCGGAAAATGCAAGAAACTAGCAGAATAGCATATAAGCAGATACAGGATGAAGGAATCAGCACAACTCAAAAAGAACTCATTTATAATCTTTGTTTAGGTTATCCAGATGGGTTAAGTTTAAGGGAAATTGGTAAGAAAACCAGTATAGATATAAACGCTGTATCGGGAAGAGTCAACGATCTTAAAAAGGTTGGCTTACTTACTACAATAGAAAAAAGAAACTGTAAGATCACAGGCAGATTAATCAACCCTGTAATTACATTAAACTAGGGAGCAGTATATGGCTTTTTTACAACTAAAAAAACAACATCATAGTAATAAACCAATAAAAATAAGGTTAGAACAAGATCCTAAGAAAATAAGTGGATTAGCTAAAAGTTACAATGATAAAACATGGCTAGAATTTAGGATTAATGCGGTAAACATAGGAGAAAGCTACTTTGCAGCACCTTATGGAGATAAAGATCCATTTGAAATAAA
>TARA_R110002012_G_scaffold7175_4_pt1 | contig 14472 bp, 18 predicted proteins | sample TARA_R110002012 | Tara Oceans TARA_R110002012 (sample SAMEA4396515) | marine metagenome | biome: Westerlies Biome; feature: [DCM] deep chlorophyll maximum layer (ENVO:01000326); material: water (ENVO:00002006), including particulate matter (ENVO:01000060) such as... | depth 40 m
GTAAGTATGGAGAATTTATCTAAAGATGAAAAAAAAATTGTAAGAAAACGTTTAGATGTAATTAGAAAAACTGTTTATGCTACATCAACTGAGTTTACTTCCACAATATTTGTTTCAGCTTTTGTATAGTTTGTAGTTTTTTTATATTTATAAAATGTGTAATAACCATTGCTAAACATAAAAATATCATTGACTCAAATGAACCAACGATAGACCACCATACCCAAAATATCTGGCTAAATAATCCTATTAAAGGTGCATACCAGGATCCATTGCCATAACAATAGATAGATATGACCGCGCTTACTGAACAAATTATTTCTAAGATTTTAAATGTTTCCATGATAATAGGGTAGCATAAAAATGATTAATTGTGACAAAATCTAATGAAATGCTACCCCACCATTCAACAAAGGTAAATTCATAATACAATTTATAATGATGAAGTCAACAAATATATGTTTTTTCCTATAATGCAGCTCCTTACAACTTTTTTTTAAAATCAAAAGGTAAAATAAGCAAATATTTTAGGAAACTAGGAAAAATAGCAGAAAACTAAGGTTTTTTACAAAAAGTATTGGGAAAGTTTTAGGAATTTTTCCCAAAAACTAGGAAAATACCTAAGTTCTTATGGACCGGGTGCTGCATTTATATTTAAAATATTTTTTTTCTAAGAAAATGTATTATACTATGACTATGCCTCAAAAAAAGAAAATAATGAGAACTATTGAAGATTTGACGTCAAAACAAAAACTATTTGTGGAGATATTAGTCAAACATTGGGGTAGTATTTCAAAAGTTGACGCTTTATTACAAGCTGGTTACAAATCAAAAAACAAAAATGGTGCAATGGTGTTAGCAAGTCGTTTAACTAATCCAATATTGAATCCTCATGTATGTAGGTATTTAGAAATTAAATTAGGGGAAGAAAAAGAAATTTATGAAAAAGACAAATTAAGAAGATTTAAAACGTTTGAACGATTAAGAGATGGCGCAGAACAAAAAGGACAATATACTGGAGCCATAAACGCAGAGTTTAGATCGGGTCAATTAGCGGGGTTGTTTGTTGATAAAAAAGAAGTAACGCACTCTACATTAGAAGGAATGTCACGCGAACAATTAGAAAAAAGACTAAAAGAGTTAGAAAATAGAATACATGACGCGAAAAACATTATTGATATTACGCCTACTAAAGAGGTTAAATGAGGGGTAATGAGTCTAAATTGTGGCAACGTATTAACTTGATTCAAAAAACAAAAAAACGTTGGCATTTAATGCGTATAGAAAGTTCTACAATCAACGGGATACCTGATGTAAACGCTTGTATTGAAGATTGTGAGTTTTGGTTAGAATTAAAAGCAAACGAAGCTAAGAATTGTGGTTTATCAAAGTATCAGATTAACTGGCACCTAAAAAGACAAAGGGCAGGAGGCAAATGTTTTATTCTGAATCAACGTGCCTCTTTAAGAGTGCTTGAACTTCTACAGATACGTGAACCTGGAATCCCGTTTCCCGTTTCCCGTTTTATTGATAATCCTTCTGGGTTGTTAAAAGCCCTGGTAGCGTGCGGCCCGGATGGCCAGGCAGCTATATGAAATCCCGTTTCCCGTTCCCGTTTTTATTTTTATTGTTTTTTAGTTTCGTACGTTAAGGAGCTGCATCGGCGCGCGCACCGGGTCAACGACCGACACAAATCCCAGAAAACTAGGGGTTTGCTAATATAAAAAAGTCCTTGACCAGCTCCTGATTACCAGGTAACCTGAAGCTGCATATAAATTTTTCAACAAAGGAGTATATTATGCAAGATAAAACTTATAATGGTTGGACAAACTACGAAACGTGGCGCGTCAAGCTTGAAATCATAGACAACTGGGAGCCTGTAGAACACTTGGCCCCAAAGTTCGAACCGGATGATTTAAAGGAATATGTTTTTGACGTAGTATGTAGTGACACAAATGAAAGCAGACATCTTTTTGTCAGTCGGTCTTTTATGGCTAATTATGCGTTAGCGTTTCTTGATGCAGTTGACTACTACCAAATATCACAGGCTTTGCGTGACGACTATAAGGAGCATGAAGAGCATCAGAAGAGAACCGCATGAACGGGGCAACGCTATTTGTTTTGCTGTTATTAGGGATCATGTATCCACGGGCAGCAGGATGGTTGATTTTGATATTCGGTTTTTTAATCTATAATGCGTTCCAATAGGAACGCATTTCCCGTTCCCGTTTTTTCATAATTTCTTGAAATTTTTTTCTTTCGTTAGGAAGCCGGCCAGGCGCGCACTGCAGCTGCTTACGTAAACCCATTTCCCGTTCCCGTTTTTTCATAATTCGTTTTGAATGTTATTGTTCGTTAGGAAGCCGTGCGCGGTCGCGCTCGGAAAAAACACCAGGTCGGACAAAAATCATTTGGTGTGAAAAAAAATAAAAAAGAGTTTGCACTCATATATATATGGGATAAAATATAAGAGTAAATTTTTAAACCTCAACAAAGGAGTATATTATGGGTTTTGATATTTATGGGCTATCCCCACAATTAAAAAGCAAACAACCAACGATTGATTGGGAAAATGCTACAAAAGAAGACCAAGACAATTATTTTCAAAAAAGGCATAAATGGGAAGATGAAAATCCAGGTTCTTATTTTAGGAACAATGTTTGGTGGTGGAGACCATTAGCAGACCTTATATTAGATAAGTGTTCTGATTTAATTTCTCACGAACAAGCAAACGATATTCATATGAATAGTGGTAGGAAATTTTCCAAAGGTACATCTATTGCTATTGCTAACAGGTTACAATCATTAATTGATAGTGGTTTTATTGATGAACATCAAAAAGAAATTGATGCTCGTATTAAAATAGCCAAGACGCATAATGCAAAGATTGAAAAAAAATTAGATGACCTTAAAGAAAAGGTTATGAAACTAAGACCAAATGAAAATCTTGCACCTGTGAATTACCCTTACCCTTATAATAAACATTGGGAAGAAATTCAGCAACAAAAAGATTGGGGTTCGTCTTATCCTTTTAGCAAAGAAAATGTTATAGAGTTTATAACATTTTCTAGAGCAAGTGGAGGGTTTGAAATATGTTAAGAGAACCAAAAGAAAACCTCGCATTTACTTGTAAAAGTCATGGTGAAGAAATGTATTTCAAAGTTAAAGAGCAAGAAAAGAAAATGCCTAACTTTGTTTATGCTATATTTCAAGCAGACCATAAAGAAGTAAACACGGAAAGAATGTGGATTGAAATTGTTGTTGGCGATCAAAAAGATGGTTGGGGGTATTTAAGAAACGATCCTCAATTTGTTTCAGATTTGCGCAATAGTGATAGATGTTCTTTTTACACAACTGATGACGGAATAACCAAAGCAGAATTAATGTGATGAGTTATTTTATATTTTTCCTGCTACTTTTTATAGTAGCAGGATATTGTCTTAACAAACTTCTTTAAATTCCCGTCCCCGTTTTTTCATAAATTCGGGGACTTTTTTTATACATTCAAAAAAAGTCCCAGGCCGGGGTCGCCCGGGTCTCGAGCATTCCCGTTTCCCGTTTGGTGTGCCCGTTCCCGTTTTTTCATAACGTTCCAAAAAAAGTCCCAGGAGCTGCAGGAATTTTTTACCAGGTATCATCAGCTCAAAAAAGTAAAAAAAATTAAATAAAATGTTTTTTATACTTGTTTATCCCATATTTTAATATATACTAAAATAGTACAAATAATATTAACCATTCATATAAAGGTAAAAATCATGAAAAAAATATATGTACAAAACTCTTTAAATAAAGAGAATAAACAAAACAATCTTTTATTTCTTAAAAAACTATTAGAATTAAAAGAGCAATCCAAAAAACTTAAAACGACTATTGCAGATATGGAGAGTCAAATATTAACTTCTTTAAAAGTTAATCAACTTAAAAAAGACATCTATATAAATGAGTTTAAAGTTAATAAAACGCAAGTATCTATTGTATGTAAAACTTCACAAACTTATTCAATAGATATGAAAAAAGTTTATCAAGACTTTCCAAAGGTTAATGAATTAGTCAATATTGAGACTTTTGATAAACCGAACTCATATTATCATAAACCAAACTCAAGACGTAAAGAATTGAGTATTGATATAATAGGAGAATAATATGCCAAGAAATATAATAAACATATTAAATAACTCAAATCTCACTAGCAATAATGCTAGTGAGGTATCTAGAAATATGAGTGATGAGCAAAAAACTAACATTAATTATCAGTTGGTTCATACTGCAACGGAAAGAGCAATAGTTGAAATATATGCTCAGTATCCAAACTCACAGGTTACTCAAGATTTAAAAGCTAGAATCAATCAGTATCTTGGAGAATTGCAGAGTGTTATTGTTGATAATCCATACAATGAAAATACTGATACTGATACTGATATTGATACTTATAACTTTGGAGATTAAACATGAAATATAAAGATAAAAATATAAATGAAATTGCAGATGCTCTTGGGGAAAAACTTAGGAGTTTTGAAACAATTACAAAAAAAGAACATGATGAATTTCGTAAAAGAATGAAAGAACATTTACTTAATTCTAAAAAGTAAATTACTTCATCTTACTTTTAATCCCTGTTAATTTAATTATTAACAGGGATTTTTTTTTGCCTAAGTTTAGAAGGCTCTTTTAACTGTCAAAAATTCTTTAAAATCTCGTTTTCAATTCTCGCCTTAATCTCGCAACAGTTACGCTAGTTCCTGGCTTTAGTTAAGACAAATACACGTTTATAGTGGAAAATACTTTAGACTAAGTTATACTTACAGCATGCAGCTAGATTTAGTACCCACCGATAAACTAAGGCTTGAAGTAGAACGACTGTGGATAAAGCACACAAAGTTATGCCAAGATCATTTTTTATATTTTGTTCAAGAGGTATGGCCAGACTTTATATGTAGAAAAGAAAAGGATAAAAAAAAGTGGGGCCATCACCAGATTATTGCAGATCAGTTTACTAAAATTGCACAAAATAGAAAAGGGAGGCTCATCATAAATATGCCTCCACGACATACTAAATCTGAATTTGCATCTGTCTATTTTCCTGCGTGGATCATAGGGAAGTTTCCAAAATTAAAAATTATGCAAGTTTCTCACAACACAGAATTAGCAGTAAGGTTCGGTTCTAAGGTTCGTAACATTATTGATTCTCCTGAGTATAAAGAAATATTTGGTGACGTGAAACTGCGTGAGGACTCCAAAGCAAAAGGTAGATGGGAAACAAATCAAGGGGGCGAGTACTATGCCGCGGGCGTTGGAGCGAGTATCACGGGCCGTGGTGCGGATTTATTGATTATAGATGACCCACACACGGAACAAGATTCCATGTCAGATTCTGCAATGGAACGTGCGTATGAATGGTACACTTCTGGTCCACGACAACGATTACAACCGGGAGGCTCAATATTATTAGTAATGACTCGTTGGGCAGAAGACGATTTGACAGGAAGATTATTGAAGGCTCAAACGGAACCTAAAGCAGATACATGGCAACAGATTTCATTTCCTGCGATTCTAGATTCAGGGAACCCAGTCTGGCCTGAATACTGGGAATTACCAGAATTAGAAAAAATAAAAGCATCGGTACCGATTCGTAATTGGTCTGCTCAGTATATGCAAGAACCTACCAGTGAGGAGGGTGCAATTTTAAAACGAGAGTGGTGGCAAGCTTGGAAAGGACCCATACCTAATTTAATGCATGTGATACAAAGTTATGATACAGCCTTTTCAAAAAAAGAGACTGCAGATTATTCTGCAATTACAACATGGGGTGTGTTTACTCCAGAAGAAGGGGGAGCTCCCCATATAATTTTACTAGATGCCATACGAGGTAAATTTGATTTTCCAGAATTAAAAGCAGTTGCTTTAGATGCGAATAAGTATTGGGAACCGGAGACTATTATTATAGAGCAAAAGGCAAGTGGTGAACCTTTGACTCAAGAGTTTAGAAGAATGGGTATACCTGTTGTTCCGTTTACCCCGACCCGTGGTAATGATAAACATACCCGAGTAAATTCAGTAGCACCTATTTTTGAAAGTGGTGCAGTTTGGTATCCGCATGGAGAAAAGTTTGCAGATGATGTTATGGATGAGTGTGCTGCTTTTCCAAATGGAGCCAATGACGATTTTGTAGATTCTACTACACAAGCTGTACTTAGATACAGACAAGGCAACTTTGTTGAGTTATACTCAGATTATGTTGATAATGAGGATAGACCTCCAAAGGAATACAGGTACTACTAATGAGTATTGTGAGTTTAGCCAAAGGCTTATTTAAAAAATTTATCGGAAAAACAGATGACGTTCCACGTTCCTCGGCACCCAGAGAGGCTCCACAAGAATTTTCTACATCACCTGCACCAGTAGATCAAGTAGACACAGGAATATCAAAAAGAGAACAGGGTAGGCAAATTGCCTTAACTAGAAAACAAATTGAAAAAGATGAACTCAAAAAATTAGCAGAAGGTGTAAAACTTAAACCTTTACACATGGGCCGAGAAACTACAGACTTTGGTTCTGCAATTTATGATCAGGTTGCTTTAGACCCATCAAAAAAAGCAATGTCTGTTGACTATTGGTTACAGAAACTTAGTAATCCAAAGTATCAATCTCAACAAACAGTTCCTGGAACCACAGGTGTAAAACGAAACATTACTAGAGAAGAACTTGAGGATACAAACATTGCCATTTTTAATCCAGACAAACCTGATGAACTTATAGGAGGTTTGTTAAAAGTTGCAAAGGACATGAACAAAAATGTTTCAAAAAAAGTTATTTTAAATGCAGTGGTTCGTTCTCCTGCAGTGCGTAGTAAAATTGTAACCTTTAGAGCACCTAAAGAATATAAAAAATTACAAGACTCTTATTTTGATGAATACGATAATATTTTTAAAGACCTTGAACAGAAAGTAAGAAGTGCTCCGGATAACACACCTGTTGGTAATATGAGAATAGATGATGCAACAGGACAGATGTTATCTCCTCTTAAAACTAATCAGCTTTCAGCTATTCAAAGCGCCCGTAAAAATTTATATGAGAGAAAAGTTCAACTTGATGAATATTACCAAAACCTAAATAAATTTGGTCAGCACTCAACGGGACGGGAAACTTTTGAATTACCAAACTCACTAGCAGAGTTGACACGCGACAGACCAAATTTATCTGACAACGTAACCGCATTAACTTCAGCACAAAGACGGGAACTTTTGGAAGATGCCTTTGAAAAAACATATGGCGAAAATTTAGGTACAAGGTTTGAAAAACTTAGTAAACTTCACAATACTTTAAGCAAACCAAGAAACTTTAAAACACCTATATATGCAAACGAACACCCCTATAGAGTTCATGGTCCTTTGGAATATGTAGAAGATGTTTATCAGATACCACCAGATTTAATGCCAGCTAAAAACTTATCACAAGCGCATTTTGGGCAGGTACCCAATGTAATCGCCTATTCTCGTTATGGGATAAGACATGTTGATGGTAACCCAAATGTTAAAGTTGCAGCTATTGATGAAATACAATCTGATGCACAAAAACAAGCATTAAAGACTATAAAAAGAGAAGGAGGTAAAACAAAAAGGGTAAATACTTTTAACCTTGATGCAGCTAAACTATTGTATGAGGATGATATAGCCATAAGACAAGCAAGAGGAGATGTCTTATCAAAAGAGTTAAGAGATAATGCGCAAACACTACCCAACGACCAACGTTTTAGAATAACTCAAGAATTAAATACTATTAATGATGAAGTGAAAGCTTTACAAAATACTGCAAACATGGCAGGAGAATCTATACCTCAGGACATCAGAAGTAATGCAGACTTTTTACCTTTTTTAAATCCACAAAGTTATAATGATTTTGTTATTAAAAACGTTATTAAAAATGCTCCACGATTAGATCCTGAAGTACAATGGGTAGCTGTCAATCCTACAACACGAACACTGGCTCTCAAACAAACAGGTGAAACAAAAGGAAAAGGTTCAGGACTTGCAGGCAATTGGTTAAACTATGGGGCTCCCGATGGTAGCACAGGTATTCCTGGTGTTTTTCAATCTAAAAGACGCCCAAATTCAAATGAATTAGGAGAACCAGAACTTACCGACACAAAGGGAACTGCCTTTATACCTGAAGTTTTTAAAAAACTAGCAAAACAATATGGTACAGAAGCTAAAACTATTAAAATAGCAAAATCAGACATTACAAAACCTTTTAAAATAATAGGAAGTGAAGCTCAACCGCAGGCTATAAAAAATTTAAAATATAAAAATATGGAAGCAACAAACGAACATTACGGAGCTTTTGCAACTGAGGCAGAAGCAAAACAGGCTTTAATGCAAAGAATTGACTCGCAGTCTATACCGGCAAATATAAGATTAGAAATAAAAGAGATGGATGAATTTGATAAGGACTTGTATTATGAAGCATTTGCTCTTAAAATTACACCAGAGATGAGAGGCACTCCTTTTAAACTATATAAGAAAACTGGAGGTCTAGTCGTAGACCTGTTTAAATGGTAGAATAAATTATGTCAAAAATGAAAAGCTACTACAAAAGAAAAAAACAAGAGTACCAAGACGATTACATGGATAGCATGATGCCTAATCCATTTACTTATTTTACAAAAAAACCAAAGACAAAAAAATTTACAGAACCTGATTTACTTGCAGATGTACGAGGCAAAGATAATGCACGAAGAAGAAGTTATAAATCTATGTTTCCTGCAATTGTTGGTGATAAGGTAGAGGACATAAGAACTAAATCTTTTAGAAGCGCAAAAATGGTATCAAACGGAGGTTTAATAGAAGTACCTCAAAAAATGGAAATCAAAGGCAAAAAAACAAAGTTATACTAATGGATGATGAAGAAAATATAGAGGAGCTAGAAACTTCTGAGCTACCGGAAGAAGTAGATGTTGAAGTAACAGAAGGCGAAGCACAAGAACCTGTCGTAGAGGAAGAAGAGGATTTTTATGCCAATATTGCGCAAGACATGGATGATACTATACTTGGTCGTTTGGCTAGTGGTCTTTTGTCTGACTACAAAAAAGATAGAGAATCAAGAAAAGAATGGGAAAAAGGGTATACCTCTGGTTTAGATTTATTAGGTTTTAAATATACAGATGTTCAAGGTCCTTTTAGTGGAGCAAGCACAGTCACACACCCTTTACTTGCAGAATCAGTAACACAATTTCAAGCTCAGGCTTATAAAGAACTTTTACCAAGTGACGGACCTGTTCGCACACAAATAGTCGGTGAAACTACTCCTGCTGTTGAAGCTCAATCAGATAGAGTGCAGCAATTTATGAATTATATGATTATGGATCAAATGGAAGAGTACACTCCAGAATTTGATCAGATGTTGTTTTACTTACCTCTTGCAGGATCTACATTTAAAAAAATATATTACGATGAAATTATGCAACGTGCAGTAAGTAAGTTTGTTCCTGCAGAAGATTTAGTTGTGCCTTACTATGCTTCTGACCTTAAAGATTGTGAACGAATAACTCATGTCATCAAAATGAGTGAAAACGATGTTCTTAAAAAACAACGTGCGGGATTTTATAGAGATGTAGCTATCTCACCTGGCATGCAAGACGACAATCAAATACAAGATAAATATAATCAAATGGAAGGTGTTGAAGAACAAGGAGACAGAGATTATCAACATAACATTTTAGAGATGCATGTTGATTTAGATTTAGACGAGTATGTTTCTGCTAATGATGAAAAAAATATTAAAATACCCTACATAGTTACCATTGATGAAGGATCTGGAGAAATCTTATCTATTTACCGAAACTATTATCCAACCGATGATTTAAGTAAAAGAAAAGAATATTTTGTCCATTATAAGTTTTTACCTGGTCTAGGTTTTTATGGTTTTGGTTTAATACACATGATTGGTGGATTGTCAAAAACTGCAACGGCGGCATTAAGACAATTATTAGATGCAGGAACTTTAAGTAATTTACCTGCAGGTTTTAAATCAAGAGGTTTAAGAATTAGGGACGATGATCAACCTTTTCAACCAGGAGAGTTTAGAGATGTAGATGCTCCAGGGGGTAACATTAAAGATCAGTTTCAAATTTTACCTTTTAAAGAACCTAGTGGGACTTTATTTCAATTATTAGGCTTTGTCGTACAAGCAGGACAACGTTTTGCCTCAATTGCTGACATGGCAATAGGCAATGATCAACAAAATAGGGCAGTTGGTACCACAATGGCTCTCTTGGAGCGTGGATCAAGAGTCATGAGTGCGATCCACAAGCGTCTTTACTACGGAATGAGACAAGAATTTAGACTTTTAGCTAAAGTTTTTGGCGAATACCTGCCTCCGATCTACCCTTATGCAGTTTATGGTGGAAATCGCATGGTAAAAGTTGCAGATTTTAGTGAACAAGTGGATGTTATACCAGTTGCAGACCCAAATATCTTCTCAATGGCTCAAAGAGTGACTTTAGCGCAAACTCAATTGCAAATTGCACAAACAAATCCACAAATGCACAATGTAAGAGAGGCATATAGACGAGTTTATGAAGCTTTAGGTACAAAACAAATAGATAATTTATTAAAACCAGAGAATCCACCTCAACCAAAAGACCCTGCAATAGAAAATGCAGAGGCTTTGCGTATGCAAATACCTCAAGTGTTTCCGTATCAAAACCATGATGCTCATATTATGACACATGTAGCGTTTATGAAGTCTAGAATGGTTCAAATTAATCCAATGGTATATGCTTTATTACAAGCTCATGTTTCAGAACACATTTCTTACAAAGCTAGAGCAGTTGTAGCTTTAATGGTGTTAGATGATCCTAAATTACAACAATTAAAACAAGAAAGTTTAGAAGCTTTTCAAGCAGAAACAGAAAGTTTGATTGCAGGACAAGTGTCTATATTAACACAAGAACTTGTAACACAAGAAGGAGCAAAAGAAGATCCATTAGTCATGTTAAAACAAAGAGAGTTAGATTTAAAAGCGATGGACATGCAAAGAAAAGCTCAAGAATTTACTGTAGAAGAGCAAAGAAAACTTGGAGAGTTTGAAGGCAAGATTGATTTAGAAAAAATGAAACGAGAAGATGCTGAAGCTGCAGGACAAGAAAGAATTAGAGTTGCAGACGAAAAACTTGATTTGATGGAACGTAAAATAGAAAACGAGGAGAATAAAAATGAAGGGTAAACGATTTGGTCCTCCTCCTAAAAAAGGACCGCAAGCTCAAGGATTTAGTAAAGGAGGAAGTAGAAACGCCACCTCACAAGAACAGGCTTTTTTTAAAGAAAGTTTTAATCGTCATTTTTTGTCCACACCAGCAGGAAGCAATAATTTAAGAATATTTAGTCCAGCTCATATAAATACTATTATGGGTAAAGTAGTTCAAGATTTTGAAGGTAGAGGAGGCAGAAGAGGCCCTTCTACAAATATGAATGCGGGGTATGTTGCCAAAGAATCTGAAACTGGAGTAAATACTAAAAAAGTTACTGGGCTAGATACAAAAAAATTAACAGGTATGAATAGTGGTAGACTGGTTGAACCTAAACTCAAACAACGTCCAGTAAAAAAAATTCAAACTTTGCCATCGGGAAGAACAGAGAACAGAACAGAATACAGCAAAACTATTAAAACAAAAAAAGGATTTACAAATGTTCCTTCATTATATGATAATAAAGAATTAAATGAAGATGACTTAACAAAAATGTACAGTAAAACCAAAACAGATCCTTCAACCAATCGCAGAGTTAAAACCTATAAAACTGCAAAAGAAGCAGTTACTGCTGCTAAAAGAAGAAGTAATCAAATTGTTAGAAGAAATAAAGGTGGCATGGGTTGTCCTCATAGAGAGAGGGGGGTCAAAAGTGACATTAAAGGTATTAGTCCCATACAGTTAAAAGGTAAAAAATTTATAGGAGTAAAATAATGATCGCAGAAAGTGTAATTGGTGTTGCCGGTAAAATTCTTGACAAGTTTGTTGAGGATAAAGATTTAAAAACGAAGATAGAAGGAGAGTTAAGAAAACAAACTTTGGCTCTATCTCAAGAACAAGCAAAAGCGAATACAGAACAAGCGAAACATCCATCGTTGTTTGTTTCAGGAGCTAGACCTGCTATTATGTGGATTTGTGCTTTAGGTTTGTTTACTAATTTCTTTATATTACCTATTGCAGAATGGGCGTGTGCTATTTGGGCTCCTAGTGTTGAATTACCAAATCTTCAGACAGGTGAACTTATGTCTTTAACCCTTGCATTACTCGGATTAGGCGGCATGCGTAGCTTTGAAAAGAGCAAAGGGGTTGCAAGAAAAAATTTAAAAGAGTAAAATGATTTTGATTTGTTTAACTTTAACCGGAGAATGTTATGAATCTATGGTCACAACCAAAAATTACTGAAATATCAGTAGGACTAGAAATTAATTCTTACGCGTGTGCTGAGAAGTAATTTGTTATATTTATTTTGTTTTTATTCAAGTTAATTTAGGATAGGGTGTGTAAGAGCACCCTATTTTTTTATGGCAAAAAAACAAACACAAGTTTCTTATAGTCCTTGTAAGAAGACAAGAAGAAGACACAAACCTTTAGGGTTTAGACATCGTAAAAAATTAGGGCCTAAGTCACATTTAAGAATATTTAAACATGCTTGATATTGATACAGTACAAAATATAAGACACTATATTAAGAAGAGATTAGCAGAAACAAAAGAGGATATTGTGTACAGTATAGACACGATTGAAAAACTACAGTATGCTAAAGGCAAGCTCAGTGCATATGAATCACTGCTTCAGGATCTAAAAGACCTGCAAAAAAGAGAGGATATTTTCAATGACGACATTGATAAAACCTGAACGATTCTCACAGGAAGATAATGAGGACGCAAATATTCCAAAAGGACCAAAAGAAATTGAGGAATATATAAAGAAACTACCCAATCCAGTTGGATACAGACTTTTAATCAGACCTTGGTCTGGTCACAAAAAAACAAAAGGCGGTATTCTACTTTCCGAACAAACTCAAGAGAACATTCAAATGACAACTGTTGTTGGTGTTGTAATCAAGATGGGTGATTTGTGCTATCAAGATAAAACAAAGTTTCCAACAGGTCCTTGGTGTAAAGAAGGTCAATTTATTGTCTATGGACGTTATGCAGGAGCACGCTTTAAAACAAAATACGGAGAGCATCGCATTTTAAATGATGATGAAATTATTGGAACAATTGAAAAACCCGAGGACATCCTCGCATTATTTTAGGAGATAATAAATGGCAGAACAAAATTTAGTTGAGTTAGATACAGATGAAGTTAAAGAAGAAGCTGTATCTGTAGCAGCTCAGGAACAAGAAACAAAACCAATTTTAGAAGAAGTAGATTTAGGATATACAGATCCTGTAAAACCAGACACGGAAGCTAAAATTGTTGAAAAGAAACAAGAAGAGCCAGAGACAGACGATCTATCAGGAACTTCTGAAAACGTACAAAAACGCATTTCTCAACTTACAAGAAAGTACCGAGAAGCAGAAAGACGAGAAAAAGCAGCTTTAGATTATGCTAAAGGACTACAACAAAAATACCAAAGCACAGAGAAGCAATATTTAAATGCAGATGATAAATATATAAAAGAATTTGACGCACGGGTTGATTCTCAAAGAGAAGAAGTTAAACGTGGTCTTAAAAAAGCTATTGAGGATTCTGATTCTGATAAGATTATGGAATACAATGATAGGCTAACTCAATTAGCAGTTGAAAAAGAAAAAGCAAGAATTAAAATCGCAGAAAATGAAGAAAAAACAAAAAATATAGAAGAAGAAGCAAAACAACCTGCTCCTTTACCAGAAACCCCTGCAGAAGCCTCTCCTAGAGCAAAACAGTGGGCAGAAGAAAATAATTGGTTTGGTGAGGACAAGGTTATGACTAATGCGGCCTTTGGTGCTCACCAAGAATTGGTTGAACAGGGGTTTGACGCGGAGTCAGAAGACTATTACAATGAAATTAACAAAAGAATGAGGGAATATTTCCCCCATAAATTTGCAGACGATAGAAGACCCGTTCAAACTGTTGCCTCTGCGGGGCGTAAACAGCAAGGACGCAAAACAGTGAAGCTCACCCGCTCACAAGTGGCTATTGCCAAAAAACTAGGGGTGCCACTAGAAGAATACGCAAAATTCGTGAAGGAGTAAAAAAATGAATGAAAAAATAGAAAGAACCTCACGCGTGTCACAAGAGAATAAGCCTAAAAGGAATAAACCTTGGACACCTCCATCAAGTTTAGATGCACCCCCTGCACCGAAAGGGTACAAGCACAGATGGATTAGAACTGAGTTTATGGGAGCCCAGGATACTGGTAATGTTTCTAAAAAACTCAGAGAAGGGTGGGAATTTGTAAGATCCGAGGAGGTTATGAACCAACTTGGTGATCACGACTATCCAGTAATCCAAAATGGCAG
>TARA_R110002012_G_scaffold56395_1_pt1 | contig 14467 bp, 6 predicted proteins | sample TARA_R110002012 | Tara Oceans TARA_R110002012 (sample SAMEA4396515) | marine metagenome | biome: Westerlies Biome; feature: [DCM] deep chlorophyll maximum layer (ENVO:01000326); material: water (ENVO:00002006), including particulate matter (ENVO:01000060) such as... | depth 40 m
ATTTTAATACGGTTTCAACGGTATTACAAAGCATAGAAAACACCCAATAAAAAGGGGGGTTGATAAAAAGAAAAAGAGAAGTTTAAAAAAGCTCTTAATAATTGATTTTACTTTTATTGCGGGCATTTTTCGCTCTTTTTATTCAATAGCAATATAACACAATCCATGATTGGAAAAGGTAACTGTTGGGATAATGCAGTAGCGGAATGTTTCTTTAAGATTATTAAACAAGAATAGCTGTATCGTTTTAAGTTTACTTCAGTTACTAAAACAAGCTTTTGCAATAGCTAAATCAGGATTAATATATGATGGGGAATATAAAAGTACGCTAGTGAAAAATTAATGAGATTTTACTTGTTTTTTACCACAGTACTTTGTTACAGCACGTATTTTTATGATATTTCATTTACTATAATTTCGTCAATTATCCATTTCCCATTAACTTTTCGTATAAAAACTCTTACTCCAGTTCCACATAATTTTCCACAACCCATTCCGCTATTTAAAATTCCAAAGGATTTAGTTGAGTCAAATTGAATTCTGGATAGGCTAGTGGTTTCATTCAAATAGAAGTCGTATTCTTTTTTCCAAATATTACTACCTTTTGGGAATTCCGAACGATATTTAAATTCTAATTTGTCCTCAGCTTTCAACTTTTCTAAGTCAATCTTATATTCAATAGACAAGTCATTAGAATCAAGAATTAAGTTATATTTTGAGAAATGTTTTAATAATTGTTCTCTTTCCTTCATTTCAAGAGAATTGACTGAGTCTTTAATCGCAATTACTAATTTGATAGAGTCAGCTTTGAGTTCCGTTTTCCTTTTTCTATAATCCGCTAATGCTTTCGCAATTCCAGTTGTATCTGATCCAATTATTTCTCCCTTTTCGTTAAAAATAGGTTTAGGAGGTCGTGGTGGTTTTAGTCGAAAATCATAATGTAAAGAATCCATTAAAGCAGGAAATATTTCATAAACTACAGACTGTTCAAATTCCAATTCAGATTGCTTTTTATCACAGTTAAAAAGGAGCACTGATATCAGAATTAGTAACAATGTTAGTTTTTTGGTCATATGTGCTGTAACGTTTTTGTGTAAGGAACGTTGCGGTTTTGTGTGCGAGGATTTTCCGCAGGAAAATCAGCAGCTAGCAAAAGAGCAACGACCAAATGATTGAACTAAGATAAGCAATGTTTTTTACACGGTGTTACCTGCTGTTGTTTTCCGTTTTTACTTTCTTAAAATTCAAAAAAAATGCAAAAACCAAACCAGCGAAAAACTCCGCTTATTTTTACAGTGTAGTTTTTCAATTCCACAAACTTGCTCAATTCCGTTTGAGTGTTAACTCCGCAACTTGCTAATTTCTACTCACAGTTCGATTTTGGTTTTCAATTCAGATTGCGATTCCGTATACGAGCTAAAAAATCCGACGTGAATTTCATTCAGAATTCTGCTATTCGTTCTTAAATTTTCTTTGAGAATATTGTCCTAATTGATATGCAATTAAAATTGGAATTAAAGCAAAAGCCATATACTTTTCTAAAAGGCCATATTCTGATAATGCTATTAATATTGCAGTTGAAACAATAATAAAAATTAAGTCAAATGTTCTTTTTTTTATTTTCATTTAATTAAGGTTTGATTGAGTTCCGCAATTGCAGGTAACGTTTAGTATATGAAAAGTAGGCGATTTCGAATAACGAAACTTTCGGTTAAGCACAGACTTTGGTACGAGCCAAAAGCCTTGATTTCATTACTGTTTCGCCTATTTTTTATATACATTGTTGGCAAATCGTTTTCTTAATAGTTAAAACTTATCAATAGTAATTGCTTTCTTTTTTGTTGTTGTTTTTATTAGTTTTTTAGTATGAATATTATAAATCTCAGTGATTCCCGAGTAATACGAAACCTTCAAGTGTTGATCAGGGTTAATCGAAATACTCTCAACGCCCTTAAAATAAAATATTTGATTAATTAATTCTACATCACTAAAAACATAGGTATGTGTGTGTGCATTAGAATCCCAGTTTAATTGTTTTTCAAAAATTTTATTATTTAAATTTTGAATACTATCCTGTGATAATTCAATTTTTGTCTTATATAAATTCCATTCTTTTTCTTTCTTTTCAAAAGCAGCTCGGTCTTTTTTCTTTATCTTACCTGAAGTGTAGGGTTTTCTATCCCAATCTATTTCGGGTATACTGAATGGTGTATACTTAGGCATATCTTCCTTATAAGTATATTCCCATACTACAGACTTTTTGAGTTGTAATTTATTCGTATTTGCTTTTTCCGCTTCGTAAAAAGTTTCATCCTCTAAAAGGTAATTGCCACCCTCAGTACTAAATATTGCGGTATATTTCCATTCATCTTTGATAGACTCCCCAAACCCGGATAATGAATATTCCATTGTCTGAGCACCAATGTTTGCAGTTGCTAGTTGTGGAGATCTTCCTTGTAGCTTTGGATTATTAATATTTGCCCATACCGTTTTTACAATTTCGTTTTTCGCTAGGTTGTAAAATTGAATTGAGCCATTGGCACTTGCCAATAGAAGAATATTGGTGTTATTGAAATTAGTTCCGATTGTTCTTGGTGATGGTATTTTTAATTGAGCATATTCATAGAGCTCTAATTTGGAGAAATCAGCAACGAGAATCCTAGTAATATCATTGGTTACCATTGTTATATCTGTTTCTCCGTGATGCATCCATGTGACGTCTTCTTGTAAAAAGATTTTGTCTTCAGAAAAAATTGAGTACATCAATGGTGTTAACATTGCTTGTCTATTTGTAACAACATTGGTCACGAATTGAATTTCATCTGGATATTCTGTTTTCTTTTCATTGATGGAATTCTCAATGATTTCACCTTTAAAATATTGTTCGAGATGCTTAAAAGGCACAAAGTCACTTTCCTTTGGGATATCTTTTACTTGCTGGTATTCTATGGTTTCTATTTTTGTTGTTTCAATATTAATCCGATATATTTTATTCGATGTCCATGCAAAAACATGTTTTCCTGATTTAGAAAATACCGCCCAAATAACAACTTCTGGTAATTTAATTGTTTGTATAGTTGTTCCTTTGGAATCTTTTATTTCTAATAATGGCAACTGTTGAGATGGCACTACATAAATTTGCCCATATACTGTTGAGGTAAAAAAAAGAAAAAAACTGGATATTATTAGATACTTCATATTTATTGTATTTTACGTAATTCAATAGTTGCTTTTGATTTAAATCCTTGTGCATTATATATGTTTGCTCTTAAGAGATAGTATTTATTGTTTTTTTGTATTGACTCGAGAAGCATCAACCCATAGAGTGCTGTTTCGTAGTCCTTTTGTTTGAATAAGAGTTCACACTTGGAATATTTGAATTCAAGGATATCAAAAAATGATTGATATTCCTTATTGAAATCAGTGTAATTGGAATTCACTAATTTGTATACATCGTGAGCTTCTTTGTATTTTCCAGTCTCAACCAAAATATTAAATTTCATAAATCCAAGCCAATTAAATGCTGGGTCAAATTTTGAAGTTTGATCTATGGCTTTGTTTAACAAATCAAGTGCCTCTGAGTAATCCTTATTTGTGTTTTTTAGACATGCTTCCAAACCTAAGACTAGATTGTTTTTATTTTTCGAATATAAGTTGTTATACTTTTTTAAGTAAAGTAGATCAATCTCGGCTTGACTCAAATTGTTGTTTTTAATATTTGCATAAATACCAGATGCCAGAAGCATAGAGACGTCTTGAGGAAATAATAAAAGATCATCATTGGTTGCTCTCTGGTCAATTGAATACATATTTGAAAATTCTGAAGGTTTATTTTCCTTGAAGTATTGTTTAGCAATGGGAAAAAATGAAGAGACTGTTTCGTAATCTCTATATTTATATGATTTTATAATAATTGAGATTGCTTCTCCTGCAGAAACTTTATAGTTGGTATTGTCCAAAATAGATTCAGCTTTAGAAGTCATACCCATTTCTCTATAACAATGTGCTTTTTTAAGTTTGACCAAATACTTTGTCAATGCAAAAGCTTTGTCCGAATTTGCTAAATATAAAGCATGATCATAATTGGCATTTTGTTGCCATCTATCTATTAATTCGATTAACGCTAGAGGGTCTTTAGAGTTATAGTCCTCCATTTTAAGCTTAACATCTTCTAAAGAAGGGTATCCATCGTTCCAGAAGTAATTAATGACCAGCTTTCTTTCTCTTGCCGTAGCTAAATCATAAACATATAAAGACCGTTCATACTCATCTAAACGATCAATTGTTTCTTGATTATATAAAGAGGTATTTGGAAGTACCCTTGTCTCGTCATAAACCAGCTTTATATTATTTCTTATATCCCACATTGCAGCTTGGGCTTGTTTTTGAGAAACTGTAAGTACAATTTCCTTATCCTTAGTAGAGTTAATAAGAAACTTTATGATTGATACAGCTTGTGCGGTATTTGTCATAACTTGATCAAATTGTAAGTCTTGTTCTGAAGCTGTGATATTTAACATGCTTCTGTATTCATTTACATCGCCTTGTACATCATTAAACCCTTGTAACTCTTTAGATAAAGTTATTAACTCGGGATTATTACTATTTGCTGCTAATTCCTGAATGAAGCCTTGTACTTCGCTATTAATCAGAGGGTCTTCATAGATGCTGAACTTGTCTTTCGTTGCTGAATTCATTTGCCCTCTTGAGCTAATTGCACATAGAGTGTAGTCTGTAATAGGTTTACTTAAGGTGGGGTCGCTTGGTGCTTTATATTGATGGTAGTTTTGATGATTTATTTTCATTTCTGCAATTAATTCTTTAGCTCTGTCTGTGCTAATTGCGCCATTTTTACATTCACAGAATGCTCTGAAATATGCTTTTCCAAATTGCAGTTTGTCACTAGCTGTTCTATAAAAATTTGCAGCTTCAGGTGTACAGTCCATAGAGCTTTTCATATTAGCAGGTTCTAATGAGCCTGACATACATGAGGAGGCCGTATATATTTTCTGTGTTGGGATTAGATCTCCAAAATGAGCAACTTTCTTTTTGACCATTTTACCATGATACATATATTGTGCTTCTGGAACTGAAGCGGGTATTTGCATGAAAATCTCATTGGCTTCTTCTCTTGTTTTTACTCCTTTTTCACATTTGCAGACTGCAACCCAGTATTTGGCAATTTTCTCTAATTCAGAATCTAAGTATTTATCGTAGCCTGTAAGCGTGTTTTTATTTTTAAGAACTGATAGAATTTTATTGTAGTCTCCATCGTAAGTTGTGCATGCAGATTGTCCAAATGCTATTTGCTGAGAAAGGAATATAATAAATAGTAAAAGTGTTCTCATATGAGTTTTTTAATGTTTGCCAACGGTTAGTATATGAAAAGTAGGCGATTTCAAGGCATAAAATTTTTAGTTAAGCACATAGTTTGGTACGAGCCAAAAGCCTTGAATTTATTACTGTTTCGCCTATTTTTTATATACATTGTTGGCAAATCGTTATTTATTAATAACGTTTATCATAATTTCCACTAATTACAGCATTTAAATATTTTTTATTTTGTTTTGAAATGGAAGAGTTCTTTTTGACTTTTCTTAATAGACGTTTTTGATCCCATTCATCCATATTCTTACCTCTGCCAGATTGAATTAATTTGTCTAAAATCGATTGCTGTCTTGGAAACATATCTTCTCTTGGGTGCTCTATTATAGAATTAAGCATATAATAAAATGCATTTTGGTCGAAGTTAAAATCGAAAATCAACATATTTACCAGGTCGATTTTATCTTGTGTCAGAACAAGTGCAAACCCATCTTTAGAATAATTGATAACTTTTCCTATAACATCATCAGTTACTATAGTGTCAGAATCATTGTTTTCTAACAATACTTTTACCATGTTTTTATCCATCCTTATGTAAAGCGCAAAATCCAATAAATTCATCTTATAATCGTCAGATGCAGTAATGTAATCAATCATGGGCATTCCGTCAATAGTTCGTTCATTCCAATTCCAATCATCTGTAAAATCACCTGTAGAAATCACTCCAGTTTTAAGATCGGTTCTTATTATATTTTTTTTCGTCCAATCTCTTCTTTTAATTAGTTCTTTTATCCTTGCAAGGTGATCATTGTATATGAAAGGGTCGGAGGCTACTGGAAGCGTATACCGATTCCAGTCTTCACCGAACATTGATATATAAGTGTACGAATTTTCAATCCAAATTTTATAAAATGTAGCTAAGTCTTCATCAGCTAAATTAACTCCATTGGTTAAAGGCAAAAGGTCTGGAGATAAGTAACGGTGGATATGTTTGTTGTTTTTATACAATACTTCTTCACTGAATTTTTTGAAAATTTTAGTTCTGTTTTCTTTAACCCAGTTTAAATAGAATCCTTTATTGCTTTCATAAATAATAAAGAAAGCGTCTCTTTTTTTTGCACACAGTAATAAGTCAATGGCTTTGTATTTTGATTTCGAAGTTTTAAGTGAATGAAATGTGCTTATAACTTTCAATGTATCATTTATATCGGCTGAACTCGATAAATTTTGCAGTTTTACGGCATCAGAATTTTCAAATGTATACTTCGTTTGTCCTCCGAGTAATTCCGATATTTTATTAAAGCTTTTAATAGATAGTGCTTCTTCAGCAATATCTAGAGGAGTTTTTCCATCAATAGTGAAGTCAATAGAAAAGCCTAAATCAACAAATTTTTGAATGGTGTTTGGCGCATCCATAATTGCCGCCATTGTAATGACTTCTTGTACTTTATTAGTAATAACACTTTGCGGTTTGCCCTCTAATTCAGTGTTTAAAAAAGCATAAACAACATCTGCTTGATCAATTTTTATAGCATATATTATAGGGAAAGAGCCGTCAATAGTAACTGATTGATGTAAATTTGCGCCTACAATATTTTTAATGATATCTTGGTCGTTTTCCTCTATTGACTTTTTTAATGATACTTCTAAACTCATCTTTATCATAGAGTATTCAGAGGCTTTTTCTCCTACGAAGTATTTAGCGTTTTTGGATTCGGCTGTTATGAAACTGGAGTATGCAACTAAGGGGTTATTAGTACCAGCGAAGTGGCCCATCAGGTAATAGTATTCTATTTTAGGGTTTTCTGTTGCAGCCAAACCTGCAAAACGCATGGCACCTTGCTGAAATATGGGTTCTCCCGTTTTTTCATAAAGTGCATACTTTCTTTTCGCTGCATTGATATACTGAATATCCTTAGCAATTAGGTTATTAACTGTATGAGTTTTTTTGACGGGAATTGGACAATTATTTTTAGTCCAAGTAGTGCTAGAAAGCTTTAAATTATTCTTCATAGACTCTTTAAAACATTCAAGGTTATCTATATATTCAAGCAGGTAGGTTTCTTCTTCTTTACTATACGCAAAAGCTGCCTTCTGGTAATAATGTTTAATTGTTTGATTATTTATTTCTAAAGCTTTTTGATAAAAAACTGTCATTTGCATCTCAGCTTGAAAAATCAAATCCTGTTTGACAGTAGCTGCTTCCCATCTAGCTATTCGTTTGGCCTCGGCTTGATCCAATAGTGAGAGTGCACTAAACATTGCTCCTTCATAATTACCAGAGTTTAAATCGTTGAGTGAGGAATTAAGGGTATTGGTTACCTGATCCAAATTATCTGCTTTGTTCTGGGTTTGTAAATCGGCAATAGCCTGCATGTTATTATTGAAGTTTTGTAATAAAGCTTCGGGAGAGTTGGCACTATTTAGTTCGCCATAAGATTTTACCTGCTGAGCATAGGCTTTCGCTATATTTTCACCTTGTTTTTTTAAACCCATAGCTTTGTTGTAATTAGCAAAGCTTTTCATGAGCTTTTGATGGGTCGATGACTTTTTATTTATTTGTCCAACTGAGGCTCCTGTTTGAGTTCCATATCCACAAGGGCTATTCCGAATTACAGGCTTAAATTCCGCATTAGGGTAATTTGATTGGATCGTTTGACTTATGGCATTCATGCTGTTTCGAATAGCTTCTGCTTGATTAGCAGTTCTAGTTTTAGTTACGCCATTCACGGTATATGTTGATTGATTACATTCGCAATTGTAAGCATACCAGGCGCTAATTTGCGTCCATCGTTGTACTTTATTTCCGCTATTTACACGCTCTGTAGGAGTCCAGTTTTTAGCAGCTTGTACTTTATTAAGATATAGCTTTGCATTTGAGTCAGGGCATTGCCCTTTTACTTCAGCATTTGATAAACCTAACATTAAGGCTGTAAGTAGTATTAATTTAATTTTCATCTATTAGGTTTTTAATGTTTGCCAACGTTTAGGCTATGGTTAGTACGGGAATTAAAAGTAGTGAACTTTCGATTAAGCACTTAGCCAAAACTTTTTATTTTGTTTTATCTTTTTATTATAAATCCAAATCAAAAGATTTGGCGGACTTGGTTAAAAGCACTAAACTTTCGGGTTAAGTACTAAAACCCGCATTAACTATAGCCATTGTTGGCAAATCGTTTTTTAGTAGCGTTTGTCATAATTGCCGTCATAAATAGCTTTCCAGTATTTATGGTCTGTTGATTGCTTTATATTCTCTTTACTATATCTTATATTTTCATCAGAATTACTATATGGTGTTTCTGGAAGAAGGTTTCTCTCGATAATATTTTCAATTAATTTCTTTAAGTATGTGCTTTCTGTTTCTGAAATCGCCCTTCTTTTGCGAAAAAAACTTTCTCCGAGTATTTCGTTAAAGGTTGTTTCTTTGTTATAGTAGCCAAACTCAAATAGAAATATTTGAGTTATGTCATAAGCGGCTTTAGATGATTCTTTATAGTTGTATGCATTTTGATATGGTTGTAATAGAGGTTTTGGATTACTGAGAAAGTATTTAACCTGGTTATCATTAATTTTATTAGGTGTTTGAGAGAAATAGTTTTTAAGTAAAACTCTAGTGAGGTTAGTATCATATCTATAATGCATACTTAATTCTAAAATATTAACATCTTTTTTATAGCTTCTATTGTATCCACTTCCTTTGATTATGTATTCATAAACGTCTTTTGAATTCCAATATCTTTCAGGGTGACCACTATATTGAATGTTAATGAGATCTGGGTAAAGAGATGGCTTTTTAATTAAATCATCTAAGTTTTGTTTTCTTTTTTCCACCTCCCAATACGTGATGAAATTATGATTTAACTTATTTGCTCCTCGATCTTTTTCACTAAGAGAAAAGAAGCCAACGGATTCTTCAACCCAAGTTTTTATGAATAGATGTAAATCTTTATTATTTAAATACCCGTCTTTTGATAAATGCAACGTAATTAAACTGTTCGATAAGTATTTGTAAACGTTTCTGTTTTTAACGTAGAGTATGTCTTTTGCAAATTGGGTAAATATTTTGTCTCTATTTGTTATTTTCCATTCATTATAGAGTACCCTATTGTTTTCATATATAAAGAATAATCCATCTCTTTGTTTTGCGAAAAGCAAAGCGTCCATAGCCTTTGTTTTAGCTTTAGTTCTGGTAAGAGAATTGTGTATATTCATTACTTGAAGAGTGTCGTTATTATCTGCTGCTGTAATTAAATATTTAAGTTTGACAAGGTCAGAATTATCTTCGTTGTATTTCGACTGCCCACCTAGAAGTTCTTCAATTTTTTTAAATGAATTTAAGGATAATGATTCCTCTGCTGCGTCTAATGGAGTTTTTCCATCAATAATAAAGTCAACGGAAAACCCAATATCTGCAAATTTTTGAATAGTACTAGGTGCGTCTAGTAGGGCACTCATCATAATGATTTCCTGTACTTTCGTATTAATAATACTTTGAGGTTTACCTTCTAGCTCAGTGTTTAAGAATGCATAAACAACATCAGCTTGATCAATTTTCATGGCGTAAACTATTGGTAGATAACCATCTACGCTTACTGATTGATGTAAGCCAGCTCCTACAATGTTTTTAATGATCTCTTGATTATTTTCTTCTACTGCCTTTTTTAAATACAGTTCTAAACTCATCTTTATGATAGAGTATTCAGTGGCTTTTTCTCCTTCGAAGTATTTAGCGTTTTTGGATTCGACCGTTAGGAAACTGGAATAGGCGACTAAGGGATTATTAGTGCCAGCGAAATGCCCCATTAAATAGTAGTATTCTGTTTTAGGATTTTCTGTAGCAGCTAATCCCGCAAAACGCATTGCTCCTTGTTGAAATATGGGTTCTCCAGTTTTTTCATAAAGGGCATATTTCCTTTTAGCAGCATTTATATATTGAATGTCTTTGGCAATAAGGTTATTAACTGTGTAGGTCCTTTTTTCAGGAATAGCACACCTGTTTTGTGTCCATGCTGTACTGGAATAATTGAAATTGGTCTCCATGTAATTTTTATGGCACTCAAGGTTTTCGATGTGTTCAAGTAAGTAAGTCTCTTCTTCTTTGCTATATGCATATGCTGCTTTTTCGTTATACTGCTTAATGGCATCATCATTTAGCTCTACTGCTTTAGTGTAAAAAGCAGTCATTTTCTGTTTTGTTTGATAAGCCAAACGACCTTTAGCAGCATCAGCTTCTTTTTGTGCTTCTCGTTTAGCCTCTGCTTGATCTAATAAAGAAAGAGCACTAAACATTGCTCCCTCATAGTTGCCCGTGTTTAAGTCGTTTAAAGATGAATTTAATGTGTTTGAAAGCTGGTTTAAATTATCTTCCTTGTTTTGAGCTTCTAAATCAGCAATTGCCTGCATGTTATTGTTGAAGTTTTGTAATAAAGCTTCGGGTGAGTTGGCACTATTTAGCTCGCCATAAGATTTTACTTGTTGAGCGTATGCTTTTGCAATATTTTCTCCTTGCCTTTTTAGATTCATGGCGTTATTGTAATTCCGGAAGCGTTGTTCCATTTCTATCTGAGTAGAAGTTTTAGACGATGCAGAATTACTTGAATTAGAACTACCCTTTGGGCAATCACTAACCTTGTAAATTTTAGGTACAATTCCATAGGAGGAATATTCTGTGCTTATAATTCCTCTTGTTGCATTCATAGCATTTACGAGCTGAGGGATCTCGGAATCTGATAAATTCTCGGGAGAATCACACTGACATTTATAAGCATTCCAAGCTGCAAATTGTGTCCATGCTTCAATTTTTTTTCCACTACTTGCATATTCTGTAGGTGTAGCATTATCCTGAAAATTTTGAATATCAGCTACATATTTTTCTGCTACCGCACATTGTGCAATAACTTTATTATTGCTTAGAAAAATTGAAATAAATGCAAGTAGTAAAAATGTATTTTTCATGTATTAGTTTTTAATGTTTGCCAACGTCTCGGCTATGGTTAGTGCGGGAATTAAAAGTAATTAATTTCCGATTAAGCACTTAGCCAAAACTTTTTATTTTGTTTTATCTTTTTTACTCTAAAGCCAAATCAAAAGATTTGGCGGACTTGGTTAAAAGCTCTAAACCTTGGCTTAAGCTCTAAAACCCGTATTAATTATAGCTATTGTTGGCAAATCGTTATTTATGATCTACGATATCTCCATGAATATTCACGTAAAATGTTTTTCCATCTAATTCTAGTTGTATATGATCAAAATTGAATCCAATAATAAAATTTAATTCAGGAGTGATAAATTCTACATTATCCCTCTTTAAACCATATGTAACTTTTTTACGTTTGGCAACTTGAGAATAGGAAATTCTAGGAATTGAATTTATCAAACCTAAATCTGCCCATGTCATTTTACCTGTTTCTGTAAAATTATTTTCATAAATTATTCCTGATCGTCCTGATATAAAATTAGACTTAGGATAAGGTTTTAATTTGTCGATAATATTGCCATTTTTATCAATATACATTTGAACTCCATCCACTGCCACCTTAGCTTCGCCATGCGGAGTTATGTATTTTGTACCCCCGTTGGTATATACATCATAAATAAAATCAGTTAATTCTTCATTGTTTGAATTAACAATACCAAATTTCCCCTGAGATTCCTTTTTAACGAAAAAAAGATCGTTAGAAAAATTAGGCAAGGCATCAGAGTATTTTGGTGCAACAAGTGCATTTCCTTCATAATCAATAAAGCCTACTTTTCCAGTGATCATTTTAGTATTTGCTTCTCCAACTCCATATAATATAGCTAATGCATTACCAGTAATTTCAGTTTTGTCTGGATTTCTTGCCATAATGGCTTTAGAAGAAATTGATTTACTGCCAGGAATATCTTGAAAATATTGATATTTATCTGTTATCATTTTTCCATTACGATGCATCAAATATTCTTTTGCGCCATCTTGAACTACGAGTAAGCTAGTTCCTTCATAAATTACTATAACTAGTCCAAAATTTGTTATTTTTTCACCATTTGTATTAATCGAAAAAAAGTTATCATCTTTATCACTTACAATGGCGATACCATCGTAAAAAGACCAAGCGTTATTAAATTGTAGCGGAATTTTTAAATTGCCAGATTTATCGATAAAACCAAACTTACCTTTTTTGGAAACTAGAGCCAATCCATCAGAAAAGGGTCTTACTCTATTATAAATAAAAGGAATAACTACTTCACCTTTTTCATTATAAAAACCACACTTATTTTGACTATTAAGTGCTGCTATTAAAGTAGGTACATTTTTTAAATCAACAATCTCTTTCATCGCCAATGCTTTGTTCTCAATATTTTTGGTAATAAGCAATAATCTTGTGTAGGCTTCTTTCGTTCCAGAATTTACGGCCTTTTGCAATGCTCTTTTGTCTAAGATAGTTTCATGGAACTCTACATCTTTTTCGACCACAGCCTCTTTCGCTGGATCGTTATTCAAAATATCCATTACGGATGTATGTTCATCCACTTCTATAAGTGCCTCAATCACTTTAATTTTAGCAGAATTGCTTTTAAGCTCATTATACTTTTGAGAGATATCTAATGTGAGTTCGTCTTCTGTTTTTTCAAAAGCATCTATCATTAAAATAGCAGTTTCATATGCTTCTTTGTTAGTAAAACCTTCTGTTTTAAATTTTTCAGGCCCCATTTTTTTTCGCACTTCTAAGAGCTTATTAAGCATTTGTTTAGTTGAAGTGCTTGGGGTTATCATGCCTGCTATTAAAAACAACTCTTTGCATTTGAATAAATCGGAATTCATGCTTTTGAATTTCTCAAGTAATTCCGTTCCGTCATTTAAATTTTTAATATAATAATCAAATACTTGAATAGAAATGGATTTTTCAGCCACTTCAATAGGTCTATATCCTTTCATTTCAAAATCAACAGGTACTCCTAACTCTTGAATTCGTTTAATCACATCTGGAGAGTTATAAATAGCCGCCATCATCACCGTTTTCTTTAATCTATCTTGAACAATAGCTTGGGACTTGCCTTTCGTGTACTTGTTCAAAATAATTTGGACTGCATCTGGCTGATCTAACCAAATTGCATAATTGAGAATAGACTTCTCTTGAATACTAATTGTCTTATCTAAATTGGAATTTAAAAATGCATTTAAAAATGTTTTATTGTTTGTTTCAATAGCGTACTTAATCTCTTGTTCGGATTGCGTTTTAACTAATTCTAAATTGTGAATTCGCTCACCTGTCAATATGTTTTTATCATATGCTTGGGCAGTTAAGTAGTTTGTAAGTGCTAAAATGGTACTCTTTCCTATATAATAATCACCTATTTTGGCAAACAATTCCGCAGAAGGTTTTTCATCTGCTACTGCTGCAGTAAATGCAATTGCAGCATCTCTGTACGCCTCATAACCTGTTTCTTCAAAACGCTTATATTTTCGTTTAGCAATATTTAGATACTGAACATCCTTAGTTACAAAAGTGTTTTCTATGCCTGAGAATTCATTTTTTATGGGCTCTTCACAGTTATTAGTAAGCCAATAAGAATTTGTAGTACTAAAATTGCTTTCCATACTTTTACTAAAGCACTCTAAATTGATAACATAGCTGTAGAAATGATTTTCTTCAGCTAAACTTTCGGCAAAAGCTGCAGCTTTTACATATTCTAATATCGTTTGATTGTTGTAATCTAGCGCTTTTGTATAGGCTTTGCCCATTTTAACATCTCGTTCCCTTCTAAGCGATGCTTTTTGTGCGTCTGCTTGTCTTCTTGCTTCATTTCTGCCTTCTAAACTAGTAAGAAAGCCTAAGCCATCCATTAGTGCTTGATCATAATTTCCAGAATTAATGCTGTTACCTATCGATTGTCCTGCATTAAAGTCATAAGAATTAGTTTCTTTATTAAAGTTGGCTTCTAAAGCTTCAATGTTTTGTATTTGTCTATTAAAATCATTCAAAATAGTCGAAGGGTCAAAACTTTCTGTTAATCTAATATTTTGATTTAACCCATTTTTTAATGAAGATACTAAAGAGAGTCCTCGATCTCTTAAGTCTAGTGCACTATGATATGCATGATATCCATCAGGGTTGTATGTTTTGATGAATTCATCTTTTAGTTGATCGGCAGATGTTTGAGC
>TARA_R110002012_G_scaffold42438_2_pt1 | contig 14462 bp, 8 predicted proteins | sample TARA_R110002012 | Tara Oceans TARA_R110002012 (sample SAMEA4396515) | marine metagenome | biome: Westerlies Biome; feature: [DCM] deep chlorophyll maximum layer (ENVO:01000326); material: water (ENVO:00002006), including particulate matter (ENVO:01000060) such as... | depth 40 m
GTAGTATTAGAGCGCTATTGAAAAATAGCGCTTTTTTTGTGCTTAAATGATAGTTTCGTTAGTAGCATTTATGGATCTTATTAAGATTTCTTCTATAAAGACTCTCTATTAAGATACCTCAAGCAAACCACTGATCTTTATTTTTAATAATCCAATTGTCTAGCTTATCAACTTGAATAAACTCAATTTCAATTGGCACCGGAGGATTTCTATGAATCCAATAAATTTGCCTAGCGATATACAACATAATTATTTTAGGGTTAGTTTCAGTATTTAGTGAGTATCCTAAAATCTCACAAATCCTATGATGGTTTTGAATAAGGAAATCATATCGCTTCAATATTTTAGGAACATGAGTTTTTTTACCAATACTAAAAACTCTATCTCGAAGACGCTTCATGTCCTGTAGACAATATGGCGTTTGGTTGTATTTACATTCGACCATAATCCAAGTATTTGATTGGGGAATGTATGCCAACACATCATAATCACCAACATCATCAAAACCCTCTTTTTTAAACTTTCTCTTAAAATCTATACCATGATGACAATAGTTAGAATCGAAGTAACGGTTAAATACTTCAAAGGTCACTAATTCAAGTTTTTTTTCTATATCTTTTTTGATGCTATCAACTACTGTATTAACAGACTTCCAAGGAAAATTGGCAGGTAAGCAACCTTCAGCTATTCGAGATAGCCATATATTCCTTGTTCTAGAAACACAACCTGCGCTCCATAAAACGCTATCATTGCTTATTTTAATTAAAGGTTTTATATTTAAGCGTTGGTCTCTTTTGTTGTACTCTAATACAGGTACATCAAATTCCACTTTGTCAGAACCCAATTTTTTAACCACTCTATCTGCATCTAAAGTTAAAAAAATAATGACCTCTCTAATTTCTTGTTCTATAACAACTCCATTTGAATCTTGGAGTTCGGAAACCTCTTTAAGACATACAGAAACTAATTCACTGAAAGAAGCACAGTAATGGTTTACTAAGTCGATTTGATTAATACTTGCCCAGCTTTGTAGAATGTCTAGAGTTATAATAAGTGTTGTAAATGAAAAACCCAAATCATTCATAAATGCCACGTTAATTTGATTTAGTAATTTCTCAGTAATTTCTCCTGTAACCTCGTCACTTTCATTAACACCTATCCCCAGATTAGTGCCTGCTTGTTCAATTCCGAATTCATGATCAAATTTTCCAGATTTTTCTGATAAAAACACCTGTGGAATGTATTCGCTGTCAATCTCAATTCCTCCAACATCAATACCATGATGAATAACATCACTAGCAGAGTATAACGTCATTAACCAATCTACGTAGGCAAGTATCAGTAACATATTTTCTTTAGAAGGTTCTTCACAACCACTAGACTTATTAGCAACTAGCCTTTCAATAAGATAACGATGATGATTACTATTTTTATCAAACTCGGTCTGTAACTCATAAACAGATTCTTCCCTATTGAATGCAACTTCATGTTCTAAGCTTTGTAATGCACGATGACTATGATGATGTTTGAAGTTAATGTAAGCATCGTAATTCTCTAACAAACTTATCAGCAACTGATCTTTATCAAACTTTGAAAGAAGCTTAAGTAGTGTGCTTAGATAGTCTGATGAAATATCGTTAATTAGATCTTTAGCAACAGCAAGCTCATATCGCTTTTTCTCATAGCCCTTATTTCTTATTATTTCTGCTAATTCCTTCCTCGCAATTATATAATGTTCAGGTTTAGGTAAAATATGAAAACTCTCAAGAGAGTCAAATGCTCTCTTCATCGTACCTAAAGCTACTCTGGTTTGGTTCTTGTACGACTCTTCTAAAATTTCAATGGTTTGATCTGAGATAAAGCTTTTATTTATTTCATGAATAATATTTATTATTTTCTTTGCTAGCTTGCCTTGAAACTCACTGTTGATCGAGTTGTCTAACTCTGTTTTCATAGCTAAGATATTTACAGATAGTCTGATTTCTAGACATTTATCATATTTACTTGTATCTTTATCAACCCACCAAACTAAATTATCAAAGAAATTTTTACTAGTAGGTCCTACTTTACCTTTATCGTCAATCAAGAAATTCTTATCAAGTAAACATTTGAAAATAATCGTTTGATACTGATTAACAATCATAAGTTGCGAGATAATGTTTCGTCTTTGAGATAATGCGTCTGTAGTACTCTCAGCAAAAAAATTAAGCATTCTACCGTTTATTTGAGGTAAGTTTATGAATTCATCAACTTCTACCAAAAAGTGTATGGATGTATTTGACACTTTAGTTGACCAAGTATACTTAGTACCATCATTAGCACTTAAAAACTGGATATCATCGTAAGAGCTCCTAGGTGTCCACTTGGATATTTTATCAGGGAAGTCTACAATAAAATTTTGCCAATAATTAGCCAGATATTTATAGCGCCAGTTAGAGCCACTATGAGGGTCTAAAGCTATAATGTCATAGGTAGTGGCTCCTTTTTCTAAAATTCCATTTGAATCCTTGAAAGTTGCAAACTTGTCTACTAACGAAACAACAAAGGAATGCATCTTATGGTCATGTTTTTTTATAAAACCTAGAAACTTTACAAGCTCATCAGCACTTTCAATACTATCAAAAACTGAAATAAATTCAGGGAAAGGAAAGACTATTCCAGTTTTTGGAGGTAAGTAGTAACCTGCCGCGGTAGAGGCACCTCCTGTAACGTATAAGATCTCTATCTGTTCTCTTGATACCATGTCTCCAGTTCGCTCCTTAACATTGAAAGCATAAGGAGAATTTAATTTTTTAAAACCCCAGTACTCACTCTGAAGCGCATTCTGCAAATCATTTTCAAGCTTTCCAGCTGTGTCTTCGTCATCATCTAAAATCACCACAAAATAAAATTTTTCATCAAAGTAAAACACAGAGGTTACTATGGAGGAGTAAATTTTTTCTGCATCAAATAACTGTAATGGCAATTCACTGAGTGTTTCTAATCTACGGTTGATGAAGTCGAGCAGTCGGAATGACACTTCTTTAGGATCAGATGACTTTGAAGCCCACTTATCTATGACAATAGAGATACTATTACGAATTGAAAAAGGAAAGGTTTTTTTTGAAATTTCGACAAACACATTTTGATTTACCTGTGACTGCATAAATGCATTAGTAAATTCGTCAAGACTTGAGTAAGTTCTCTCTTCGCCCAATCTTGTAGCTATGCCATTAAGATCCACGCTAATATAGTCACTAGTATTTGTAATCACCTGTCGACAAGCGATCCAAAAATCAACATTTGGAATCTCAATATGCCCATTTCGAACATTTTTAGGTAGATCGACGATATGCTTAAGTTGGTTAATTATATAATCTTGCAACTCTAAGGCATATAACATGTCTACTATTGCTTCTTGTTTATCACCATGAATAATTAAGAAAGACTGTAAAAAGTCAGGAACTCTTTCAATACAGCCACCATAGAATATATTAAAGTACTGATTGTCGACGTTAACCTTAACTTCTCCCCAATCTATTTCAGGAACAAAGTCTTCCAACATTGGAAATGTGGGAAGTAAATTTATTAAATAGCTAGAGAACTTGCAAAATTCATCGTAGTTATTAATAGCTTTATTATATTTAAAGTCATTTTCTTTAATACTTAAAAATGCATTAACTAGAATACTCTGTTTTACAAGTGATGAGATATTAGGCGGCCATAGCTCTATAGTGTTAATAGCTATAACAATATCTACAGGAGAGTACTGCTTCAAAAACAGGACTAGATCATCTTGTAGTTTTGTATAGTTACTATCATTATTTTTTTTAAAAGGACTATATTTAAATGAATTGTTGAGGCTCTGGATAGCTTCTTTATTTATTCCCAAAGAAGTATTAACACCTAGCAAATCATAGATTGATTTATGCTTTTTTTTCATATATCACCTCAAATTAAACTGACAAAACTGACAAAACCTCGCTACAAGATATATTTCTATTTGAATTCACTAAACATCGTTATGCTATAAATTACTATCTTTAAAAATTTCTGATGTATATCTAGAATATCGTCTTTAGTCTATTATTATTCAACCAATATCATTAGAGTATGGCCCAAATATTTCAACACACCCGATGATGCATAATAGTGATCAGTGGTAGCCAAGTTTTTGTCAGAGTGTTTACGTTTTCTCTGTACTACCCTTACCTCATAACCGTGAAAACTCTCACGAGCACCGACACGTATTAAGCTGTTCAGACTCAAGTCTTTTTTAACATCACTTACAGCTTGCTCGCTATATGCCCTAACCTGCCAATGACTGGCATCAATAAGCTGACAACCTACTAGCATAAAACTCTGTAGCATCTCCAGCTGGGTCTCCTTAATACCAAAATGAATCGATGAGTTATTTAAGTTTTGTTTATGTGCAAATATCTCAATAAACATTCTCAACTTCTCAGGATCCTTTATAGACATCTGATAAGCTCTATCCAATGCTTTAATTATTACCTCCTGATTTTTACTACCTTTGGGCCTACCTAGTAATAGCTTGTCATCGTTGAACAGCTCACTAGCGCGCAGATATAAACATTTAGACTCATTTAGACTTATACCATGTCTAATAGCAACTTCAGGTAACAGCTCATCTTTAGAGTTTATGCTTAACTTCTGCAACTCCTCTAGAAAACCTATGACGTCCGCATATTTAGGATGAATGAAAATTGAACTTGTATTCGACTCTTTAAATTCATTCAAATTACCGTTTAACAGTTGCTGACTAGCATTGCTATTAGGTTCATCTGCACTCTTAAATAATGGTGTTTTATTAACAGCTATTTTTTTAAGTAAATATGGTCTCATCCTATTTAACTGCACAGTCTTTGTCGTTGCATCATAAGCAGTTTTGTCTTGTCTATAGATAGTAGAATAACCAAGCCCTGTTATTAGCTCTAAAGTTGCTATAGGTAGCTCTAAGCAAGCGTTACTGAGCTGCTCCCCTACCAGCAGATGCGCAATATGAATATAATGCTCAAATGTTGTGTCGCACGTTAAATGTCCTGAAAGGCTGGCCAGCCCAAACCAAGCGCCCTGCTTTTTATGATAGCCAAGGATACCTTTGATTACTTTCTTGCACTGCTCATTGTCATAATCAGTCATCACCTGTGCCAATGGCGACTTACTTAGTACTAACGCCAGCTGACTAATAGCAGTATGCCTAAAGCTATGAAATGTGAAGTCGTGCTCTCCTAGCAATCTATCCCAAATTAACTTCATGAGATTGCTAAAAAAAATACTGGTTAACGGCTGATCACCTGAACCTTGAGAAAATAAGTAACGACGCTTCAATCTTTTCTGCTGACGATATAACTGAATAAATTGTTCCAACTCGTCTTTTTTAAGTAGGCTGTTAATCGGTATAAGGCGGCTTGCGCTGCTACTTTTCAATCTCCGATAGCGATTTGGTCTTAACCATATTTGCGGCTGCTCTATTCGTTGTCCATGCTCATCAATATAGATGTCAGCTATATCACGAACTTTAACACCGATAAGTTCTTTGATGCGCATTCCTGTCCGATACGCAAGACTCAAGACTACTAAGCACAGGTTTTTCTGTTCATAGTCTAAATCTGAGGTGATCAGATACTCTTCCATCGCATGATATATCCGAGGTGATATCATGTTCTCATTCACAACCTGCCGTCTATTACCCCACGGAAAATATACATATGGGGCATCACAATACTCTTTTTGATAATCATGAAACGCTTTCAACCGACCGTAAGTAAACTTTTGAGTATCTTTGAGCTTATACAAACATGAAACTTTGTTTTTCTTTAAATGCTCATTAGTCAAGACATTGAAACTACTTTGACTTAATACATCGTCTGCATAGCCAACTAAATCGTAATCCGTATCTAGATTGTCTTCATTAAAGCCTGCATCTTTGTGCAAAATAGATTGCTTTCTTCCATCCTTAATCTTACTTTGAATAATCTCTTCATATACAGCTTCAAAGTCCTCGTTAGACCATTCATCGAGATTTTCATCCATCGTTAGCATCAGCCAATCCCGGCCAATACACCCCACGTATTTACTAATGGTATCTAGCCTGCTATTACTATCACTCAATAAGCTCTTGACCCACCCTAAAAGACGCGTAGCATTAGGTTGAGTAAACTCCTGTTGCAACAGCTCTACTTTCATAATAGCTGAGCCTTTGCTGCCCTTAAGGGCGTCTTGAACCTCTTTAATAATATTCTTACTAAAGCTTGGATACTCCCTACTATTGGTAATTTTTTTGTCTGATTCTGAATAGCTTGCTACAAATAGCTCTGACCAAGTTAGCGGCTGTGGGTTTGAGTTAATCACTTCTTGATTATAATTAATAAGCTTATTTGTGGTTAAGCCCGTCGTTTTAATTTTTCCCTTTCTAACAATAGACAGCGCACTATCTATATCGGCACCCTTCATCTGCCGCCAATGATAGTCAGCGTATTTTATTAACTGCGATAAATGCGGTTTACTTTTATCTTTATTTTGTAGTTTTAGCTTCTTACAAATATCACTGATAATGGTTTCAAACGATTTTATACCTTCTCTGTTCAGCTTTTTATCTTTCAGCGCATATAAAAAGCAAAGTGTCATATCGTCAGGTATGTACTCTACATAACGCTGTAAGCTTATAGTAGATACATCATCTAAAACATGACCTTGCGTATGAGAACAACCGTAATTGTCATCATCAATACTTAGTAAAATTATCGCCAAACTCTCGCTGCTGACACCTGAACCTAGTAATTCATCAGTTTCTGGTATCTGCAATTGATATATCTCACGTTCGCCTAGCAGCCATTGATACAGAGCTTGTAACACATCTAAGTCATTCAATCCCCCATACATCACGCTGCAGTAGAGCGCTGACTCAATCAAATCATTGTTTGAGAACCTTCTTTTTCGTTGCCATATTTCAATCATTTGCTGGCTAGCAAGACTTACTTGAGCACCATTTACCATCCAATCATAGGATATTGTTAAATGATCACGCTCTGCTACGACTGGCACAACTGGTTCATCCAAACACAGTTCATGAGCTTTGTTGTAACTCCGTATGTATTCTAAAAATCCTTGTCTAGCTAAGTGATAGCTATGCGCAGTATCAAAATGCATTTCAAGTATGTTACCAATGGTTTGATAGTATTCAGTTAGGTTTATTCCTGTGGGTATCTGATTGCCCTCAACATACGAAGCTATCAAAGCTTTCGCCTCATTTTTGATACTTTCATGACTCTTGCTTTTATTTTCTTCTCTTAACTGATGGGCAACGGCATTATCCATATATATTCACCTCAACTTGTCGTAAGTTAAGCTCGACTGCTACTTTATCTAAGTCAGCAGATAGTTCTTTTAGCTCATTGATGGATAATGACGACATTGGATGCATAGCCTCTTGATCTGAATGTTCATGACCATATAAGGCGCAGATCAAATACTCAGGAGATCTATTCGTGAGTAGTGAGCGTAATTGATGTCTTAACCAGTTATCTTGGTGACTAAAAAAATGTTTTATCTGATAACGGACCTTACTAGGCGTAATACCGGTAAACCCTTTTGGGTTTTGGCTAAATAGCTGAATGAGTGGCTGACTAGAATTCAAAATATTATTTATAGGAAATTGGTCGTTGGGATATATAGAATTATGCATGACTGCAAATTTCTTGATATATTCAATATAATTTTGAATGGCTGTGATTAAGAAATTACTAAGAGGAATAAGCCTTCCCTGCCCTTGTCCATGACGCTCCTCTTTATCTGACACCCATAACAGCCTTTGCCTAACGTCAAACTGATTTAAAAGCCCAGGCGCGTGCTTTACAGGTCTAATGCCCGTCTGAATAATAGTAATGTGCCATAGCCAAATACTATAAGCGTTAAACTGCTCAATATAACGGTCCTGCCGTATATTGATGTTTCGCTTTAATCGTCCGTTATAACTCTCAGCTGCCTCAGCAAGCTCATCAAAGAACCTTTGGCAGATATTAGTATTTAAAGTCATGTCACTACCGACATATTTTTTATACCGATTACTTCTCGTGCTAGACATACTAAGCTGTCGCAGCTCACCTTGGCTATCCGCATTACAGTATTCGGTCAATAGCTGTATAGCGCTGTAGTAGGTCTTCTCTAAGCTTATCGTCTCAATGCTGGTGTAATATAAGGGCGAGCTGTGCTTCACATCAATCCCAGTAATCATGTCGGCATGTAATGGTTCTTGCAGCTCATTCTTTATGACTGTATATAAACAAGCATCAATATGCTGATTAGATAACACTGGTAGATCTAGTTGCGTTTTTAAGCTTGCCAGCACTTCAGACACTTCATCGCCATCCACCAAAAACTTATTTTCAATAACTGCTTGCAGCCTAGCTGGCAGAGGTAATTTAAATTCACTATCATGGCTTTGACGATGCGGTAATAAGTGGCTTCTACGATTTGAAGTTACGTTAATAGTATTACTCATAGCATAACTATCAGCAGCCGAACCGCTCTCATGACTCAACCACTTGCGCTGACTTTTATCTAATGCCAGCTCATAAATCACGTCTTGGATCTTGCGGCCACTTAGCATTGATAGCAATATAACGGCATAAATCTGACACTGTTTATAGCTAACAACGACAAAAAGCTGCCATAACCGAGCAAATAGCATTTGATAGCTCAGTAGACCTAGTTGACGTAGATTGGTAGGGAAATGAAACTGATTACGGCGGGCATGTCGATAGTTGTTTTTTAGCTTCCATTGCTGCAACTCTGAAGATTTAGCGGTTGTCCTGGAAGGCTTAAAGTCATTGTCTAGAAGCGCAGGCGGGTCATCATCAGCAATGTTTTCAGCGTCCGCCACGTTATCATTTTTATGAGGTTTACCAAATATTGTGACTTGTATTGGCTCATCAGCGCTATCAAGGTATCGCTTATTAGAATGTGCTTTACTAAGCTCATTGTTTTGTGAGTTGGTATAGGTTTTACCTACAAACGCTTTGTTCTCTGCAACTACTTCATAGGCAAGTCTTATTTGACCAATTTTACCAGCCAACTTTTGATTAACCACTTCGCCTGATTCTTCATCATTCCTTATCTGGGCTTCATATTGACGTAACAGCGCTAGTGAATTCGTCAGTGAAGCATGTTGATCATGAATATTAATCAATTTTTTAACAATCTCTGATTGTGGGTTATTGTCCTTTAAGCCCATCCTTAGACGCACACTTAGCTGATTAACTTTGGCGGAGTGCTCATCCTTACGTATAGCAATCATAATAATTATTTGCAGATATGCACTTATAAACTGCCATGCTTCATTATCAATATGTACTTGATCATACCTCTGGTAAAACAAGACCAGCATATAAGTGACTGCCCAATCCTTAATCTTTTTCTCTTTGACGACTGTCCTGGCAATAGCTTCACATTCAGACGATGTAAATACTGGCATATCTAGGCTGGTATGTTCACCAACATGTAGGCAAAAGCTTGGATTAATATAAAGAGTATTAATAATCAAATTTTGTACTTTTATACAATACGGTGAATCAAGTGGCACTAGATGATCTAAAGCCCTCTGTAATTCGCTATTATCAAACTGCTTTATATTCATTAGGGTGCACCACTCAACCAGCTCATACTTTGAGGGATACCTAGAACTCGATCTTCTAGTGCAAACTTACATTGGTGATATTCATAACTACTCTGGCTAATACCTGCAAAATGGCAATACTCCTTTACAGTCAGTTGCCTAACTCCCATTAGCTGACATATAACACTTTGAGGTGCCGTACTTTTAAGTGCTTTAAACAAATCAGGATGATGAATACCTTTCAAGAATATTAAATTTATAACCTCCATCCATGCCAGCTGCTGAAGGTCTTTAATACTTTCAGGGATTATTAAACATGGGTAATCACTGTCACTCTCGAACCTTAAGACCTGATCTACTCTTTGGAAATCATTAAAGAAATAAAAAGCATTGTCCCCTCCATCAACCAAGCGAAGTGGTGGATGGTAGAAGTTATCCAAAAAATTCATATTGATATAAGTGATCTTAGGTCTCAATCTCTGCCAAACACATAAAGCAGTTTTAGCATACGGATGTACATACAAATCATCCTTACTCGGATTGGCAAGTTTTTGCCCAGCCTTAAGTTTATTATTTTTCATCAAAAATATTATATTAGTGAATATAATTCATGTTATACAATAATCACTTAGGAGTCAAACGCTTTAGTATTGTGGGTCTTGATATTGTAAAATAATCAACATTATTAAATATTTAATATTATTTCAGATACAAAAAAAACCCCTTAACACTATAGGATATATAGCTTCAAGAGGTTATTTCTTTTTCTATTTTTATTAGGTTAGAAGGTCAGAGTTGGGGTTATTTTGTCCACCGCAATTTTGATACCTATATTATCTGTCAGTTAATTGATTAAATTACTCCTCGATTAATTAACTTCTTAGGAATAATCATGAATACTGTACAAAGCCCCACATTACCAACCATAAGTTTCTTCAATAAAGCGATTTTAGATAGTCTAGGAATTTGGGGGAGAGATGTTGTCGATGTCGAGCTTGATGTAATGGCCACAGAAGATCAACGCAGAAAAGCTTTAAACCTTGTATTTGAGGAGCACAAGAAACCTGATGGCTCTTATGGGCCTATTTCATCCGTTCTTAAGTCAATGGAAGATAATGCGCCACAAAGCTATAGACTTCAGCGGAGAACGCGAACAATTCAGGATCTAATTCAGCATTTTGCTAAGGAAGATTTTCGTAGTAGTTTTGAATTTGATGAATTAGAACCTTACATACAAGAGGTTATAAAGGAAAAATTTAGTGACCCGATATTAAGTGAATTCGTAATAAGCACTAGACGTTCTCTAATTGAACACTATAAAGAGTTTGTTAGGGAATTTATCCCTAATGATGCTGAGGCAATAAATGGTTATCTGTTATTTTTAACCCACATTGCTGTAGAGGTTATATGTAAGTCACTATTTTCAACACTGTCTCACTCCTACTCACTCGAAGAGCTAAATTGCGCTGCTATTTCATTTGGTAGTCAAAAAGATAATAAAGGGATATGGCCTCTTAAATCATATTTTGACGAGCTACTAAAAAGCTCGCAAGTCTCTGCTTATAAGCTCCATCAGTTTCATGAATTTCAATTAAACAATCCAAATCTCGCTGATGTTGATATTTGGAAAAGTATTAACCCCGCTGATTTAACTAATACGAAGTCCAAACAAGTCGTTGCACGTTTCAACCGAAAAAACAAAATGAACTGGAATAAGGTTTGGCAGCAAATATCTCCGATTATTTCTCGTTTACCAGTTGATGAAAAAATAGTGAAGTTGAATAGTTTTGTTGCTCAGTGGATTCATAATTTAGTCATTAATATAGAGCCAGTAAGTGAATGTGAGTCTGCATTAGAGGGGATGTTAGCTAGCATCTATAAAAGTATTGAATATACTAAAGAAAAATATTTAGCAAAGCAGAATACTATCTATTTGAAGCCAATTAGCGATGTTATTGATGATTTTTCGGATATTACATTTGCTGAATCTGGTGGGACTCGTGACATAGAAACATCTGAATTTTTAATTACTTGTAAGGTTAATCAGGATAAATATAGATCTTGGTTAGCTAATAGTAAGTTTTACACAAGTAACTCGCTACCTAGTGAGTTTACCAACTTTTGGTGTATTGATACTGAAGAAAATATCGATGTAAAGAAACTTTCAGTTGTAGTTGAAGCTACTCTCCTCAATCCTTTTTCTTCCTGGGTTAAATACTGGAGTGAAGCAAGAAGGTCAATGATCGAAGGGGATATGAAGGAGGCGTTACAGTATTTTAAACTATCTTTATCACACGCAAAATATGGATCAGGTCGCTATTTTACATCTCTCTATATTGATATCTGTGCTTTTTGTAAAATGATGTATCAGTATCTTTCTGCAAGAAATGAAGCTGATATTTTTGAAAGATTCTATGATGAACTTGGTTCTCATGCTTCAAAATATAGTAATTTGCTAGGATATACCCCGAAATCAATTCGAGATCCAAAAACATTACTTCCATCTTCTACTAATCGACTTAAAAACTCAATGGTAGTGAAAATGATAGGTTTAACAGTGGTGAAAATGCAGCAACTTCAGAGTAGTAGTTGTTTATAAACAATAAAACTATTTTTACTATTAAAAATATTGAATTTAGGAGTATAAAATGAAAAGTGAAATCTGTTTTGGAAAGGTATCTGGCGAGCCACTTACTGAGTATTATTCTGAACATGAAGCTTTAGATGCAGCAGAGTATTCAGAAATACAATTTGGGCATGAACTAGTACCATACAACTGTAGGAAATGCGGGCAATGGCATTTGTCACCAAAAAGCAGGCAAACACCTACTAAAACCTGTGAGTTTTGTACTGCCGCTGATAGTAGCTTTAAGGAATCATATAAAACAAAAGTTGATGCTAAAATGAGAGCTAAAATTATCAGAGATGAGCGTGGAATTCATCTAGCTGTTTATCAATGTATTCATGGTAACGGTTGGCATCTGACAAAGGGATAATGAATATATTCACGGTGAGTCGTTTTCAATCCTGTCCAGAAATCTGTGTGATTTTATAAGGCGGGGCGATTATGGCTTAGCTTTCTGAGGCGGTAAATGCACATTACGAGATAGGAAGTATTCGTCAATACCAATAGATCATATTTCAAGATAATATTAACTGGATTTTTTTCTATTCCCGCTACCATTTTGAGTTGTTGATGGTTTTTGGGTACTATTGTAGTGGTCAACTAATTTAGGACACCTGATAAGAGGTTTTGATTAAAGTAACGTCTTTCTTTTTCAGCCAGCGTTAGAGTCGGTGTAAATACAATGACGTGGCTAGTTTTATAGTCTAGCTATGCTGACAATTGAGGTTAATACTAGAAATAGTTGACGTTGAAGTATATCAAATTCTTATTAAAACTATAACTTATTAGGTAGTAAATCCTTCAATATTATGTTGTTTAAAATATCATCAATATCTGTATATGTCGTAGATCAACCTTACTCTGACAATTCGGAAAAACTCTATACGCTATTATTTATATAGTGTGTAGAGTTGGGGTATGAAACTTAATTTTCTTAGGTGATGCTATTAATATCAGGGTTTGATGAACAACCAAATTATATTTACTGAAAGTTATAAACTTTTGAGTAGGCTTTAGATGAATATTATTCATTTTAATATTAATAATAGTGAATTATATTAATCGTAGTATGTTATAACCTAACGATTGTAAACCCCTTAATATCGCTGTCATATCCTTATGTTTAGATAACTTAAATATTGATCTGTAATCATTTTTTAAGCAAAAAAAATACTCTTTAACCTATAAGCAATAAAGGCTAAAGAGTATTTTAAAATTTCAATTTTAGTTAGGTGAGGAAGTTAACGTCTTATATCAGTCGACCTTCCTATCAAGCTTAGTCTTATTCATTCTCATCAGGAATATACTTCAAAATATCCCCTGGGGTGACCTCTAATACCTGACATAGCTTATTCAAGGTGTCGAACTCTATACGAGTCGTCTCATCGTTATAAATCCTATGAAGTGTTGATTTACTAATATCCGTCATCCTTACTAAATCAGCAACTCGAAGTCGTCTTTCTGCTAAAAGCACAGGGAGATTACAAAAAATCACAATAAAATCCTTATTGGTAAGTAAAAAATACTTGCCAGTGACTACTTTTCTGCTAGAATAATACTCGTTGGCAATAACTAAGTTTCCGTCAAAAACTATTTTATGCTGACTAACGCTTTATTATGTCATATACCTATCTTGCTGCTCAATAGCTCACTAATGATGATAGGTGCGACTGGTTCGATAGATATCATTATTATAAAAAGGTAACGCTAATCATAGGTATCGGTCATTAAAAAGGAGTACGTTGTGGGCATCAGCATTGAATGGAGCATGACACAAAACGCTTGGGACAAACGGGTCTGTGAGGATTATTGGGCCTATGATCATAAAATCAGCTATGTGGATTATGTTAGTTTACTTTGTCAAAAGTATAGCATTAGTACCCATACATTATTTGAAACCGTAAGCCAATGCTACGCTTGCTTAGATGATGTGTGTTGTGAATATTGCGGAAACGCCTGTCCTATTGAAGTACCTGCCGATATTGCTTATATGCGGGCAAAAGAGAGTTGGTTTTGTGCAGTATGTGAGCATGCTATGTGGCGCGGAGACTCTATTAGCAAATAGAACTAGCCTCAATCGATAGTAGCAGCCAAAGCCATACGTTTATTACGTGTGGCTTTGTTTTTCTTCAGCATAAACCGCCTTTAAACGAAAACAGTCAGGCTCTTCAGTCATACTTGAGCTGAGATAAGTAAATGCATTATCATTAGACAACAACT